>TARA_R110002167_G_scaffold206691_5_pt1 | contig 10869 bp, 9 predicted proteins | sample TARA_R110002167 | Tara Oceans TARA_R110002167 (sample SAMEA4398238) | marine metagenome | biome: Polar Biome; feature: [MES] marine water layer (ENVO:01000295) within the mesopelagic zone...; material: water (ENVO:00002006), including particulate matter (ENVO:01000060) such as...... | reverse complement strand
GTGGTGGAGTCTGCCGAAAAAGGCGGAAGTCTTGTGACGGCCGATATAGCGCATAGCTACAATAGGGATGTATTCGCGGTTCCTGGGCGGGCACAAGATACCTATAGCCTTGGGTGCAACAACCTGATCAAACAACAGAAGGCCCACATGATTACATCCGCCGCCGATTTGATCTATATGTTGGGTTGGGAATTGGGACCGATCGAACCAACTGGGGTGCAAAAACAACTTTTTGTCGAATTGAACGACCCGGAGACCACTATCTATTCTTTTTTGCAACAGCAAGGGAAACAAGAATTAGATCGTATTGCCTTGGCATGCGATATGCCTACTTTTAAGGTATCGTCAACTTTGTTGACCATGGAAATGAAAGGGGTGGTCCGCCCTTTACCCGGGAAATTGTTCGAGGCTATCTGACTTGGCCGATCATATGGCTTATTTTAGAAATGTCATATCAAATCCAGGTCCCTCATAAATAATCTAACCGAGTATTTTTTAAACCAATCGGTTTGTAGGCTGGGCATTTTTTGCGAAAACACTTTATTTATGGTAGCTTATCGGTAAACTGTAGCCATAAGGCAATACCTAAACATGCTCAATTCTAAAATTTCGGAGTAGGAACCGACCAGGAGGTCGGATTTCAAAAATACCACTCATTTCACTTTCACCACACAGGCATAGCTGCCCAAAGTCTTTTTAAATTCATTTTGAAAGGCTTAAAGGGATAAGCCTGATGACAATTTTGTCATGACTATGCAGTTGTTTGATGTGGGGAACGGTCCAATTTCTACAAGGCTAATAATAGAGATGTTTAAGGAAGAAGTTGCAGTGCCGATAATGTAAAAGGTATAGGTTCTCCCATTGCCTTACGAACGCCCCGTGTGTTTAGTTCGCCTTGTTATGTGATTGTGCCTGAAATTGTGAATTGTCCGTTAGAATAGATTTCGGCCATGTCCCTGCAGGGATTCAACTTAATTAAAGGCCAATAAGGTATAGGATGTATTCTGTTTCGGCACCTTCCGTTGGCGGCTGTACATTAAAAGTTCAATAGCCAACTTTCGTGCGAACCCTTTCTAAAACCCCATCCGCTATGATTTTGGCTTTTTTGGCACCTAAAGCTAGGGCATCGTCCAACTCGTCGAGGTGGGCCATATAGTAATCGAATTTTTCCCGGGCATCGCCAAACCTGTCAAGGATCAGGTCGAACAAAGCTTGCTTGGCATGGCCATAGCCATAATTGCCCGCAAGATAATTGGCGCTCATCTCCTCAATTTGGGGCTGGGATGCAAGTATTTTATACAGGGCGAACACATTGTCGGTTGTGGGATCCTTGGGCTCCTCCATGGGTGTGCTATCGGTCTTGACACCCATAATTTGTTTTCGCAATTGCTTGTCAGGCTGAAATATGTTGATCAGGTTCCCTTTGCTTTTACTCATTTTTTCACCATCCGTACCTGGCACGTACATGGTCGATTCCTGCACCTTGGCTTCCGGCATCACAAAAGTGTCCCCGAACTGTGCGTGAAAACGAGAAGCTACATCACGGGTCATCTCCAAATGCTGTAATTGATCTTTTCCCACAGGTACAATGTTCGCATCATACAATAGAATGTCAGCGGCCATAAGCATGGGATAGGTAAACAATCCGGCATTCACATCTTCCAAACGATCAGATTTGTCTTTGAACGAATGGGCAAGCATGAGGCGTTGGTAGGGAAAGAAACAACTTAGATACCAGGACAGTTCGGTTACTTGGGGGACATCGCTTTGGCGGTAAAAGACGGTCTTATCGATATCAAGCCCAAAAGCCAGCCAAGTGGCTGCCGTGGCATAGGTATTATGCCGTAGTTCACGCCCATTTTTTATCTGTGTAAGCGAATGCATGTCCGCAATGAACAGATAAGATTCATTCTTGGGGTTTTGGGCCATAGCAATGGCTGGCATAATCGCCCCTAAAATATTGCCCAAATGTGGAACACCCGTACTTTGTATGCCTGTCAAAATTCTTGCCATTGCCCGTTTTTATAAGTTGACAAAGGTAAAACAAATCATAAAACTCGGGCACCTTCTACTTGGATTAGTATAGATAGGACCCAAATTAAATCCCTATTTTTGATGCCATGCCTGACTTTTTCAAAAATATTGGATACACACTTTACCGTATCTGGTTCTATATCCTGGTAACCCTGCCCATTTTGATCTTGTTTCCTGTTCTGGTAATCTTTACACTTTCTGAAAAATGGTACCCGCAATTTTTCTGGTTGGCCCGTTCGGTATGGGCCAATGTGATTTTGTATGGGATGGGCTGTATTCCGAAGATAAAACGGGAACAAAAATTTATCCGGGGCAGGAGTTATATGTTGGTCGCCAACCATACCAGTATGCTCGACATTATGTTGATGCTTAAAATTAGCAAAAACCCGTTTGTTTTTGTCGGGAAGAAAGAATTGGCGAAGATACCAATTTTTGGTTTTTTCTTTAAGCGGGTGTGTATTATGGTAGATCGTGAGGATGCCAAAAGCAGAACCGCTGTATATAGAAGGGCACAACGAAGATTGGCCCAGGGCACTAGTATTTGTATTTTCCCGGAAGGCGGCGTGCCAGACGAAAGTGTAGTGTTGGACAGTTTCAAGGAAGGAGCCTTTAGGATGGCCATTTTACACAAAATACCGGTTGTACCCATTACTTTTTACGACAATAAAAAACGCTTTTCCTTTACTTATTTAAGCGGGGGTCCCGGTCGACTTAGGGCTACAGTCCACGCTTTTTTTGAGACAGGAATTTTGTCGGTAGAAGATAGAATAAACCTTAAGGAAGAAGTACGTGAAGTCATTTTAACCGAATTGGAGGACTATTCGGGACGATAAGTACTGTATTTATTAGACAGAAACGCCCGGGCTAAATGGCCTGGGCGTTTAATGTTAAGGGTTATTTGGTCGCGGCATTGTCTCAGCAATGGAATCGCCTGTTGTGAGAAGTGAGGTATAAACAAATCATAGTACCGTTAAAATTTAAATTTCAATCCGCTATATACTCCTACGGAAAAGGGTTGAAAGGTGCCGTCTACATTTGAAAATGTATTCAATTGGTATTTAAATATGGGTTCGACATTTAATTTAATCGTGCGGGAAATTTTATAATCGACACCAAAACCAAAATTGGCACTAAAATTAATATCATTTACATTATTGGCCTCTCCCATTTCCAAGGTCTGTTCACCGGTCGACAAGGAAATTGAATTGTCGACCAGAAATAACGAACTGAATCCCCCGATCACATTAAGCCCAATTTTTCGGTCCAATATCGCATAATTGAGCTCTAAAGGCACTTCCAAATATCCGAATTGTTGCGTCATACTGCCATCGCGTGCCGGATTTTTTCCAGTGGCATCCGAAGCAGCCAGTGCCGATTGATCCTTGCTTCCCAATGAAAATGTAGGGCTATTCTTGCTCTGTAGGATTATGCTGCGGGACGTATTGGCATAATTGATATTCTCGATCTGTTCGTTTGTCGAACTTATAGGGGAGGAGGTATATTCTATATCCTGGGTGCCATAGCCGTAATCTACCTTGCTAAGTCCAGATCGGATGCTCAATTTTGAATTGATTTCATAGGCAACCGAGAGACCATAGCTCAAATTGGTCTCCCCTGACTTGGCGTTGGGCACAAATATCGAATGTACCGGGGAACCTTCCCCGAAAGCATCGAAATAGACAGGTGCAACGTTTGCGCCGGCCGACCACCTATTTTTCGGATGTTCCACTATCGCCACCGCTTCTTCATCTTCTTTAATGGCATCGAAAATAGATTTCTTTTTATCCGCTACCGATTGTGCCTCGGTTTCTTTTTTTTCATCGACTTGGGCAACGGCCTGTTCGCTTTTATCAGGAATATCTTGTTCTCGAACTTTTGCCATGGCAGCTTCTTCAACAGCTTCTGATATTCGCGGCTCATTTTCTTGGACGGCCAAGGCTTGAATGATAGGTTCATTAACGCCACCCTTTGCCTTTTTTGCTTGACTGCCTACATCGGTCCCGTTTTCAATAACGGTTTCCGAGGCCTTGTCGGATGCTGCCAATGCGTTCTTTTTCAACTTGTCTGCAGCGCTATTTCCATTGCCTTCTTTGGCGTCGGAATCGGTAAGCTGGGGTTGCAGTTTGATCGAAGGGGAAGAAATTCGAACCCCGTTGTTGTTTTGATCGGATTTCGATTTTTCCTTAGCAGCTGTGCCCACGGTGTTCGAAGTGGCGACAGAGGCATCGATTTTGTCGTTGAGGCCATCGTTCTTGGAATCTCCATCGGCCTTTTGGCTATCAGCTTCGACGACCACACCTGCATTGATATCCTCAGTTACAATCCCGTCCACATTCTTTGCCGGGGGTTGGGTGTCATTTTTTTCTATGTCTGTGATTACACCGTCTTCCCCGTTAAGGTTTGTCAATGGGTCCAAGGCAACGAAGGCAATGACCAATATGGCGGCCACGCCAGCTAATTTCCACCAAATTGGAATTATACGGTGTCTTTTCTTTTTGTCCAAAGAAGTTTCAATGGCATGCCATACTTTTTCATCTGGCGTTTCCCCATAGTCCCGAAATCGCTCTTGGAACAATTTGTCTAATTTCTTATTGCCCATCATATAATGGTTTATGCGTTTTTTTTTGATTCATTTCCATCCTTTTCATATACGCCTTAATTTCAAAAAGGCAGGAGTAAAAACAAGATGTTAAAAATGGCCTTGTTTTGATCCGTCTCGATTTTTTCCTTTAATAGCATCCTTGCGCGGGCAAGGTTCGATTTTGAGGTACCTACCGAGGTGCCCAATTGTTGTGCTATCTCATTATGGGTAAAGCCATCCAGTACATACATGTTGAATGTCAACCTGTATTTATTCGGCAGCTCTTGAATGTATTTTAATAGGGTATCGATATCGATGTCGGCATAACCCGACGCTACCTCCACTTCCTCTTCAATGTTTTCCGAAACCACTTGCAAATGGTCTTCTTTTCGGTATTTCTGCAATACGGTGTTTACAGTAATCCTTTTAATCCAACCTTCGAAGGAGCCTTTGGATTGATACTGGTGAATTTTATCGAAGATGGTCATAAAGCTGTCGTGGAGGTTATCTTCCGCCTCCGTTTTATTGCGTGAGTACTTAAGGCAAATGCCGAACAGCGTACTGGAGTAGTTCCGGTACAACTGTTCTTGTGCCATTCGGTGACCCATTTTACAGTTATTTACGAGCTCTTCTAAACTCAAATTTATTGGTTAGATTAGTACTAATACCCTTTCGCATCATAAAGAGTCGACCATCCGTTTTCATATATACCCCAAAAACAATAGTTGAAAAAGCCCTTTCAATGGGGTCTCAAAAATCAGCAATTTTGCTTTTGGTGATGTTTTTAAATCTTTTTGGTTGGATTAAGATAATAGAAATTTTATTATTCGACCGGCACTTCTATTTCCAAGTATTTTGGTTCGCCGTCCTCATCCTCCCCTTGCCAAAAACGAAATAAATAGGTCTGATCGTAAAGCACTTCGAAATTAAAGGTTGCGCGCAGCACTTCGTCGGCAAGATCGGCACACTCCCTATCCGTTACTATCGATCCAATAACGACTACGTTACGCTCGGTTACATCTTTTTTGACAACATCAAACCCTTCGAAGAAGGTACAGTCGTCAGGACGGTTGTAGGTAACTGCAATCTGGTACCTTCCGTACATTTGGAAAGAAGCGGGCACTTCCGCATTAACGATCGGCAATGCCTCAAAATGGAAGTTTACACCGTCATCCACATCACAGGAGTTGAACCCAAAGCACAAAATCGCCATGCCGATAAAAAGAACAAACCGTTTCATAATGACCTTTTTTATTAACAAATAGATGCCAAAAATGCGGAAAGGTTGCGTTCAAGTTATAAAAGTTGGCCTAAATGGTCAATGTTTATAACGATGCCGGTCAGGCATAGGGTTTGTTGAAGATTTTAAAGTGTAAACCGGTTATTTTATGGCGTCCAGAGCCTCTTTGATCTTGGTTTCCAGCTCTTCATTAAGTTCAGGATTATCTGCCAATAAGGCCTTTACGGCATCACGGCCTTGTCCTAATTTTGTGTCACCATAGCTAAACCAGGAACCACTTTTTTTAATGATTTCATACTCGACCCCGAGATCCAATATTTCCCCTATTTTTGAAATACCTTCCCCATACATAATGTCGAATTCGGCGGTGCGGAACGGTGGTGCAACCTTGTTCTTTACTACTTTTACGCGGGTCTTGTTGCCTTGAACATTGCCATCGGAATCTTTAATTTGTGTCGATCGCCGAATGTCTAAACGTACCGACGCGTAAAACTTAAGGGCATTACCCCCAGTGGTAGTTTCGGGATTTCCGAACATTACCCCAATTTTTTCACGCAATTGATTGATAAAGATGACCGTGCAATGTGTCTTGCTAATTGATCCGGTCAATTTTCTTAATGCTTGTGACATCAAGCGGGCATGAAGGCCCATTTTTGAGTCTCCCATCTCACCTTCGATTTCACTCTTGGGTGTCAAGGCCGCAACAGAATCGATTACCACGATGTCTATTGCACCGGATCGGATCAGATTATCGGCTATTTCCAAGCCTTGTTCACCGTTGTCGGGCTGAGAAATGATGAGATTGTCTATATCTACCCCTAATTTTTGGGCATAAAAACGATCAAAGGCATGTTCTGCATCGATAAATGCGGCGATGCCGCCGTTTTTTTGAGCCTCTGCAATGGCGTGCAAGGTCAAAGTGGTTTTTCCCGAGGATTCCGGCCCATATATTTCAATGACCCTTCCGCGAGGATACCCCCCTACGCCAAGTGCGATGTCTAGGCCCAAGGAACCGGATCGAATTACTTCGACATCTGCCACGACACTATCCCCCAGCTTCATTACGGCACCTTTGCCATAGGTTTTATCCAACTTGTCAAGGGTTAGTTTTAGGGCTTTTAATTTTGCTTCTTTGTCAGAACTCATGCTTTCAAGTGTTAGGGGTGCTAAATTAGTGTTTCTTTTTCCATAATTCAAATCGATTAAAACTAGTATTTAAAAAATTTGACGCAACCTTTTGGAACGAATTGCATCTAGTAATAAACAGGGTATACTAACTCAATATATCATCCATTGTTTTTGGTTACAATGGACATCCATGGCCAATTCCTTTTTGCATCGTAAAAGAATGCTATGAAGAAGAATAATTGGAATGGCCGATAAAGAGTCTTGATTTGATCAAGGCTCTTTTTTTTGTTTATTAGGGAACAAGCCTATATCATATAATTTGTATTTTTGCCATTTGGAACATTCCTTAACTTAAATAATATTGGTATAGCATGCATCTGTACAATACCTTAAGTGCAAAGGAAAGGGAAGCCCTGATCGAAGAAGCCGGACAGGAGCGTCTGACCATCTCTTTCTACCAATATGCACACATCGGCAATACGGTCATTTTTAGAAATCATTTCTTTATACATTGGAACGACCTCGATGTACTGGGCCGCATATATGTAGCGCATGAGGGCATCAACGCCCAGTTATCTGTGCCTGCAGAAAATTTCGAAGCCTTTAAAAACCATTTGGACAGCATCTCTTTTTTGGAAAATGTTAGGCTGAACATTGCGATCGAGCACCATAACAAGTCATTTTTAAAATTAAAGGTAAAGGTCCGCCATAAAATTCTCGCCGATGGCCTGAACGACACTTCATTTGATGTGACCAACAAAGGGGTACATGTAAATGCAGAACAGTTCAATGCGCTAATCGAAGATCCCGATACCATCCTGGTAGATATGCGCAATCATTACGAAAGCGAGATCGGACATTTCAAAAACGCCATAACGCCGGATGTGGATACTTTTAGGGATTCGCTCGATCTTATCGAAAACGATATAGCCGAACACAAGGAAGACAAGAAGTTGGTGATGTACTGTACCGGGGGTATCCGCTGTGAAAAGGCGAGTGCATATTACAAACACAAAGGGTTTAAACAAGTGTATCAGTTGGAAGGTGGAATCATCGAATATGCACGGCAGGTTGATGCACAAAGGCTCGAAAACAAGTTTTTGGGTAAGAACTTTGTTTTCGACCATCGACGGGGCGAGCGTATCACCGACATTATCGTTTCACAATGCCATCAATGTGGCGAACCTTGTGATACCCATGTGAATTGTGCCAATGAAGCCTGTCATTTGTTGTTCATACAATGTCAGAATTGTGCGCAAAAAATGGACACTTGCTGTTCTACCGCTTGCAAGGAGGTGAATAGTTTACCCTATGGGGCACAAAAAGAATTGCGAAAAGGAAAGGGTGCAAGCAACAGGATTTTCAAAAAAGGAAGATCAGAGGTCCTAAAATTCAAAAAGTAATCTATCATTGACAAATTATTCCGGCCCAGGCCAGGAAATAAAGCGTAGTGATATCCGATGTACGCCATAGGCATCGGGGTACATCCACCTATTAAGGGTTAAGGGCATAAGCCTATTTTTAAAGGGGTGAGCGACAATGCAATGGAGAGCCTTCTAAATTCCGAATCCTCGTGTTCTACTTTATTTCCGTTACATTTTATGCTATCTTTACAATCGAGTTTAATATGAACCTTATTTGGTACCGACGTAACGTTTTTACCAAACCAAGATATAAAATATGGGATGTACCAGTTGTTCGACCGGTAAGGACGGACAACCAGGCGGATGCAAGAACAATGGGACTTGCGGTACCGATGGTTGTAATAAGTTGACGGTTTTTGATTGGCTTTCGAACATGTCGCTGCCAAATGGCGAAAAGGCGTTCGATTGTGTTGAAGTGCGATTTAAGAATAGTAGAAAGGAATTTTTCCGCAATACGGAAAACCTTACCCTTGCCATAGGCGACGTGGTGGCTACCGAGACAACCTCTGGGCATGATATCGGTATGGTAACCCTTACCGGGGAATTGGTCAGGGTTCAGATGAAGCGCAAAAAGGTAGACTACAAAGACGAAGCACTACCCAAGATATATCGCAAGGCCTCCCAAAATGACATCAATAAATGGCAAAAGTGTAGGGATCGCGAGGAAGAGATCAAAAAACGCGCCCGCGAGATGGCCATCATCCTAAAGCTACAGATGAAAATTTCTGATGTCGAGTTTCAAGGAGATGGCTCGAAGGCCACTTTTTATTACACCGCAGAGGATCGTATAGATTTCAGGCAATTGATCAAGGATATGGCCAAAGCCTTCTCGATCCGCATAGAAATGCGCCAGATCGGTTATCGCCAGGAGGCCCAACGCTTAGGCGGCATAGGATCTTGTGGCCGTGAACTCTGTTGCTCTACTTGGCTTTCCGATTTTCGATCGGTAAGTACCTCGGCTGCCCGATACCAGCAACTTTCCCTGAATCCCCAGAAACTGGCAGGTCAGTGTGGCAAGTTGAAATGTTGCTTGAACTACGAGCTGGATGTCTATATGGACGCCCTTAAGGATTTTCCCTCCCAGGATACGAGATTGCAGACCGAAAAAGGGGTGGCATTTTGTCAAAAAACCGATATTTTTAAAGCTACCCTGTGGTTTTCATACAAAGAGGATCCCTCGAACTGGCACACATTGACCAAGGTGCAGGTGCAGGAGATTTTGGAGAAGAACAAAAAGAAGGAAAAAGTAGCTAGTTTGGAAGAATATGCCGTCGAGAACAGTACTGTTGTTGCTAGCGAAAAAGTGGTTTTCGAAAATGTAGTGGGTCAAGATAGCCTTACCCGGTTTGATCGGCCCAAGCGAAGCCGTAATAGTAACAACAGAAACAGGAACAAGGCCAAAAAAGGAGGGGGCAACAAAAGTGGTGGTTCTCGCAACAGCGGTAATAAAAACAACAATAATAACAGAAAAAGACAATCCAAAAATGCTTAGGACCTTGTTTGTAGCGGTCTTTTTCACCGCATTCATATCCTGTGATGATGGCCTCGTAAAATCGGAATACAAAGCCACAAGTGGAGGCGCCTGGCAAAAGGATGATATTTTCGAATTTAACTTTTCCAAAATAGACACCCTAAGGCCGCATAACCTGTTCATCAATGTCAGAAATGATGAAACCTACCCTTATAACAACCTATTTCTTATCGCCGAACTCAGCGGACCGGATGGTATGCCGGTTATAGATACCCTGGAGTACGAAATGGCAAGACCCGATGGCAGTTGGCTGGGGAAAGGATATGGAAGTATCAAGGAGAACATGCTATGGTATAAAGAAAACATCGTTTTTCCCTCCTCAGGCGTATATACCTTGCGACTCTCGCATGCCATGCGTAAAAATGGCGATGTGAATGGCGTGGAAGCACTAACAGGCATCACCGATGTCGGCTACGAAATTTTAAAAAGTAATCAGTAAAGCTATGGCAAAAGCGGCAAAAAAAAAGTCAGACACCGGTTTTTTTAAGTATATAAAGTGGTTTTGGATCATGTTCTTCAGCGGCATATTTTTTGCCGGCTTGGTATTTTTATTTGCCTCTTGGGGCTTTTTAGGGGAAATGCCGGAGTATGAACAACTCGAGAATCCACAAACCAACCTCGCCTCTGAAATCATTTCGTCGGACGACCAGACGTTGGGGAAGTTTTATCTAGACGATAACCGTACGCCTGTTCCTTTTGAAAAACTTCCAAAAAATTTGGTGGATGCTTTGGTCGCGACCGAAGACGCGCGGTTTTTTAATCATGCCGGTGTCGATGCACGGAGCACATTGAGGGCGTTTTTCTTCTTAGGAAAAAAAGGGGGTGCCAGCACTATTTCCCAGCAATTGGCTAGGCAATTATTTGTGGGAACGGCCGCCAAAGGCTGGCGACGCTATACTCAAAAAATACGGGAATGGGTACTCGCAACCAG
>TARA_R110002167_G_scaffold41663_2_pt1 | contig 10870 bp, 7 predicted proteins | sample TARA_R110002167 | Tara Oceans TARA_R110002167 (sample SAMEA4398238) | marine metagenome | biome: Polar Biome; feature: [MES] marine water layer (ENVO:01000295) within the mesopelagic zone...; material: water (ENVO:00002006), including particulate matter (ENVO:01000060) such as...... | reverse complement strand
TTTGTTGAGCACCTATCCTGCCTACATTAGAAGTTAAGTTTCTTGTGTCACCCTCCTGAAGAACCTGAAGAGCCTGCTGGTCTCCTGCTAAACCAGATTCAAACGCAGCCTCGTATGAGTCCATAGATAATGTTAGGGGAGCAAAGTAATCTACCTCAGCCTTAGCCTTCGCATCATCCATCATTTTTTTTAAATCCTTCTCTGCCCTACTTGCATCATCTCGCGCGTCCTTTTCGTTTTGAAATCCCTGAACTGCTGAATACCCCGCTGAAGCTATACCTATTACTGCTGATGTTACTGCTGCCATGTTATATTTTTTTAATCATTTCTTGAGTGTAAGACCCACCTTCAACGAACCCTACCTTCTTGTATGTGTTAATCAAAGGTTGGTTTTTAATTAGCGCATACACATACTTCTTTCCTAAACCTTTAGCAACTTCACTGATGGTGTTTACTAATAACTCCAACGCCTCTTTTCTTTTCTCTCTGTCTGTGTACTTTATGTTTGAAATTATCCAGTCGCACCATACCGCTTTTGAGTTAGTGAGATACATGAATCCAGCACATATAGGAGTGTCATCCTCGTACACAATAAAACCCCCCTTACCGTCTTCAGGTAAAAAGTCTTTAGACGGAGGTGTCCACCTCCAATCCTTCCACCACTTGCAAAGAATTTCCTCGTAGTCATTTTCTTTTAAGGGCTTCACACTAAATTTCATTGATACAAAGATAACAAAATCTATGGATAACTTTTCATTACACTCCCCCCAACAGAAAATAATTCTACAGCATTTACATTTACATTCTTAAGCGTGAAGTTTAAGAAGTATCCTCTTGCACCATGAGACTCCGCAACTGAGTTCTTTATAGCGGTTATAAAATTACCAACAGAAGGTACAGTACCTGCAGTACAGTCTACCGTAATAGATGACGGGGTAACCACGCCACCAACACTTGTGCTGCTCTGCCTTACAATAGCGGTTACCGTTCCTCCAAACGTAGGCGCACCTGAAATTGGATCAGGGTTCCCTGGACTGGGAGCTACTGGAACTACCCAGTACATTGAATCTCCTATGCTTAGTATACTCCCTATGTCTACAGCAAATTCAATTACCGTTGCGTTAGGGGGTCCAGTAACACTTACGCAAGCCCCAATACCATTTGCAGACCTGGCCCTCCATTCTACCGTTCCAGCATTCTCTCTGAGGTAAGTAAACCACTCACCCTCCTTTTGCTCAAAGTAAGTGGATAGCATTGAGCCTGTGTTTAAATCAGAAAACAAAGAAGTACACTCCCACTTATCGTCACTCTCGTAAGACATAGTCTTGAAGAGTTTTATCATCATAGGTTCTGCGTTAAAGACAGAGGTTATAATAGAGCTATACTGAACACCGTAATAGTTATTACGAGTCTGGTTAGAATTGTGTCGGTATAAGTTACCCCCATTCCACGAATAGAAAAACCCATTCATTCCCGCCATGTAGTCTGGCAAAAATGAATAAAATGAAGGCCACCCTTTTACGTTTTCACTGTACGATACTGTGTGTGGTTGATTTGTTTCTGCCATTTTATATAAGTTTTTAACAAGGTGCTATATTAGTAACTATACCGTCTGCCGACACCGTCATCAAGTTGTTTACTCCAAGTACATCAACAGGGTATATCCCTGCAGGAGTTTGAGTAACTCCGTCCTCATCGTTAAACACCCAGTCGTTTACAGAGATAGATGTTGAAACACCTGTATCATTTCCTACATGAGCAGTATAGATAGGTGAAGAGAAGTTAAACCCACAACTACCTCCACTTACACCTGCGGCAAACTGATTAAGTTTAATAGGGCAGTTTACTTGTAAATCCCACAAGGTAGAGTTGCAAGGTCCGTCTACAGTAACAACTAAGTCAGAAGGAGAGGGGTTTGGTTTTGGTACAACCATGGTCACAAAGCCTACCGTCCCATTAACCAATGTCGTTTCTGCAGCAGAGTAAGGCCCTGCCGTAGCAGGAATAGGAGTACCAAACTCGTCCTCATCTACTACAAAATTATTTCCTTGAAAATCATAACTGTGCTGAAACCCTGCAAAGCTTTGACCGTTGCTTCCGTTAGCATTAGTTATAGTGACAGTGCCACTGTTACATACATGTGTTCCAGTTGCCCCACCGTCACCAATAAGACCTGCCATGTATCCAAAGGTAGAGCTACTGTACTCAGACGCACTAATACCGTCAAAGGCCCACGTACACCTGTCTGGAACACCATGAGGTTTGAATCTAATTATAACCGCACCAGTAGTCCCTCCTAAACCTACACTCACGTTATACTTACCTACACTACCATTACCCGTTATAATACCTGTATCACAACTAAACTTACATGTAGGACAAGCCTGTGCTGCACCCAACACACCTCCCGTCATCTGTCTATATACATTACCTATAGAGTACCACCCGTCAATAGCAACGGTAGTAAGCTCAGGGTTACTGAATATCTGAGGTGCGGTAGAAAAACTAACACCCCCCCAATATATTGTTGTTCCATTATTACAAGCCATACTTTATTTTATTATTTAACATGTTCCTGCTGAAATTACTGTACCCGTTTCATCTATTTGAACCCACCTCTTAGGTGATACTGAAGGTGTTACAGGACTTACTATATAAAAACCACGAGGCATAGAAGGCAGCCCACAGTTTCTGGTGTTATAAACTATATCCCCTACAGTAGGTGTACCTCCGTTTCCATTATATGATTTTAAACCTAAGTTACCTGGACTATCTACGTCAGTTGTACAAACCATTCCAATAGAGTTTGACTGAGGACCGAAGTAAGAGTTTCTACAAGCTACAGTACACTCGCAACATACATCGTTAGGCTCGTCAGTGGTCTGACAGTAACAAACTATTTGAGAGCTAATTAACCTTAAGTCCCATATCAAGTATAGGTACTGGTTTGACTGAGGAATACTAAACGCTGTCTCCACCCCTTGGTATTCATTAGGTGCTGGACTTGTTATTACACCCCCACCCACTAATGAAGAGGCGGTTAACAAGGCACTCAAGTCTGCCTCTGTGTCCTCATACAAGGTGTTGGAAGAGAGTATTCTAAACTTATGTCTGTCAGGGTCAAAGTCAAAATCATCTATACCATACTTCTGTGTTTTTAATTTTATGTCTACACCATCGTAAGGGAATACTCCAAGAGACCTGTTACCTACATTAGACTGATACTCTGAAGCCTGTGGTACTGTTAACTGTGCAGAAGAAAATCCTGCTGAAGGGCTAACAGTAAAGCCGTCAGTCCAGTTGTATGAGGTGTGAATAAACTCATCGTTATAGTTGTTTGTGTTAGTAACAACCTGTATCACTGTTATAGGATTTTTAGGTAAACAGTCTACAGTTATAGAGTAGCTTGCTGCTACAGGTGTTATTGTTACCGAGCAACTTTGAGGTGAGTTTAAGCTTTTTGCAAATGTAAGAGACCCACTTACTGTAGCATCAACAACCGATGCAACTACAGATCCATTCCATGTTACACTTATACTTAGTGAGCCACCAGGTGTTACTGAGTAAGGTATGTTAACCTGACCTACAATAGCCCCTAAAACTACTTCATACTCAACAATTGCATTGCTGTCTACCTGAGTAAGAGTCTGACCGCAAGGAATTTTATTTTCCAAAACAGGAACGGTACGCAGGTTGGTTCCTAAAACATACTCGTTCATGTACGGGTCATACCCACCTAACTTCTGAGTAGTAAGTTGAGCGTTAAAGGTATCCCTAAACCAAGAGTTCATCCCTAACCTGGACACAACTTGCACCTCATCATTAGTACGACTTGAACCACGCAAGTTAATTACAGCACCTCTCTTGGTGTCAGTAAAAAACATATCGTAACCCCAAGAAACAAAACTCTCAGGATTAAAGCTAATCCCAAACTCCTCTATCCTCGCTATTTGTTGACCTAACACTTCAGGCACAGATACAATAGCACCACCCCCAGCAGAGTCACTTATAATATTTTTCCCTGCCAACACATAAGATATCCTGTCCTCTTGTAGGGTAAGTATATCTGTCTGCCTTGCGTGTAATATTTGAATAGGTCCAAAAATTGTTTCGCAATCCTTGAAGTTTAGTAAGCCTAAGTTAAATTCATTTAGGTTATTAGAGTTAAAGGAGCTACTATAAACCCCACTATATGTAATGCCTGCAAACCTATCGGCTTCTTGAAAGTCTTGGTTAGATACGGCTACTGTTCTCTCCCCTAAATTAAAAGTCTTCCCTGCAGGGTTGTCATGAATCCTAAAACTTTCAACACCGTTACCAAAGGTATAGCAGTTGTAATCATCTAACACAGTTATAAGAGGTAACCCTCCAGAGGTTTGGTCTTGTGAACCTGAAGATAAAACATAATTGTTAGGCTGTAAGTTTGTTGGTATAAAGTCCCTTTTAGCCATATGGTACTTTTGTCCACCAGGTGTTTCAGGCTCAATATCTAACAACTCTGACGCATCATAAAACAAGTTAGGGTCCGCCTCCTGTGGCTCTGTTTCAAAAACCAACGAACCAAGAGCCCTTGTCACTTCAATTCTTAAAAACACTTTTGGATAATGCCATCCACCAGGAAACCTCCTACAACCTATCAAGCCTCCACTATTTAGCTTAAAAAACTGACTACCTGCAGCGTTAGTACTAATGGTAGCCTCAGCCGCCCCATCCCCGTCATCAGCAAAGCAGATGTCTGAGTTAACATCATTAAATCTTAAGGTCATTCCCCCATTAATGTTTGTGGAGTTACCTGTAGTCATCTGACTTGATAAGCTATCCCCCAACGACCATGCTTTAAAAGATAAGTAGTCAGTTGAAGATATAAATGTTTTATCAAACTCTATCCTTTTACTGCAGGGTCCACCACCATTTCTGTATATCCAGCACTTTATTCTAATAGTTGACCCCGCTGGTATTGTATAAGGAACACCTTCACTATCGTTTAAAGGGTAAAACGCTATACAAGGAGTTTGAACTCTGGGATACAAAGTAAATCCACTTCTTGTCCCATAAAAATAATACGCATTTTCAGGAGTTTCTATAGACCAACCTGAAGGCTTAAGTAGCATGTACAATCCAGCTAAAGATATAGATGTTATACCGCCACCTGAGAATGCTTGAATAGCCAAGACCACTGATTTTTGCTCTGTTAGAACAGCACCCTGAGTGTCCTGCTTTACCGTAAGCTCGTCTCCTACCTGAAGGATGTTTTGATTCTGACCCTCTAACCTAAACCATACTCGAGAGGGGTCATTCTCTGTTGATATAGGAAGTCCTGTTGCACCCGTCCCTCCTCCGTCTTGTTTGTAAAAGGTATTTGAGAAAATAGTTTGGTAAGTCCCCTGACTTGGCTTAACCACAAACTTGTACTTACTCGCCCAGTAAGGTGGTAAACTATCAAGTGTTACTTTTATCTTGTTCTTTAAAATAGATGTAGATGGCTGAAAGTATAAGGTGGAGTCATTACTTGTAATTACAGTAGAAGACCTACCCTCTGCATCCATATACATTACACCCACCTCGTAGTCCCTGTTAGAGTGTAAGCTACCTGATTCTGAAGACAAAGTAAAACCTCCCGTAGAATTAAACGCAACAAAATTATAGTACCTGTATGCTACAGCGTAGTTGCCACTCGCTGTTCCATCTGCAGAAAACCATTGAGTTGCGGGAGCCTGTAAGGTAAATGTTGTACCAGAGGGTGTGTAAACAAAACCGTCATGAGAGCATGGGGGTACAGAAGATGCACCCGTAACAATCTCAAATAATGTGCCAGACACCTGTAAAGTAGCAAGCCCACCGTCTATATCTATTATAGTTAAAGTGTTAGCCCCACCAGCACCTGGAACGGCAGTGACCTCAGCACTTAACCCTGTCAATCTATCAATTACTATATTACCTACAACAACACCTGCAGCAGAAAAATCAATAGAGGTGTCCTCCATCTGACCTGCTGTAACCGTAGTGTTATCTGTAGTCCCTTCCGTTATAGGTAATGTAGCGCAAAGGGTTGGAAAAGGGTTAGTGTTTAAAGCGGATACAGGACATGCGGTGTTAGTCACACCACCACCTACTAATTGTAGTGTGGTCCCTATCATAGGGTCTTCAGCTGCAGCATAAAATTGGTCACTTAGTGTTGCGCCATTTGCACTATTGTTGCAAGGGTAAAGCTCTTGAACTACTGAAACCCCAGAAAAACCTTGGGCTGCACTACCTCCTACTCTATCCTTAAACTCTTGAGAGGAAAGCATTGCGTTCACGTCTGCATAATCTACAGCCGCTACAAATGTCATGCTTATATAAAAAGGTGAGGACTGTAAGGAGGTGTTGACGCACTGTGCACTTGTACCTGAGTCGGTACACACTGTAGCTGTAGTTTGCTGTAGCTGAAAGGAAAAATCTATAACAGTACCAGCTGTTATAACCGTACTTCCCCCCGACTGCATAGACGCTAAATCAAATGTTATCTTTGAGTTTGCTTCACTTACTGCACCGCCTATAGTATAAGACCCTGAAGAAACTGTTGGGATAGGAAATTCATCTCCAGCTATAAGGCTGCTAAATGGTTCTGCTCTATACTCAACAGGGATAACTCCCCCCTCTTCAGTTCTCGTTATGTTGTAACCGTCTACATAGTTGCCATACATCAACCTATTGCCTTGAATAGTTTGAGCCTTAGCTATTCTTGGTACGTTATCATAAAGCCTTAGTAGCTCGTCTGATCCTAAAGTTGTATATATTTCAGAGTTAATAAATTCATAAGTAAAGAAGTCATTGTCGGAAATCTCTAAGTCAGCTTTCTTGAATCTATTTACTACATATATAACATTGGATGTAGTCTCCTTGTACAGTAAATCTATTTCTTTTACCCTTCGAGAACCAGTAGAAAATGTAACCATACATCTGTTGTACCTATTCTCCATACCCGCATTCCAATAGTTTTGAACACTTAACTCAAAAGTACCTGGCTCAAATGCTGGAGTTGAAAATAAAGAGGTGGCACTATACTCTCCGTCCTCATAACGATACCTATAAGCAAAGGTTAAAAATCTTGTCTCGATGTAGTTCTGCTCCCCTCCTTCAATTAGGCTTAACTCTACATGAGGTGAAGACAGAGGCATAGAGGTAATGTAGTTCCCTCCTCCGTCTACAAGTCTATCCTCAAAACCTGGCGGCTTTACTATTACACTAACATCCTCCTCCTCAAGCACATCATCTATTTGTCCAGGTCCAGGGTAAGCATAATCCCTTGTTACATTTATACACCGCGGTGGGTTTAAGTCATCTGTAAAAAACAACAAGTCTTCTATTTTAGATACCCCAGTAATTAAGTAAGTGAAGTTAAAGTTTAGGACAGAGGTACTTATACAGTGGTAAATTAAAAGAGCAGAGTTAGTGTTATAAGAAACAACTAAGTCTACAACACCTGTGTCTGCAGAGTTTGGATTGTTTTCATTATGAACAAACCAGTATAGTGTTTCATTAATACCATCCTCAAATACTCCTATGCACTTAACATCTCCAACCAAGTCTTGACCTGCAAACTGTAAGTTAGTTAAAATGCTATTCCCCAAAGAGTTTTCTACAGCACCAATCTCAGTAGTCTCTGTAGACCCCAACCTAACATTCAAAGCGTCTATATACTCCCCTGGTGGAACTAAGCGTTCATCAACGCTCTTGTTCATCTTACCTGCTATAAAATTTGTACGACTATCTCCCATGTTACTTTATCAATTTGTTTTGGCCTCTTAGGTTCATCAAGAGTCTACCAGGGTGAATGTTACTTAATCTTAACTTAGCATTTCGTAACAACGAAGACTTGTCTTTTCTTGCTCTGTTAATGACATACTCCTGAACTCCGTACCTGCCATTTAAAATTGAGAACTTTATATAGGCATATATAAACTGTTCAAATAATTTGTTCACGCTTACGCTTGAGTCATCACCAGATTCTAAGCCATCAGAAACATACTCTAAAACTACAAATTTACCCGACATTCCTGAATTAAAGTTTATTACTCCACCTTTTTTATTAATACTAAACGTAGGGTTTACGTTAGCTGTTTCTGTATTCAAACCAAAGCGAGCACCTATAGCATAATCAAAAGCCCATTGACCATCTATACAATACCCTTGCTGTCCGTTATAAGGACCTGTGCCTAAGTACATATTCTTTTGCTGACCTGATAATCTTTTTATATCAAAGAATGAATTCTCAGGCTTTAATACATTGCCGTCAACATCAAACAATATTCTACAATCATTGTCTTGTAAGTAAGCATTACTCCAGTTGGTCTGAATGTTTTCAGTCATAGGGAAAAGCATACCGTTTTCTTGCTGAGAAATTCTTACCCAATTCACATAGTCTGGAGGTAACACAAACCTTAGCTGATCACAAATCTGCAACTCTAATATTTTTATTTCCTTCATCGCATCGTAATTCAATTCTTGAATCCCTCTCTTTGCGTGAAACAAAACTTGATAACGGTTGATGTTATTTATAATCTCATTGTTACCCTGATACATTAACATGAAATTATTAACGATATCCTCTAAGCTAACAAATTGATACGACCCCCAGTTTGCATCGGTAGGTACATTCTGACTATTCTCATAGTATTGGTAATCTGTAATGTATGACATATTTAGCTTGTTTCTTGTGTTTCAGTTCCCTCTTCTGTTCTTCCAAAGTTATATACGTCTGCTTCCCTTATTTCTATACCAACGTATTGACAAATTTTTGCAATCAATGTAGGCTCATCAGAACTTGGTAATTCAAACTCTTGGAAGTCAGGTTGAGTTGGATCGAATTGTGGTTCTCCTAAACCTAAGTTTAAGTAAGTCCATCTTGGGTTAAGAGGATACCTTACATACTGAGACCTTATAGCACCAGCGTTAATTATAGTAGAAGGGTATACCGTAACATTGTTACCATCCAGCACATACGCAGGGTATGTTTTAGTAGGGGCGGTAAGCATAGAGTTAGTTAGTAAAAATATTTTGTTTTGACTTACTCGTTCTACCTCTCTAATCTTAGTGTCTGAATAGATAACATAGCTCTCGCCTATTACTGTAAATATATCTTTGCTTAGTGTAAGTGTAGTCCCGTCAACTACACCAGTTATATAAGCCTCTGTGAGTGTCGTTGTGTTGACTACTATACTACCTATTGGAGGGGTTGGTGCAGATGCTGGTATGGTATTCCATCCTATGGCTGCCGCATCTATCAGTTGACCTACAGCTGTTGCTGTTGCCGTCCCTATAAACAGTGGTGTTGAATAATAAAATAACTTATTTATTAGATAGTAATCATTAGGTAGTGAGAAGATGTTTGAAGAAACTTGAGGCAAAAATACTTGGGTAGAAAAACTATCTATAACCTCAACCAATCCCTTCAAAATATCAGCGTAACCTATTCCTGATAACCTTGCGTTCTGCTTTACAATCCAATTATTATAGGAGTAAAAATAGTCCTCAAACATATCCATTTGAGCCTGCTTTGCATATAGGTTAAAATCTTGTGGAGATATGTACCCGTAATTATTTTTATTTGCTATTGCTAATACTGTATTCCTTACCTCGTTTATTGATGCCGCCATATTATATAAACATTTTCACAAAGATAAGCAAAAAAAAAGAGGCCCACTTTTTTAGTAGACCTCTCTTATCTTAAGTCACTATAGTCGAATTTACGCTACAGCAATTCCAGCAACAGTTACTGCTGCTCCTGCGGCATCAGTTAGGCCTGAGAAACTCACTTGAAATGTTGGGTTAGCCCAAGAAGTTTGAAGTGCTTCAACAAGAGAATCTTGAATAAGGTCTCTAACGGTAACATCATTAGCCGCCATAACTGCTCCAAGAGTTAGTGTAGCTACTTTTCCACTTGAGTAAGTAATTGTAGTTTTGAGTGTAGTCAATTGTTCAATGATAACAACATCATTAATAGCAACTAATTGAGATGTTTCTCCTGTTGCTGTGATAGGAATAGATAAAAACTTTTGCATAATAAAAAAAATATATTGGTTAATAAAGGACAAAGATAGGCAAAAAAAAACACCCTTATTAGAGTGTTCCTTTTGTACTATGTTGCAAGAAGTTATTTCTTCATTGCATTAATTAATAGCTTATATGTTTCTACCCCTTCATCTGTTTGAAAGTAAGAAGCTACAATATCTTTAGGGTCTTCACCATAAGGTACTGTCAAAATCTTAGTTTTATTTTTCGGTAAATTAAAATAAACGTCTCTGTTTTTATTTCTTAACGATAGTAAGTTATTAGATAAAATCTGAACAACGTCATCATACATCTGTAGTGCAGGGTCGTTTAGTACATCAATAAAATCTTCAGGATAGTTTCTTGAGTAAACTAATATATCTCTTTTCAATTCTGCCGTACTTAACTTATCTGCATTAGATCCCATTAAAACTCTTGACACTGTTTCAAGTTTTTCAATGCTTAAATCTCTTGCTAATAATTGAGCGTCTAAGATTAATTCTTCTATCTCTAACTCTTCAGCTGCATCCTTAGCATCATCTATCTCTTCAAATATCATTCCGTTACCAGGGTGATAAGATAGAAACTCTTGTAGAACTTGGTTAGTTCTATCCACCATTAAAAACCCATCCTCAAAAACGACAGGCTCTAATATTGCATTACCATCCTGCTCATCCTCAAAGGGACTCTTTTGATTCCTTGCATAACGAAGAGGTCGGTTGACACCTTTTTCTTCATCAAAATAAAGGAGTGGAGATCTTTTGTTGTGGTTTGAATTAAGCATGAAGCACAGGGGTGCTATATCTCTTCTTAATTTGTACTGTTTTGTAACAGCAGC
>TARA_R110002167_G_scaffold2324_1_pt1 | contig 10871 bp, 4 predicted proteins | sample TARA_R110002167 | Tara Oceans TARA_R110002167 (sample SAMEA4398238) | marine metagenome | biome: Polar Biome; feature: [MES] marine water layer (ENVO:01000295) within the mesopelagic zone...; material: water (ENVO:00002006), including particulate matter (ENVO:01000060) such as...... | reverse complement strand
CCGTTTTGTGAAAATCTGGGTGATTCCCTGTGGGAGAAACTTTTTATATGCTTTATATACATTGTGTTTTCAACACACGTTTAGAGAGCGTGTTTATAGAAAATTATAGTATAATACTCGAAAAACACCAGGGGAAATTTTCCCGTCGGGAAGTTTCCCGGATTTCCGTAAATTCACCAGGGTGATATCTCGTGGTATGTCTACTGTCACCTCGGAGGAATGAACACCTTTCCGTGATGGTGATGACATTGTACTAATATAACACAAAAACAAACAATACAAAACTTTATAAACTCACTCGTACTAGTATACGTATCCCGCATGTAATTGCTATACCTTTCCAAATGATGACATACTGTAGTGGACACTTAAATATTATTTACGTGTACACATAAAAAGCATACGCATATATCCGGTACACAGTATATAAGTAACATCTATTGCGTGGTGTTATATTTCATTTTGTATGTTTTTGTTTTTATGTAACCATAATGTCTGTAAATCCGGGGAAAGGTGTATAACACACATAGTATAATATACACGTGTTGAGATGTAACCTACAGCACAGTAAGTATACTGTATTAATACGTTGTAAGTAAATTTAAGTATGTTTAAGTCTCAGTACGGGTAGACTACATACAGTGTGAAGGCAAGTATGGTGTACACATGATTTGTTTCGTTTGTATGTTCTAGTATCATACACATCGCACATATCGGAAAGGTGTACGCGTACGGTTGTCTCTGGATTACCAAAAAAGTATAGCATACACTAAGCGTATGCTTATCATATACGCAGTAGTTATTACCACACCCCCATCGCAGGGGAGTATGTAGATGTCTGCAGTAATATAGATGTGTACGGTATACACCTTTCCAGGGGTGCCGGTTGCACTTACATATCACACGGGAACACAAATCGTATAGATACATATACCAGGTACACGGTGGATGCTGGGACGGGATATTATACGCAGGTACACACACCTTTCCAGTAGTTATCTCACAAGGGCACGTATATAAAAAAATTTAAACATAAGTTATTCATTTGTGTCTACACGGACATGCCCCCCGAGCGGATAGACAACACCCTAAAGTATAGTGTTTATGTAACACATTATACTGGCATAGTATGTATGTGTATCGTTCTTTAAAAATACGGGGATGCATTACACGGCTCCGTATTACCCGAAAGAGCTAACATGCTTTACATATCTACCTGCTGCAGAATAGACGTAGTGATCCTACCCGACATAAATTTTTTTTTTTGCTTGTTTTTTGTGTGATAGTATATCATACGTATATATATGTCTAGGAAAGGTGTGTAATTACTACTGGTACACACAATTGCACGCGGTTGTGTATACAGGTAAATCCACGTGTACGTATTGTCATATGCGGTACGGGTAGTAACTAGTAAAGGACTGTAAGTTGTTATTCAAAACACGATACAAACGCATGTTGCATAGTATTACAGCTTGTATATGTGCAACATGTCGTGGATCGTATACAACGTCACGTACATATACATAGCATTGGAAAGGTGTGGTGCACCCACATTGCGTGACGTACACGTAACAGCAACATAACCGTTACATGATGCGTATTGCAGTTATTGCATGATGTGCTTATGTTGTTTCTTATGGTTACGGAAAGGCTTTATCCCGTGGAAAGGTGTACACCATCCCTGGAATGTATGTATACACTGTACGTGCACACGCCAGTAGGAATGTATCTATACAACCTTACCTGTTATAACTGTTTGCCCATAGGGAAATAATGCATTACCATTTTTTGTTTTTTTATAGGGTTTAACACCTATCCGTTACATAGGAAAGGTGCATTAGCTATCATCAGAGTAATTTAACACATACGTTTATACAAGGTGTAACACTTAAGCGACGTTGGCTTTAATTATTTTATTTGTTGGGTTGTATACTGATACATTTAATGAAGTCCCACGGAAAGGTGTATACATACATAGCATATGTAATGCATAACGTAATGCATACTATATTGTACACGTGTATTAGTGCTTTCCTACGGGGGGGGAGCAGTACTACATGTACATTGTATTTAATACTGTTACGTTTTATCCTATGCAAGGTGCCCGACACCTTTCCAGAAATCTCCCGCAATACGGCATTTACAAAACATAAAAAATAATATAATGTGCAACCTGTAAACTGCAATGCCTGCCGCAAGAATAATTGCAATACCTTGCGACATCCAGATATGTGTATTTAAACATGTTCATACATAAACAGCATACCATGTTTGCCAGTAATGCACGACTTTATGTGATTTGCTTTTCCCGTATTATTCATTGTTGTTTGTTATTGCATGCATTTGTTACTACACATGGAAAGGTGTGTACGGTCTCCGTATGTATTATATGTAAGATAACTAACATTTAATACACCGCGTGTGCAACGTGGCCGTCAATAATTTCAGGTGGGTATATAGTATATACGTTTATGTAGCATGCTGTAAACCTAACCCTAGTCGTGTAGGGGTAAACTGTACACCTTTCCGGAAGTGTATGCACTCGTTTTAACCACACGCACAACAAAAAATAGAAAACGCAAATAAGTCTAACATAATTTTAGTAGCATACACCCCGGCTGCCTTGGCTTTTAAATATACGTTACGTGTACGATTAATAGTATCCACCCTATAGACCACGTGCATGTGTGCACAACATACTAGTAAGTATCGCCCAGGGTAGTAGTGCCTACATTTTTTGTTGTTTTTGTTGTCCTATAATGTGTAATTGCAACTACCCTGGAAAGGTGTTAACCACCCGTACGCGAAGTATTGTTGTATGCCTGTGCATTGTATATTATACTTTGTGGTTGTTGTACACAATATATGTAGTACTGATTTCCACAGTAAAGGCCTATACGTGTGTATTACATCCTGTTTAAACCGGGTGAATGTTTGTTAACTGTATTACATATATGTTTTATTTTGTTGGTTTTTGTTGTATACTGGCAGGGGCTACTTTTTTGGAAAGGTGTACACACCACCACCAGATAAGACTGCATCCTTTTACGGCGTACATGTTAACTACACTGTATTAACAGTTAATACGTACCAGATTTATTTTTAATAATACGTGACCCTGGGATTGTAGCAGACACTTATAAGCTTACTACAATCACGTTCCGCCACGGAGTAGGTAAGAACACGTTAACCCATAAAGACATACGTATGCGGGTGAAGTACACCTTTCCTGTGTGTGATGTCGTTATATCTATGTGCACATACACAAATACAAATAAGCATATATAGTATAGTGCACGAGGCCTGCACCGGGGTATATATCCCCCACCCGAATAAGTATGTTACATTAAAATCCCTGCAAAAAGTGTAACCTGTAATGTACGTACTCCGCACCTTTCCTAGTAGAACGATACACAGTATTATATAGGTTATAATAAAACAAAACAAGCGACGTTTAATTACGTGCATATTGTGTTATGAGTGCTTGTGGGTTGTCTGGAGGAACGTGTTACATACACGTATCCGCGTAGGAGCCTTCTACACACAAGTATCGTAATTAATACATTACATTCGTGTGTGGTATGTGAAGATACGGTAATACCACATACAGGAAAGGTGTATGCAGGGTATGTGATTTATAAAGGACAAATAATGGCTAGGTGTAGTGTATACACATTTGCGTACGGTATAGCATGCCGGTTATGTGTTACGTTTCCCAGTAGCACACCACGTACACGTAAACAGTGTGTGTATGTAATGTACTAATCAAGTAGAATGTAACAACTAAAACTGTTCTTAAAAACTGAAAGCCCGCTGTTAACTTTTTGTTAGCTGTGTGTACTGTGCGGCATGTACCAATACACTTGCTGTACACGCACATAATATCCCGGGCACGTAGTGTAATATTTGAAACCTAACCTATTTTTTTTGTTTTTGTGTAGACTATGTATATTTAGTAACCTTGGAAAGGTGTAAACCCTTCGGGTAATATACCACGTAGTGTATATGGCGTAACATATTTACATGCGCCTGCACGCATGCATATCGTAATACACAATACGTATACTACGGGACGTGTATCGGTTTAATTGTTTTAGGGATAATCCAACACAAGTTACTGATATATCACGGAAAGGTGTGTACGTTGTTACAATCGTGCACAATATGATTATATAGGAAAGGTGCGCAGTTTCCTGTAAGTGTAAAATATCCCTAATAGGATACACTACGTACCTAATACGTTGCACATAAAACTGTAATATACTTGTACACCTTTCCTAGGGTGGCGTATAGGATGGCGATAATAATTAAATATAAAAAATAGTAAATAATTAATCTTTCTGGTGGTAGTTTATGTGTAATATAACCAGCACATACACCTTTCCTGTAGTGTATATTTCAGCCTAGTATACACAAACCAAAACACAGATAGTAAATAATGTTGCGTACTATACGCGGTTAGCAAGTAAAATGTATCGGAAGTGTACCTGTATAGTATACGGAGTGTACACCTTTCCAGTTAGGTAATACATATACATAAATAGCTAACGCAAAACATACAACATATGCACGTAGTCTAATAGGGTGAGCACTGTTACATGCGCAGGGTGTAACTTCCGCATTTCCAAAGTATATTCTCATGAATATATATTGCCATAAAACTGTTAAAAAATTAAAGTAAAGTTACAGCCTTGCGCATACACGTAGGATGGATTCGTGTACGTAGTGCATCTTTCCTTTTTGTAGGGAGGTATTTCTAATAAGTACCTCACAATAAAAACATAGTCAAAAGAGAACACTTTTAAAACCAGTTTTTATAATACTTTAAGCCATACCTCACACAGAGGAAGGGCTAACGACAGTAAACTAATGCACAGACATTACGTGCACCTACTGGTATTGTTAAGCCCCAATACTGGTAAAAGTATACCCTACGGGGGATGCACGTGATCCTGTAAAGTATGTAAGACGCTACGTACAGTTGCACACCGTGCATTCATAACAATACATAGTTTTCGTTTCGTTCATTTTGTTGGTCTTGTTGTAGTACTATGTGATACGTTTTTACCGGAAAGGTGTATTGATATTATCCTGTACACCTTTCCCGAGGTACACATATGCACATAGTAATAACCAATCCCAAAATAACAAAATTTGAGTATATGGCATACTACATTACAGACACATCAAATAGGGAACACATGTACATCAACAGTGTTATACCCGTAATGGCCTGGATTATATGCATACTGTGTAGGTTTGATTTTTATGTTTTTATTACGTTACAGGATGTATTGTCTATCCGGGAAAGGTGTTACGATATTATATAACATTAAACACTACACCGTTTATAGCCGCGTACGATAGCAGTTAACGTTATGTGCTTATTACGTACTATACCATCGATTACTAACTTTTTAGTGTTTTGTACACTGAATTACGTTCCGTATTGTTTCTGTTGGAAAGGTGTATACATGTTACTTTTCAATTAGGGAGGTGTTAGCAACTAGTTGCAGTTTTATATACGCGTACACGTACACAGTATTTACATGTATACAACACGTACTATACAGGAAGGAATGCAAACAAATATGTAGGGCCTCCTCCGGAAGATTTACGTAAATAAATTTAGTAAGCTACATTATGTTCGTTAAGCTCTACCCTGTTTGTTATGTTGGATTTTGTTGTGTATTATGTGCGCGTAATACCATGGAAAGGTGTACGCTTAACGCGGTATTAGGAATACTCTGTAGTACACACCTTTCCTCTATGTGCCTTTTCGGTAATTACTCCACGGCACAACAAAACAAAACGAGAAGAATCTAAATAACATCGTCCCAGGTATATGGCTATACTGGTTTACACCTTGCCAAGTGGTGACTACGCTAGAATAGTAGTAAAGGTACCATTAATACTAATACGGGTTCAAGGTGTGTGATAGTTACTGAATTGACGTACTTGCGTATGGCTACGTATGCCACTAACACATTTATTATCTTAAACGTTGCATATAGTCCTGGGGTGCACCTTTCCTAAGTATACGCATATAACTGCTTACGGAAATACAACAACAAAAAACAAAATGTAAAGTATAACCTTCCAGTTTGTTGTACATGTTGCGACCTGATGGGTGTGCGTGGTTGTGTTTGATTTTTTTATGTATGTACATATTTTTGATTTCCTTAAGAAAGCTACACTCTAATGTATGTAACCCTTATCGGGTTTATTACAACCCAGATAGGTTAGTATATCGATAACACCTCTTACTGCATGTATAAACATATACGGATTACGGAAGACACCTTTCCAAGAGAATACTCGTATACAACACACACAAGGACAACAATTTATGAAACAATACTATATGTAAGCCTGTACGCACACGAATACCATACACCTTTACTGTGAAGTTGTATACCACAAAAAAAATATGTGCAAAACAACAAAACGGTATCGTAAAGTTAAACATATAAAAACTCGTATACGGGCGCACTTACATCATACAGACAGCTTATGTGTCCCGTAACGCGTTTATTATGGGCGTGGTACTTGTGCTAACACCTTTCCTGGGATAGACAGCATACGTTTTATTACAACAATATGGGTAAAGTCGTACACTATAATACCATATAACGTACACGGAGTTCATTACGTGTACACCTATATAACATGGGGCATGTATATATATATATTACATCCCCATGAACAGAGTTATTATTACGTAACGTTTTTGTTGTGAGTTATGCTAAGTAATCATAACGCATATACATATGGAAAGATGTATACCGACTCGCGTGATACATGATAGTGCAACGTGTGCAACGTATATACACCTTTCCGGAAGTATTCTACACGCTATACACGTAAAAACTTAAAAACGAAGACGGTTAATAACACAATCCCGGCAGGTATGCATGTTGCAGAACTATTATATTTACCGGGAAGTGTACTGTTACAAGCCTATGTATTACTAGACAGCTATTAACAGTATACGTACATGTATATAACGTACGCGGTTGTGTTCTGCTTTTGTCCCGATATACGTGCACACGCTAATTTAGGAAAGGTGATTGCTAACGTAATTTTGCATACGGTGCTGTACGTAGTTAATAACACGTACCGTGTAGAATGACCAATACCGCAAATGTTAATGCTTACCCCGTAACATGTACTGGTATACACATTGCGGTTGTTTGTTGCTTGTGTAACATTAAACTGCCGTAACTAATCAGGAAAGGTGTATGCGACTGGTATGGGCTATTACAAATAATGTACCCTCGGGTGGCTTTACGCATTCAACATAATTTACCTTTTACAGAATGTTTTTAAGTAAGTTAACTTAACTTTTTTTTTGTTTTTTGTAAGTGCACCATCCGTAATAGTATAACCCAGGAAAGGTGTAGCTCACGAGGGCCAACAGAGCGTACATCGTCGGGAAGTGTATACGGTGCACTATGGTATTACGTATTGTGCTGTAATAACAATCAATACGGGATATTGTGTACACCTTTCCAGGAGTTAACATGTTAATAATAAATACGATATCAACAAAAAACATGAAATCCGCAAGGTAATAACTGTAAAAAAGCGTGTGACCTGTAAGTGCTCGTAATATACATTATGCATTTTTTTGTTTTATTTGTTGATGTTATATAATATATACTCAATTCTACGGAAAGGTGTGTATGTTCATATAACGCAACACACAGTGCACACGGTATTATTAGCCCCCCCGAGGTATATGTATGACGCGTTAAACGTAATTCACAGGGGGGTATATATTTTTTTTACTACGCTATATGGCGGTGCACCTTTCTTAAGACAGTGTACGCGGTATGGAAATAACATACACAAAAAATACAGGAAAGTTTATAACATGACTCATAACAATCAGGTGGGATTGTGTATTGTCCCGTTTAAGAATTGCACAGTGTTATTACGTATAATGTTATACAGAATGAAACACATATTCTATAATATAATGTTTTATGTTTTTTGTGTGCTTGTGTTGCATGTACACGTGTAATGTTCGTTGCCGGAAAGGTGTATAGTTTGTATATGATATTGTTGTTTGTGATATGTAACACATTCTATTATACACGGCTGATAGTAATTATTTACCGTGTGTTATGTGTAAGCACTTACCCGCTTTTACATTAACCCATATATTGTCACGGGTAATTGGCTGCGCATACACCTTTCCTGGGTAGAGGTAACCATACCAGTACATCATACATGAACTACGGCAGGTGACTACCATAAACGCACACGTCATGTATAATGGTACCGGGATGGTATTACGATACACCTTTCCTTGGGGTGTGCTATAGTAAGCATTACATGATACACCTAACAAACAAACGTAAACAAGTTAATGATATCGTGGAATGTACCTTACCTGCGTAAACCGTTTAGTTCAACATATGTATATGGATGTATATACGTACAATGTATATATATGTTTACACCTTTCCGTAAGTAGTATGCCTACATAAAATTACTGTAAAAACATAAACAAATAAACGTAAAATGTAAGGCTTACATGTAACGCAAGTGTCTGGTAAAAAAAGATTTATACGTCACGTATAGGTCTACAGCATACGTGTTTTTTGTTACATCTTTCCGTATGTATGTAATGGTATAAGCGTTCACGTAAACACGTACGATGTAAACGTTACTAGAGAATATCGTTACGATACACATACACACTTTTTGTAGGCCTGTCCTAATAAGGGCAGTGCTGGATTAATAAGGGTACACCTTTCCTGCATTGTTTGAATGTACACATAAACTATAAAACACAAACACAAATAAAAGTAAGTAACATAGTAAAATACTGGTTAGTCTAAAAAGCCCCACGTATTTGTACTTTTGTTTTTAACTTTGATATGTGTTAACATATGCAATACGTTGTTGTAATCTGGGAAAGGTGTCGTCTACATTGTCAACGGGTTATCGTATGTATAACATAATACTAATATGTAGGGCGTCCAATTCCTATTATTAAACAACTGGGTATGCACATCATTACATACCTAATATACATACATTGCAATACATTACTAACACGTCTGTGGAAGGCTACGCCGGAGTGTACGTAAATCTACGTAGTTATTGCGACACGTTTACCGTATACTCGTGTGGGGGCTATACACCTTTCCCAGTAAAAATTAAACCTTGTACAATGCATACAAAACAATAAAAAGTTGCAACAAACATAAACCCGGGAAATGTACGTATCTGTGTAAATGACATTCCGTTGTTACAATATCTGTGAGAACTACGTTTTTTTGAGAACATACTTCCACACAGGTGTAACCTTCCGTGTACATACTAAGACATATGGTAATAGGATATACTACCTGTGAGTATATGTTTCCGTATAGGAATGTGCTGTATACACCTAGTACACCTTTCCAGTATTTACCAGTATGTAACATCACTTATGGGTAAAGTGTACACATACTACGGGGGAAGTAAATCCTTTACAAGCACCTGTCCGTTGTGGGTACACCGCTCTGAATTACATGTCAGCCCATGACTACTGTATACATATAAAGTTTTTTTTTGTTTTGTAGTTTTATTGCATGTAATACCTATGCTGGAAAGGTGTACCCTGCCCAGCATGCGCAGTTAACAATACTATTAGGGCATCGTATATGTTTCTGCAATGCATAATATTCTCTCATATAAAAAATGTAGGTGCAACGTGTCTACCACATACGCAACGTTTACACCTTTCCTAAAGTTTTGTGTAACGTATGTAAGTAACATCGGCGATAACCCATAACAGATATAGATATTATGTAACAAGCAAATCACAATGCAGGTACGGCAGGCCTTACATGTAGTACGCGGGTGGTGTATATACCGTAGTGTGCACTTTATACGTATAGACAAGTACGTAATACTCGGGCTAGAACTTCACGGCAACAACGTACACCTTTCCTGTAAATACGTAACGCTAGGTATATCAGCCAAATCAAAATCTAATGTAAATAATTTAAATATTACATGCATTACATGCTTGTTCCGTTACATGAAGTTTATATAACATTAATAAACTTACAGTACGTACTATTATATTACTTGATATTATCCGTACGCGTATCATATAATGAAAATATATATTTGCCGAAGGCACTGTGTTAAGTACACCGTACTTTGTAGGAAAGGTGTAGGTATACATGTATGCAAAAGTAGAACATCCCATATAGTATAAGTTTTAATTACGGCGTGTGTGGTATACACCATATACGATTATGATTCATATAATATGTATTATGTATTTGCGTTACGAACTGCATTTTTAAAAAACACCTTTCCGGGGTAAGTTAGCAAGTGTGAGAAAAGAACTCCCCCGCAAAGTAAACAATTCATTACTACGTGTAGGTTTAGAAAGCCTTACTGTGATAAGAATGCTGTTGCGTGGGGTAAGTGTAAATGTCCTCCCATATAGTGTGGGTGTAAGTGCACGTAACTACGTTTGTATGCAATGTTAGCACTTACATGCGTTGTTACACCGGATGTGTATGCGCTGCTAAAAACACCTTTCCGGGATTGACAGCATTAATATAACCGATACGTAATATCCACAACAAAAACTTATATACATGGGGCTTTCCTTAAATGCGGCCTTACCGTCGTTATTACGTTAACACGTAACAACAGATAGTTACATAATATAATCACGTGTACAGGTGAGCAATATACGTACCGCACACTTACGTGTTTTTTATGTTTAAATTATATACTAATAATTTCAAGATATAACGTCATGTATCTCGGAAAGATCTACATATTATTCGTATAGTAATATGTGATAAAATTTACACGGGAACATTTCCCGGAAAAATCCGGGAAGCTTT
>TARA_R110002167_G_scaffold145937_1_pt1 | contig 10873 bp, 15 predicted proteins | sample TARA_R110002167 | Tara Oceans TARA_R110002167 (sample SAMEA4398238) | marine metagenome | biome: Polar Biome; feature: [MES] marine water layer (ENVO:01000295) within the mesopelagic zone...; material: water (ENVO:00002006), including particulate matter (ENVO:01000060) such... | reverse complement strand
CCCGCTTCTGTCTTTGTGTCGCCTAAGTAATCGTTAAAGTGAGTGTGTCTATTCAGCCCACCATGTTTCACTAACTCATATAATCTCCATGACCTATACCGTGTGCCCTCTTGTAGTGATACTCTGCCCGTACCTAACTTCAAACTCAATTCATTTATTGTGCTTACCATTTCTCTTATTTCTTTTATTGTCCATCTATGACTCATACTTTCACCTCGTAATCTACATGGTCTTTAGGTAACTTATGCTTCCTTCTATCCATCATGTTCTGTACTAACCCAGCCACATTGTTAGCACCTGAATCGAATCTCTTCTTAGTAACGTTGTCTTTAATCATCCTTTCTTTCAAGGCTGATAGTTCTATTTCTTCCAGTAGATGATGTAACACTTCATACTCTACATGTACTACACTAACTGCTCTTTCTTTCATCTTCTTCCCTCTTGTTCTTCATGTCCACCAACATGTCTCTGAGTATAGGTAACAACTCTTCCAACTGTTGTTCGTTTAACCTTATACCGTGTCTAGTAAAATTAGGAGGAGTGTTAGACATGTTCATTATACGAACATCCATCCAATCCTTACCGTAGTATTCTATCATACGTAAATGTACAATTCCTTTGTTATCTTTCCACTTACCTTCCATGCTAGGTGATTGCCACTTGATTTCATCACTCATTATCTTCCACCTTCCACTTCAATACTAAAGCCCTTACTAACTTTGTTTTACTGATTCCGACTCTATTTTGCCATCCAGTTCCATAAGGTATATCCAAAATAGTGCAAAGTTGCTTTATTGTAAACATATCGTATAGTTCGTCTTCAATACTTCTCTTCCTTTTGATAATTGATTTTGCTTGTTTTATTTTATCATCAACATTCATTCTTCTTCCTCCCCATAAACTCTAGGATACTTAGGCTTTGTACTATACAACATGACCTTTCCGTCATTAGAAATATGTGTTACCATGTCAAAGTGAAACACCACATCTTCATCAGGGTTATCGGGATTAGTTACATTCATATCTCGTAAGTACCATTTTGTATCGCCATACTCGTCAGTACCCTCCTTATAGACATGCATACCTACTGGTAGATAGCCGTTTAATTTCTCGCACGCTTCATCCGAATGGGTATGATGTTTAGGCTTACATGGAAACCATATACGCTCAGGTAATATCTGAATTATACTTTTACCACGATAACGTATATCATAATATGGAGTATATTTGTAATCATACATACCGTAGTAAAGACGAGTATATTTTCCTATCAACCTGCCAACCCTTCTACCGCGCGAATCTATTGGCCGACCTATTATGTCTGTATCACCTTTTATTGTTTCCATTAGTCTCTTCGCTTCTTCAAAGTTCATCTCTTCATCACTCCTTGTAATGATACATTGCAAACCACACATCGTAATTTTAATTCTATATCTGCCACAGTGCTTATGGTTGTACTCTCGTTCATACTACCTATTATTTCTTCAACTTCCCACTCGTGTGACGTAGGTTTACACACCATTTTCTTTGACCTCTACTATGTTTAGTTCAGCGAAATCATATGGTGCGAGTAATAGTTTTACATTCTCATCATTAGTAGTCTCTAGTATAGTAGATACCAAAGAACGTAAGCGTAATATTTCTTCAGTTATTTTAGGTAACAAAATTATAGCCTCACCTATATCAGTTAGTTTAGTAGACTCACCAGTACTAAAAGGAAAAAGATTACCCCATTTGTCAGTATGGATTAAACCACATGTTAATTTTTTCTCCCACGCTTCACCGTTACTAATACCACTAGTTATACCTAATACAAAAGGAGAATGATTTTCAGGCTCCTCGGTAGAAGGCTCTAGGCTTTTTACGGTTAATACTTCCTTACCTGTATCAGCATTCCATTGTCTGAGATATGGTACATGACTAGAACAGTCTGCTGTCCGAGACGAGTCTTCTTCTTCTTCACCACCAGTAGCGCCGTGTTTTTCTGCTAACATGGGTAACATTAACGTATACTTTAGAGCGTTTAATTTATCGCTAAAATACATACCAATCTCTTCTCCACAATCTATATCTGTAACACCGTATAACTCACCTGACGTGGCAAGTCCATCTTTGTTAAAAGACCAAATTTTATCCTCTTGATTATGTTCAAGAAAACTACCTAAAGTATCTAATTCTTCTTTGTTTAATATGTTCATTCTTCTTCGCTCCTATCAGTAAACATACAGTATGTACCCCACATCCATGGTGGTATTTTGACTTCTTCTTCTCCACCTTCGATGTACTTACTACCAACACCTGTACTGGATACGTGAACACCTTTCTGTGTGTCTATATGTTCTATCATCTCTTCACGGCTTAATGCGTGGTATTCATAATCAGGTGTTCTAAATCGCATGAAGTATTTGTCGCCCATAAGTAGGTGATAATCGTCAGGGTCTATGCTCAAATACTCATCTGTGTTAGGATTAAGTGGTCTGTATACCCATATCTGTACAGTTGTAGTATCTCCGTTGTCTAAGATTATCTCTTTGTCCTCTACAAACTCAGGCCATACATTCTCTAAGTCCATATCTTTCAATAGAGTACCGTCGCTCGCAGCCCAGTTCTGTGCTACATCTCTCTTCATGTGAATCTCTAACATCCTAGCCTCTTCTTCGTTAGTAGGTTCAGGTACTACCATTACTGCATCTTCTAAAAGAACAAATCCAACATCGGCCATCAATCCCCTCATACGCATCAGGTTTTCTTCTGCCTCAGGAGATTCTATTTTAGACTTCAAAGACCACGTACTCTTATCTACTTTAATAAAAGTTAATCCACTAGAATCAGGCATCCATATACCTCCTACGTTCATCTCAGCAAAATGTTTTATTGCCCACTCTTTCAATTTTCTATCAGGTTTCCATTCATTCATTTATTTCATCTCCGTTTATTTCTTTTTCATCATCCGCATACATAACAAACTTATTACAATTTATACAAGCAAACACATCTCCGGTATCCGTCTTTAACACAAGACACCTCTTACACTCTTTCCTACACATAGGGCAGACTATATCAGTTCCGCTCGACCACATTAAAACTTCAGCCTCACCCCAAGCAAACGTAAACGTTCTACCATCTATGTTTGCTGTGTTTGATTCTGCAATCTTTGCCATCAGATACGGAGTTATTGCTACCTCATTCGGTTGCAACTGCTTCCACATCCGGTTTGTTTATTATTGTAGGTCGTGAAAAATTTGAAGCACTCCTTTCGTTTAGATATTCAATATATTTATCATAGTCTTGTGGCGTACCCCATAAGAGTGCTTTCAAGACATCTTTAGGTGAAGGAATTACCTCAGGCTCTTTATCTGCATCCATCTCTAATGTATGAACTGTGCTCCCAACTGTCATTTTCTTTGAGGCTGCTATTGCTTCATTACCTGATGCACCATCCCATGTCCTACCATCTTTGTTTACAGCACCTAGTTTACATGCTAATTGACTAGACATATTCTTGAAGTTTGCTGCCGATACTAAATTGGGAAACCTGTAAGGTAATACAATTTGACCGTATCCATTATCGCTTTTGTATCTAACATGATAAGATTTTACTGAATCTTTATCGTTTATAGCAGGCTTCGTAGTATATACACCCGACTCATTTTTACCGTGTTCTGATTCTACGAATGCGTCGTTTACCTTGCCCGGAGTCCATTTAAAACTAGCAATTTCATGGCCGTAAGACCTACGTGAATCGTATTTAGTATACAACCAACCGTTCACTAAGTCATGTTCTTTTCTATTTTTCTTGCTAGTCTGTGCTATCCAATTCTGTAAACTAAATAACCAGTCCCAATTCTTCCAAGTGTATCTAGCCTTGTTTCTCAAACCTTCCTTGCGTACAACATTAAAGTTTCTTGCAGACATACGTCTCAAAGCACCGTTAATTTGTTTAACAACTCTCTTCTCTTCCATGATGTTACCTAAACTTCTAGCATTTTTATTCCACAGTATTACACGGTCAGGTGTAATATCATTGTATGAATTGTACCCAAGACTGCTTTGAATTTGGTCGTTATTCCATCCATTACTAACACACGCATATCCTCTTTCTCTGCTCCATAGTTCCTTAAAACCTTGACCATTTTCTTTTTTTATCATTACCCAATCGGTGATGTATGAGCCGTCGTGATGTCCACATGTTTGTGTATTATCATCCTTCCATAGACAAACTCCTTTTGTTTTGGTTACACTTGCAAATGGTGATTGACGATTTTGTGCACCCCAACGCGTAGTTCCCATTTGCTTCTCTATGTATAGCCTAAGGGGTGTATATTTCTTGTTTAATAACATAGAGATGATTTTGTAATTGACATCTATGGATGTCATTCCTACGGAAGTAGTTCTTAACGAAGCATATGATGAAAATACATCAGGTGCATTATTTTTCTTTAACCACGATAACATAGTTATTCCCCCAGTTAGAGTAATTCCATCTTTTGATAACACTGGGCAATTAAACTCAATATTAAACCCGCTTACTTCATCATGTCCACATGTTTTAGTATCAGGGTTAGGCACTCTACCGTATGCAACTGTCTGTGACATCATCGCCGTTGCTGCTCTAGTGTATTGATTAACTAAATCTTTAGCGCTCAAGTCTGCATTTGGCCCAGCAGACGCTAATGAATAAGCAACTGCTGCATCAATAGGATAACACTTACCTATTGTTTGTTTAGTCTTACCAATTGCATGGTCTATTATAATTTGATTATCTGTAAACATAATCGTGTCATCTACTATACCTGCTTTCAGGTATCTATCCCATGTATTCCATCCTTGTCTTTCTGCTGCCATTTAAATCGCCTCCACTTGTATTACTTTTATTATTTCATTCTCACCATCTGTCCAAAAATGACCGCCTTCTCCTAATCTACCTTTTACTACCTCACCTGTTGGAGGTATATCTATTGACTCAACCAAAACGTGTGTTGCTACTATTATTTCTACTTGGGTACGAGTAAGAGGTGACGGACCCATATATCGTATTCTATGACTGTTACCCTCTGATGGAGAAACTCTTATTCTTCCTTCGTAATATGGTAATGCAGTGTTCCTTTTGACTTCTAACGCTACCAAAGAATATTCAGATAGTTCTTTTCTATACCTAGCCCTTAATGCATTTCTTAGGTAACTTATTGTTTGACCTGAATATACCTGCATACGATACCATTTATTGTCTGATGTATCGTATGACGTTGTAGAAGTACGCTCAAAAGTATTGCTATAACCATCGTAACCGTACATGTTAATCATATGATATTCTCCTGTGACCTTATCCATTAGTGCTAAATATCCGTATTTGTTATTACAATCTAATTCAGTACCATCTGTTAGGATTACACTCTTAGCATTAAGGAAATAACTACTAGTGAAATTAGTAGGGTCTAGCGTACCACCAAAGTAATAATTGTTGCCACTAGCCTTATCATTCTTTTTCCATTCTTTACCACACAAAGTTTTGTATGTCTCATTATATAACTTATCATCTGTCATCTTCTTCTCTCCTTTCCACTTCTTTCATTCATTGTTTATATAGTCAATGTTGTTCTACGCGAACTCTACCTCTATACCCACTCGCTCTGAGTGTTCTAACACCAATTCAGGTGAGTAATTCACTGTTTTTGGTAATAGCATAATCTTTTCTACATCCCAGTAATCGCCCGATAATGCTCCATCCCACACTACCCTCATAAGAGAAGGCGTAGAGTTTACAGCCCTATCTAAATCTATTGTCGGATGACCATTCTTATCTAATAAGAAAGGTTCTAACCCAGTTACTGATATATCCATGAAAGAGGGGTCTGTACGTATATCATACGCTACACTAGAAAAGAATCCAGCGGGTACACTATGTATTTCAGATAACTCAGTCCACAATGAAAGCATGACCATTGAATCTACTATACTTGTCTGATTGACAGATGCCCAACCCATATGATTAACGAGACTATCATCAATTAACATAGCATGTGCATGAGATACTTTTCTTTTTTCAGTTATCATTAATGCTGTACGAGGGGGAATAGGGAATGGACTACTTAACTCATTTACAAGTATAGTCAGCGAACCCCAAATATCATTCAGTATATGTCCTTTAGGAAAGGGTGTATTACTCATATTTCCACCATCTTTCCATCGTGAATGTAACCCGGTGAACCCTTCCAATTCTCTCGGTTGAACATGTCCCACATATTCATCATGGCATTGAAGTTCTCCCCACTGTAATCTAAGACAACAAATATTGTACCACTCCTCATGTGTATATCCACATTGAAGTTTTTATACGCAGTTCTTTTCATTGCCTTGTTGGAAGGGCGACGAACCATCGCTACTACCTCGGTCATTACTATGTATGCTTCTCCTGTCTGTGTGTTACATCTCATGTATGTCATTCTTTCACCTCGTCTGTACTGAAAGGTTCTTCATCTGACTCTTCTATAAAACCCGCTTTTTCAGCGAATTGAAGTAGGTTTTTGATACCAACAGAAAGAGGGTGCATGTTTAGTACAGCCCCACTTGGGTGATTACCCGGCGTGCCGGGAATAAATATCTGAGGAACTTTGTTTGAGTATCTAATAATCTGAAACGGTGTGTAGGCAAGAGTGCCTGATGCTGCGGATTTCATCACAGCGGGCTGGTCTCTTAACCACATACTAACTTCGGTAGTAGTACGTACCTTTGTAGCAAAGCCGTATTCTCGACCTTGGTTTACATCATTAGACACACCTTGTATGTGCATCATTCCTTCATCATAATTGCATTTCACTTGTAATCTTTCTTCCATATTTATCTCTCCGTGTTTATTTTTATATCTTTATTAATTCTAAAGTTAGTTGGCATCGGCTTATTAGTCACACTTCTGATGGAAAGTATTTCATCTCCTTCAGTTTTTAGTAGGTGCGTTGGTATATACCTATTACCTATCTTTATGGTAGTAAAACCATCTTTATCATTTCTAATCTGAATACCTCTACTGATTGCCTCACCTAAATAAGATACATCACTATCGTACATTTCTATTTGATGATATAGATTATCTGTTACCTTACAATATTTTGTTTTATTACCATCAAGGAACTCATGGTCTATTTGGACAAAGCCAGCATCACTAGTACATTTATCACAAGGTGTAGTGAACGTATTTCTATTTGCTCTACGCCATTGGTGGTGATAACAATCACAGCACTCAAGTATAGTCCAACCGTCTTCTATGGGGGTACTAATCTTAGGTGATGGCTTACCAAATCCTATGTGACTATTAATCAGTTCATTATAATCATCTAATGTGTGAGTCTTTGCCTTTGCCTTATCGCCCTTTGCTTTCTTAGCCTTTGCTTTCTTAGCCGCTGCTTTCTTAGCCTTTGCTTTCTTTTCTTCTTTAAACATCAATGCTTCTTCTCTTTTTAGTTCATCATCTGTAAGTAGATTATCAGCACTGTAATCAAAGTTAGACCACTGTGTTTCTGTAACTACTATTGCTGACTTACCAACAGGTATACCACATACGTCTGCAACATATGTTTGTTGTGACTTAGCCTCTACCGCATGGTCACAAAAGTTACCACGTACCCATGTAATTAGTCCATGTGCATCGCTCCATGTCTGCTCTGCTTTGGGTATCAATAGGTGTGCTAGTATAGCCAATTGAACACCAGTACGGCCATGTCCTCCCATGCACTGTGTAGATATTGTTTTGATATTGTTAATTTTTATGTCCTCGACTAATGCATTCCACCACGACGGACCTAGGCTGTTAGGTATACTATAATCAGGCCAGTCAATCTCCATAACAATAGGTGTCTTACCTCCTACTAAAGTAGAAGATGATTTCCAACCTTCAGGTAATACGTCAATAGTTCGTGCACTGTGTATAACACCTATTGGACCCATAGCCAAGTCAGGCATAGGAGTCATCTTATGCCATCCACCTTTTCTATTCGTTCCACCTGCGTATACTTTTATACCTCCAGTCTCAAACACTAGTGGGTTTCCTTCATGGCATCCTTGTTTACTCATCATTCTTTATCCTCCTTTAATATCTTTAACACTGAATCAGTCCAAACGCTACTGTCTGCCATTTGATTTCTCAAAAACTTACTAAGTAAATCAGATAGTAGTGGGTAGGTTACATCTAGTTTGTTTAATCCATTCCATCCATTAACCCACATTTGTGCCGTCACATCCTCGTACTTTTTCTCCCTCAATAATGATGCAACAGCATAACTATCTAGTGAGGAGATGTTCTTACCACCGGCCATAAACACCTCAGGGTATGAATTAGTTAACAGTTGAGATGAAGAGCCTCCATACTTTAGGTCCATTACAATTACATCATTTGATAGACATAACTCACAGGTAGATATACCACATGGTACAAATCCTTCACTAGTAGAATACTTATTTTGATAATGCATATACTTAGGACCGCAAGCAATCGCCGCATCTTTAAGTCCCTGAGGTATTTCATTACTGTTTGCAATAAAGTTTTGGCGGAAGTAACTAGCACCTTTACCTTTCAAGAAGGTGAATAGAGTTACCCAATCCATTTCAGGCGCTACATTTTTCTCGTTTGCTACACCATCCATAAACTCAGATGCTAACTCGTATGTTCTGAACATGTATGCTAATGAATCAGGTGAGTGAGAGAACAAACCCTTCTGATTGTTTGCGCTGTCTATGTGTATACTACTGTAATCAAATGCTTTCTTTGAAAGGAACTTATTGTATAGGAAGCCACCGTTATGCTCAAGATTCTTTGCAAGGTTTACTTCTCCTATCAATTCATTTAGTGTATCTTCACATGGGTTGTCTAAGAAATCATTGACTGATGTACACACAGTTGCCCCTCTAGATGCACATTCGCCCCAGTTAGCACCACCGAAACTTGTATGTGCGCCCCAACCAGTAGAGAATTGTTTCTTACACCACTGAAGAGCGAGGCCAATCTCTGTCATATCTATATTCATTTGCTCAACTAAAGCATAGTAATGCTGACGAGTATTACCTGCGTGGCTATCACCTGATATTTCTTCCCACTTACTTTCACCCATCATGGCTGTTAAAGTAGGCCATAAATCAACAGTCATATTCTTTTTGTTATTTTGAGCATATCTCATCTCACCTAGTGATAGAGCGAGGATTGCTTTTGTCATCCAACCAACGAAAGCCCCTGATAAGTAAGCGCCCTCTATACCATTGTAGTTCATACCACCCGCCCACTGATGGAAGAAGTGAGCAAACCAACCTTGTTGCCTTTGCCAGTGTGTCTGTGAACGTAATAGTCCAGCCTTGAATGCTTCAATGTATTCAGGACAACAAGCATTGTATGGTTGTGGAACAATATCCCAATTAGGGTCAAGTGCTAACCATGTAGGAGAGCCTTCTGTAAATCTATCACCTACGTTTACTTCACCCACTACATATGGTATACCATGTTGTCTAGCATGAGCACATATGTGTGACATTAGAGAACCTGATGGGTGTGATATAACAAATCCATCAGGGCATTTATCTCTTGTAATGTTCTCTTCTAACCACGCCACTTCTTCTAACCCTGTTGCAGTCCATACTTCTTTCGCTTCACATCTACCAGTTGGTCCAGCACTACCGTCTATGGATGCTACTTTCAAACAGGTAACATCAGAATGTGTCATATCATGACAATACTCATCAATCACTATATCGCTTTGTTGGTTATAGTTAGGACAAAAAGGGTTACTGTGCCATGTAAAAGGAGAGCCTCTAGGTGGATTAGGCGGTGAGCCACGTATTTGTGTAATGAATGGGTCTGTACCTCCTCCCATTTTCTTCATGAAATCCGCATCCCTTTTGTAAACAAACTCTACTTCATAGTTAGTTGTTTGAGTCTCTTTATCAAACTTGAATTGATTGTCTACACACTCTATATCATTACTCATGTAATTTTGTGTAGGATTTAAAGCGAAGTATAACATTCTTCCACTACCTGCTGTGATACCGTCATGTCCTTTACCAATAGCAGCAAACTGTTGGGGTGCTAGTACAGCACTAGATGTTGCATGAACAAAGGGTTGTAATATCATACAACCTCTTGGGTCTTCTTTCTTCATAGTCTCAGTCAATGAAATCCATTCTTCTTGTAGTGTCTCTTTAGTAACCTTGATTGATTCAAGTACACCATGTCTAGCAAACTCAGGGCAAGCACGAAGGAAGGCAGTCTCTTTGTCTTCACAATCAGGTAGTAATCTATCAAACGCAGTTGAAACTAATTCATACGTATCGTCTAAGAGGATTAGTTCTGTGGGTAAAGGTGTCCATCTCACTAATCCCGCTTTATGTGATGTACCATATTTTAGATATGTACCTGCTTTCTGTGAGTGCATATTGAATAGGCGTTCTTTCTGTGTAGTTGATTCTTTAAACTTACCACTGGTAATTATATCTGCTTTCTTACCTGTTAGTTCATCATACAGGTTAGCGAATAAGTCTTCGGCAGTTAATTCACCTATGTCATCGTAAGGCTTCTTATCGTCTTTGGTTATCGTCATTGTAATTCACTCCTTCTTTCATTCATTGTTTATATAGTCAATGTTCTTCTTCGCATCGTAGCATAGTTTACACAACGTATACATTGCAGCATCTGTGGTAATAGTTTTCCATAACTTACCGTGTTTCATACACGCATCACATCTTCCTACCGCTTTATTCATTTTACTCAAGCCCCTCTACGTATTCTCTAAACTGTTTTTTAGATTGATACTTCAGTATCCTCTTCATCCGTTTGCGTGCCTTTCTATTCTTTGACCACATAAATAGTCTAAAGAATAATAATGTAAAGCCTGTA
>TARA_R110002167_G_scaffold74663_3_pt1 | contig 10882 bp, 10 predicted proteins | sample TARA_R110002167 | Tara Oceans TARA_R110002167 (sample SAMEA4398238) | marine metagenome | biome: Polar Biome; feature: [MES] marine water layer (ENVO:01000295) within the mesopelagic zone...; material: water (ENVO:00002006), including particulate matter (ENVO:01000060) such as...... | reverse complement strand
CGTAGAGAAGAATGCTATGGTTAGGGCTTAACCCGATCTGAGGTTAAGTAGTATTACAGACGAATATACTTGGTTTGAAGAGTATGCCATGGAATCTCGTTCAAAAGTTTTAAATGGCGGTTTATTTGCCTTAACAGGGGTTTGGGTTGCAAAGGAATATCTAAATTCTTCCGTTGCTGGTGAGCTTTTTAATAAGATGCTGGCAGCCGTAGAATTAAGATTAAATGAATATGATTACGGTCATACGTCTTTGTACCATACTTCACTAATTACCGGCACTTATAGAGACTATGGTCGACCTGTACATGGGCAATACAATGAAATACACGCTTTGCAATTACAATGGCTATACAGTGAAACAGGGCATGATGTTCTATTAGATTATGCAAAAATATTTTACGGTTATGAAAGTCATGAAATTGAAAGTGTATTAAGAAATAAAACAGCACTAGCTAAAATGGTTGATCCTTATAAATATCATTTGTATGAAGTATTCACCGCTTTAGATAAGTTTGAAGTTGATTTAAAGCCAGAACATGCATTAAAAGAAGTTCATTTATTTTATTACGGTAATCATGATTCACTGCCACGTATAAATGTAACAAATGGCACCACGAGTGTTTTAAATATAGAGCCAGCAGAAATTCGGTACTTTCAAGATGGTAATCATCATACCTCTATAGGCATCTATGAAGTAGCAAGTGATGTCGATATTAAAGATATATTCACTGTTGAGTTTGTCGATTATACCTATACCGATAATTACAATCGAAACTTGCTAAGACAAGTGGAAGTTGTTACCGATGATAATGACGTTTACTTTAACGATAAGTATGAAAGGTGGGCTAAGCAAGGTGATTGGTCTAGGAAGTTTAAGTAGATAAATATGTATTGAGTCTGCTTTGAACTTTTTGCTGAAATTTATAAAATAACTAATGTTTAAAAGTGGAGCCTGATAGGGCGGAAATATTGAAATGATAGCCATAAAAGATAGTATAGTGATAAAAGTGATTATGTAATTACCCAGTTAAAAACTCATTTCTTTAGCAAGGTAGTTTTAATCGTTAGGACGCACTATAAGGGAAGTCATCGAATATAAGTGATTTATAGTTCTTATTTACTTTATTACTTATTAGTTGCGCAAGAGCCGCGACTTTAGTGGATGTAATGCCTTAACAACAAGTTTTTATTAAAAATATTAACAAAGACTATAATACAATTCGTCTATTGAGCTAAGTACAGAACTTCTATGTGCTTAGGTTAACAATATAAAGTTGCCTTTCTAATGCTGTGAGTCAATAGCTTTATTTTGTAACGATAGCTCAATATTTGAACCGCCATCATTAACTTAGACACTTCTCAGTTGCTTTTTATATTGGTGCTCAACGTTTACTGGCGGTAGTAAGTTATTGGAATCATGCTTTCGTCTTACGTTATAAAACATCTAAATATAATTTAAGACGCTAGCTCTTGCTTGCTTTCGTTTAATCTAGAACCACTGTTAAATTCGTTCACGGTTTAACAATTGAAAAAGCTCTCCACAGCAGCTTTGCCATGTCAATTACCACGACGACTTATACTCCCTTCTAATATAGTTTTTTCAAAAAAGGCTACAATTCGTAGCTTTTATACTATTTGCCTTGAACAGAGTGAACCACAAATTTTTTCAATGGATTTCTTCTTCAAAAAGCCATAAATAATGTATCTCATATAATTTGCTTGGTAACGTTAAGGACCTATTACTTAACCATTTTAATTTTAAACTCTTCAGGATAGCGTCCGTTTATATTAGGCGATTCATAATGGTGAAATGAGATAACTATCTTCTCATTGTTCTTTTTTTGATGAGGCTTGCAGGATTACCGCCAACAACAGAATATGCTTCGACATCTTTAGTGACTACAGAGCCACTAGCTATTATTGCTCCGCAGCCAATAGTAATGCCAGGCAATATAATTGCTCGTTGACCTATCCACACATCGCTACCGATTGTTACCGGATTTGCTTTTAGGTTACCTTGCGTTCGCATAGGTTGATCGATCCGAGCAGTGTTGTGACCAACAGAAAAAATAATAACCTCGGGTGCCATCATCACATCATCACCGATGGATACATCATTGGCAAGCTGGCAGTTACGTCCTATGGAAGAGTTGTTTCCTAAAGTCAATTTAGCGCCATTGCCGAAATAGGCGCCGCGATTGATATTTACATTTTGCGCGCAATTTAAAAAGATCTTTTTAGCCAGCAGTTCTCTAAAAAATCGAGAGAAAGATCCGATAAATTTAGTTTCATTTGTTGGTAAATGTTTTGCTAATAGGTAGTAACTAATTAGGGCAATTTTTTTTAGCATTACTTAATGAGTCCAGTGCGTAGGCATAATTTTATAAAAAATATAATACTACGGTTAAACCCTAATAAAATAGCAATATTTATTAACTTGTATACTAGTTTGTTTTTTGAATTTCTAATTGTTTTTATTGGTGTTGGAAAACAAGTTTTTAAAAAAGTTTTCACCTGTTTAGTCATGAATATTTGTTGTTGTTTATCTTGGCAAAGGCAAATTCTAACCATAGTTTTCATTAACATATTAATGTTTAGTGCTATCAATGACGACTTTATATTTTCTCTATTTGATTTGTCTTCAAAAAACAATGTTAACGATTGTAGTACGTCTAACATGTCCATGATTTTAGGTGTATATGTTTGAGTTATAGAGCCTATTCTTCCGCGATAATAATAAAGATTGTTGTCAATAAATTGAATGTTCTTGGCAGATGAATACAGCTTAGGAATTGTTGCTAAGTCTTCATACCAAAGGCCTTTGGGGAAGAATATGTTGTTCTCTTTAAAAAGGCTAGTTTTAACACACTTATTGCAGGCGTTAGGTAAGGCATCTGTAAGAATATTGGGAGATCTTTCTAAATTGGTGTGCTCTATTGGTTTTAGTGTCGACTGTGCTATTGCTGGAATATTGCGGACAAATACCGCACTGTCAGTCACTTCAACCATGCCAAAACATAAAATATCAGTAGTTTTTTGCGCTAATGATGAACTTAAAATTTCAATAGTATTATTGGCAAGGTAATCATCAGAATCTAAAAAAATGACATACTCGGTTTTTACTTGCTCTAAACCATAATTTCTGGCGTCAGAAAGACCGCCATTTTCTTTCTTTAAATAGTTAAATTTATTTGGATACTTTACGGCGTAGTTTTTGGCTATATCGGCACTTTTATCGGTACTACCGTCGTCAACCAATAAGGTAATATAGTTACTATTTGTTTGTGCCAAAATGCTATCAAGGCACTGTTCAAGGTAATCTTCAACATTGTAAATGGGCACTACGATGGATATAGACAGCTGTTTCATTTCTATTATTCGATAATTTTTTAAAGTATGATTTTACCTACAAATGTAATTTATCGCGACTATTCGATGATATTAATCGAATTATCTTTGCCTTGTTAGGGTTTTACTTCAATACCATTGTTGGCAGTTTTTAATATATACGGATTTTGCTAGTGTTTCGTCGAGGTAAGCGGTGGAGGTATCTTTGTAGTTGAAAGTCGTGAGCAACTCCGTACTTAATTGACCGTAATTTGATTTTTATGTTCAATATTGTTTAGTGTTTATATACTCATAAGCCTGTTAAATAACCCTAGTGTAAATTAAATTTATTTAGTTATATTTTTTAATCAGATATATTGTTACCAAATAGTGAAAAAAAGGCCATTAACATTAAATTATTTATTCGTCGACCAAGCGTTTTTATTATAAAAATAATATTAAGTACTCTGCTTTCCTTATCATTAGTATCGTGTAATTCAGACTTGGTTGAGTCAGATTCGACCATCGCCGAGCAAAGAAGTAATTCTTGGTGGCAACAGCGTCATCAAGATATTCTTAGTGCGGATAAGTCAGCTGTAAAGTTATTGTTTTTAGGTGATTCTATTACTCAACAATGGCAGCACGAAGCATATGGTTTACCTATTTGGCAGCAATATTATGGCGACGAGTTTGCCTTTAATATGGGCTTTAGTGGCGATAAAACGCAGCACTTATTGTGGCGAATTGAAAATGGCGAGCTAAACGGTGTTTCACCAGATGTTACTGTTTTAATGATTGGCACTAATAATGTTGAAGATGATAAAGCTGAAGATATTGCAGAAGGTATTAATTTAATTATTGAACAAGTACAGCTCAAATTGCCGCAAACAAAATTGATTGTTCACCGAATATTTCCTCGTGGAAATGCAGATAATCCAGCTCGATTAATTATTGATGCGGCTAGTCAGATTATCTCATCGAAAGCCAATGAACAGTCGTTTATTTATGTTGATATTAATGAACGTTTCGAAGATGGAGAAGGTAATGTTCTTGATAGTCTTATGTATGATGGCTTGCATTTAACGACCAAGGGTTACCAAGTTTGGGCTGATGCGCTTTCTGAATACATTGCTAATTAAGATTATTTTAGCTGCTAGTGATTTTAAAATACTCAGAATATATATGGAAAATTAATTGATGAAATTACCTATTACGTTGATCTTTTTATGTTTGCTGTCTAGCGCATGCGGTACTAAAGAGAAAAACGCTACGGCTATTATTCCAGCGCCAAGTATTGTGGAAACCTCGAGTGGTGATGCTTTTCAATTATTAGATAATACCAAGATAGTTATATCTGATCCCCAAGATGCTGAACTTGAGTTTATTGCTGAGCAGTTGCGCGAATTTGTTAAGTTGGAAGTAGGGCTTGATGTAACATTATCTACAGTAGCTGATAAAGATACTAGTGTTGGCTTTATCCATATTAATCTTGATGAAAAATTTGATGACAGCTATGAGTATTCTCTTGAGGTGAATGATAAAAAAATAGTTGTTACGGCTAATAATCATCAAGGTTTATTTTATGGTATGCAATCGTTAAAGCAATTGATGCTAACCAGAAATGAGCTGGGAATTTCACCGGTGACTTTGCAGGATAAAGCAAGGTTTGAATACCGTGGTATGTTATTGGATGTTAGTCGGCATTTTTTTCCAAAGGAAGGGGTAAAGCGCTTTATCGATTTAATGGCTATGTATAAGTTAAATACCTTACATTGGCATTTAACTGATGATCAAGGCTGGCGCATTGAAATTAAGCAATATCCATTATTAACAGATATTGGCTCATATCGTGTTGAAACTCAAAAGGCTAAGCATGTTGACCCTTTTATTGGCGATGGTATTGCACATCAGGGGTTTTATAACCAGGATGATATTCGTGAAATAGTGGCTTATGCAAAAGCACGGTATATCACTATAATTCCTGAAATTGATATGCCTGGGCATATGCAAGCCGCGCTTGCTGCCTACCCCCACCTTGCTTGTACCAATGGGCCCTTTAGTGTTTCTACGCGTTGGGGGATTCATAGCGATATTCTGTGTCCATATGATGAGACTTTTAGATTTATTGAAAATGTATTAACCGAAGTTATGTCTTTATTTCCAAGTAGATATATACATATTGGTGGTGATGAAGTGCCTTTAATTCGATGGCAACAGAGTGAAGATGCTAAGCAGGTGATGTTAAATAATAACTTGGAAAGTGTAGAAGAATTACATGGGTATTTTTATCAACGCGTTGCAGATTTTTTAAAAGTAAATGATCGGGAAGCCATTGGTTGGGATGAGATTCAAGACAAGGGCATAACCGCGAATACCACGATAATGGCGTGGCAAAGTGAAGAGCGTTCAAGGATGGCTATTCAAAATGGTAATCAAACTATTATTGCCTTAAGAGAGTCTACCTATTTTAACTATTATCAAGGCAATCATGATAGTGAGCCTTTAGCACAGTGCTGCTTAATTACACTTAAAGATGCATACAACTTTGACCCTATGCCTGAAGGGTTATCAATAGAGCAGAAAACGTTAGTGCTTGGAGCACAGGGAAATATGTGGACTGAATATATTTCAACGCAAGCATATCTTGAATATATGCTCATGCCCAGAATGCTTGCTTTTTCTGAAACGGTTTGGAGTAAAAGTGACAGTAAAAATTGGTCGTCGTTTGAGGAACGTTTAAGTGTACACTTTCCTCTACTTGATAAATTAGATGTAAATTATAAGAAGTAGAGGTTTGAAACCCAGTGAGTAATTTTTTAAGAATCATAGTTGTTATTTTAGCAGTCACTTTTTTACCATCTTGTGATGACTCCGACGATGTAAAGTCATGTGAAAGCGCCTTTCCTGTTGTAACACCCGGGCAGTTGTTTTTTGAAAATTCAACGAGGTTATTAATGGAACCTGAGCTAAAGGTGGGGATATCTTGTCATAATTGTTACGATGCGAATAGTTTAGAGAATACTTTTGAACTGATTGAAGCAGCAATTGATGATGACGTAGATGTTATAGAGCTGGATATGGTGCAAAAGAATGTCCCAAGTACAGCGCCTGTGTTTGGCCATGGCGGGAATGCAGAAGGTGTTTCATATCAAGGACTTGATTTTGAAAGTGTTGTAGAGCATGAGCTATTAACTTTCGCAGAACAAATTTTATTTTTGGAAATTAAAGGAGAAATAAAGTCAAAGGATCACATTCGAAATATTTTTAACATTTTAAAGAAGCAAGAGAACCAATTTGGTGAGATGGCTTATTTTAATACTCAACGTTTTACGGTTTTTAGAAACTTGACAAATTATGATACTTTATCGCTATTTCGTGATGTTTTAGATGAAGCTGCATTTCTTGATATAAAGCCTTTTATAAAATTAAGTCGAATTTTTGGTGAGTCGACTAACAATAACTTCATTAATGGTGTTCTTCAAAGTTATCAGTGTGGTTTTCATATGGTTGAATTTAATCACCAAATAGGCGTAGAAAATATTAGTCATTTGACTACCTATGCGAAACTACTGGGTATTGGAGTTAATGTTTTTACCTTAAATGAAGATAATTATGAAGAGATCACAAGAGAAATTATACAAGACGTTGATGTATTAACTGTAGACTCAAAAGGAGAACCTATAGATACACGGGATAATGAATCTATTTTTATTCGGATAAGGAGATTGCTCCGAGGTAGTTAATACTTTATTGAAGGGCTATTAAATGTTTACCATGAAGTATCATCAATTCATAAGTTTTGCTAGAATTGCGTGATTATTTTTGGTGCTGTACTCCATGTAAGTGTCATTTTATATTCTTTACGATATAACCTTAATAAATTCAATAACTTAAGTAATAAATGAAAATATTAACTGTATTCGGTACTCGTCCCGAAGCCATAAAAATGGCACCTCTCGTGCACCAACTTGCTAACGATACACGCTTTGAAGCTAAAGTATGTGTAACAGCTCAACATCGTGAAATGCTAGATCAGGTGTTATCTCTCTTTAACATTAAACCAGATTATGATCTTGATTTGATGAAATCAGGACAAGACTTAACGGATATTACATGTGGTATTTTACAGGGACTGAAAGCCATTTTAGCTGAGTTTAAGCCAGATTATGTGTTAGTTCATGGCGATACCGCCACTACATTTTCAACAACATTAGCTGCCTATTATCAGCAAATTAAAGTAGGGCATGTTGAGGCTGGCTTACGCACAGGAAATTTATATTCTCCATGGCCAGAAGAAGGGAATCGAAAATTAACGGGGACTTTGGCTGACATACACTTTGTACCCACATCGACCTCTCAACAAAACCTTTTATCTGAAGGGATTGGGCAAGATAAAATGGTAATTACAGGTAATACTGTTATTGATGCCTTATTAGAGGTTCAAAGAAAGTTAGCTGCCGACTCCGCTATTCAAGTGGAGATGTCTGAAAAGTTTAACTTTCTCGATAGTGATAAAAAAATGGTTTTGATTACAGGCCATCGTCGTGAAAGTTTTGGCGGTGGATTTGAACGCATCTGTCAGGCAATTTCTAATCTAGCTAATGAGTTTTTGAATGTACAGTTTGTTTACCCTATGCATTTAAACCCTAATGTACGCGAACCTGTAAATCGTTTGTTAGCAAATAAAGATAATGTTTTCTTAATTGAGCCAGCAGATTATTTGCCTTTTGTGTATTTGATGGATAAATCAACTGTTATTTTAACCGATTCTGGCGGGGTACAAGAAGAAGCCCCTTCGCTAGGTAAGCCTGTACTGGTGATGCGAGATACTACAGAAAGGCCCGAAGCGGTTGATGCAGGTACGGTAAGGTTAGTAGGCACAAATGTTGAAAGTATTTTTAACAATGTTCATGAGCTTTTGACTAATGATGGCGCATACGAAAAAATGGCATTTTCTCATAACCCGTACGGAGATGGTCAAGCTTGCCAGAGAATTGTTGATGCATTGTATTTACGTAATTTAACATAATTATTTTTTTGAACGTTAAGTTCTCTACTTAGCGTAATTTTTTTATTTTAGGAATGGAAATGTCGTTTAAAACCATCTCAGTTATTGGCTTAGGTTATATTGGTTTGCCTACTGCTGCCATGTTTGCTTCCCGCAAAGTCAAAGTCATAGGTGTTGATGTGAATCAGCAAACTGTCGATACTATTAATCGCGGTGAAATTCATATTGTAGAACCTGAGTTAGATATATTGGTTCAAGCTACAGTTAATCAAGGCTATTTAAAGGCATCATTGACAGCTGAGCCTGCAGACGCATTTTTAATCGCTGTTCCTACGCCATTTATTGATGATATAGAGCATGCCCCCAACCTCAGATTTATTGAGTCAGCTGCAAAAGCTATATCATCGGTGTTGAAAAAAGGCGATATAGTCATTTTAGAGTCGACCTCTCCCGTAGGAGCAACTGAAAAGTTGTCTGATTGGCTAGCGAATGAAAGGCCTGATTTAACATTCCCTCAACAAGTAGGTGATAAAGCCGATATCAATGTTGCACATTGTCCTGAAAGAGTATTACCTGGGCACGTTGTTCGAGAATTAGTAGAAAATGATCGTGTTATCGGTGGAATTAGTGCTAAATGTTCTCAACGTGCGGTTGAGTTATATAAAACCTTTGTTCAAGGTGAATGTATTATTACTAATGCGCGTACGGCTGAAATGGCAAAATTAACTGAAAATGCTTCGCGTGATGTAAGCATTGCCTTTGCAAATGAGCTTTCAGTGATTTGTGATCAGTTAGATATCAATGTTTGGGAGTTGATCTCGTTAGCTAACCGTCATCCTCGTGTTAATATTTTACAACCTGGCCCAGGCGTAGGCGGGCACTGCATTGCTGTTGACCCTTGGTTTATTGTTTCAAAAACACCAGAGCAAGCAAAGCTGATTCATACTGCCCGAGAGATAAATGATGCGAAACCCCTGTGGGTTATAGATAAAGTAAAAATCGCTTTAGCGAACCATTTATTGACTAATTCAGAAAAAACAATGAATCAAACGACCATTGCTTGTCTTGGCCTCGCTTTTAAGCCCGATATCGATGATTTACGTGAGAGTCCTTCTTTAGGTATTGTTGAAAATATTAGCCAATGGTTTGATGGTGATTTATTAGTTGTAGAACCTAATATCGACACGCTAACTTGCCCATTAAAAGGCAGGGCAAAGTTAGTTGATGTAGAACAAGCGCTTACTCAAGCTGATATTATCGTTTTACTTGTTAATCATAAAGAATTTCAAGATATCAAGTTACAAGGTGGCACTAACGTAGCTTGGATAGATACCATAGGATTACTTTCTCGTTAGAGTGAGTATTAATTCTGATTTTAGGTATTGTTCGGTTGTCTTATGTTGCTGGCGATTTATTTACCACCTATAGGCGATGTCTGATAAAGCCCTACAAACATTAATCAATATAGTTGATTTTTAAGAGTGCGAAACTAATACCTAATTCTTTCATTTTTTGATAGAATCGCGGAAAAATTTATCACTAGGATAATTATTCATGAATGTTATTGAAGCTAATTTTGACGCGACAGGTAAGAAGTTTGCCATCGTAGTCTCTCGTTTTAACAGTTTTGTTGTTGAAAGTTTACTTGAAGGTGCAGTAGATGCCCTTAAGCGCCATGGCAATGTTGCAGATAGTGACATTACCGTTATTCGCGTTCCTGGTGCTTATGAATTACCAGTAGCCGCTAAAAAAATTGCAGCTAAAGGTGGGTATGACGGCATTATCGCAATTGGTGCTGTGATCCGTGGTGGTACACCTCATTTTGATTTTGTTGCTGGTGAATGTAATAAAGGCTTAGCGCAAGTGGCTATGGAATATACGATGCCAGTAGCATTTGGTGTTATTACGACAGATACAATTGAACAAGCCATTGACCGTGCAGGCCTTAAAGTTGGTAATAAAGGCGCTGAAGCAGCATTAAGTGCTTTAGAAATGGTTAATGTGCTAGACAAGCTATAACAGGATATTTTTGTGAAACCATCACCTAGAAGAAAAGCCAGAGAGTTGGCAGTACAAGCGGTTTATTCTTGGCAGTTAAGCCAAAATAATGTCGCTGAGATTGAAACAAATTTTTTGACTGAAAATAGCGCAAGACGTTTTGATATCGTTTATTTTCAGCAATTATTTCGTGGTGTTTCAACACAAATTAGTAGCATTGATGAAAAAATTGCCCCGCATGTTGATCGTCCATTAGCTGATGTTGATCATGTAGAAAAAGCAATTTTGCGTGTGGCAGTGTATGAGTTATCTGACTGTCGTGATGTACCTTATCGCGTTATTATCAATGAAGCGATTGAGCTAGCAAAATCATTTGCGGCTGATGACAGCCATAAGTTTGTTAACGGTGTTTTAGATAAGGTCGTTAAGCTTGTTCGTCCAAACGAATAGCGATAACTTAGTTGTAATATGAAAGAGTTTGAAATGATCAAACGCTTTTTTACTGAACAAGTAATTAAGCGTAAGGATGTGTTACTGGGGATTGGTGAT
>TARA_R110002167_G_scaffold118143_4_pt1 | contig 10888 bp, 7 predicted proteins | sample TARA_R110002167 | Tara Oceans TARA_R110002167 (sample SAMEA4398238) | marine metagenome | biome: Polar Biome; feature: [MES] marine water layer (ENVO:01000295) within the mesopelagic zone...; material: water (ENVO:00002006), including particulate matter (ENVO:01000060) such as...... | reverse complement strand
AATGTAGCAAACAATTGGTCTGCCGCATAAACCGCTGATTGAGTAACTGTGTTAAATAAAGTCGATTTACCCGCGTTGGTATAGCCTACAAGGGACACAGTTGGAATTTCAGCTCTTAGGCGTGCTCGACGACCTTGCTCACGCTGAACTTGCACTTTTGATAAACGACGCGTGATACTTTTAATACGTTCACGTAATAAACGTCTATCAGTTTCTAGTTGGGTTTCACCCGGACCACGTAAACCGATGCCACCCGTTTGCCTTTCAAGGTGAGTCCATCCACGGATCAAGCGGGTACTCATGTGTTTAAGTTGAGCCAGCTCTACTTGCAACTTACCTTCATGAGTTCGCGCTCTCTGAGCAAAAATATCTAATATGAGACCGGTTCGATCTAATACGCGACATTGACAAAGTTGCTCTAAATTACGTTCTTGAGAAGGGCTCAGGCTATGATTAAAGATGACCACATCGGCTTGATTGGCACGCACAGCATTGGCAATTTCTTGGGCCTTACCGCTACCAACAAAATATCTGGCCTTGGGTGTTTGACGAGAGCCCGTTACAACGTCAACAGCGGTGACACCTGCAGAGGATACTAAAAGTTGCAACTCGACTAAATCTTCTCTGCTGTTTTCATCGGAAAAATCAACATGTACTAAAACAGCTTGTTCACCAGTTGCATAACGGTCAAACAATCAACTCTCCTACTACACGCATTATTCGTCGTCAGCGTCCTGCCCAGTTGCGGCCATCGGAATAGCGCGCGAAGGAACAACAGTTGAGATAGCGTGTTTATAAACCATTTGGCTGACGGTGTTCTTCAACAGGATAACAAATTGGTCGAAAGACTCGACCTGTCCTTGCAGTTTTATTCCGTTAACAAGGTAAATAGACACAGGAATACGTTCCTTCCGTAGCGCATTTAAGAATGGGTCTTGTAATGATTGCCCCTTTGCCATGATCTATCCTTTTCTTTTTATTATGAAAATTACTTTAAAAGTGATTATACAGTTTTTCAAAAAGCTGTATAGCCTTGCTAGTAGTGAAGTTTGCTTAGTTTAATGACTTGAGTCAAATTGTCTTTAGCAAATGTGTCTAATGGGTGAATATTTTCCCACCCTCGCAACCAAGTCAATTGACGTTTTGCCAGTTGACGTGTAGCGGCGATAGCGCGTTCTTGCATTTCACTGTAATCAAACTCTTGATCGAGATATTGCCACATCTGGCGATAACCCACACACCTCATAGAGGGCAAATTGAGATTAAGATCAAGACGTTGACGCAAAAATTCAACTTCTTGTTGAAAACCTTGCTGCAACATTTGCTTAAAACGTAGCTCAATTCTCTCATGTAAGACCTTTCTATCGGCCGGAGCAATAGAAAATTGATAGCTCTGATAGGCTAGCGGTGCAGATTTTTGCAGCAGCAATTCAGACATAGATTTTTTAGTTAATTCATATACTTCTAAGGCGCGCACTAAGCGTTGTGGATCATTTGGATGAATACGCTCTGCCGACTGAGCATCCACCGACTTTAAACGCTCATGTAAGGTTTGCCAGCCAACTAGCTCAGCTTCTTTTTCAATATTTGCCCTGACCGCTGCATTGGATTCTGGTAGAAGTGATAAACCATCCGTTAAAGCCTTAAAATACATCATTGTGCCGCCGACTAACAACGGGATTTTCCCTCTAGCGCTGATTTCATCCATTGCAGAGATAGCATCACGACGAAATTCGGCAACCGAGTAACTTTCAGCGGGGTCTAGAATGTCGATCAAGCGATGAGGCGCCAAGGCTAATTCCTGCGCAGTGGGTTTGGCAGTTCCTATGTCCATGCCTTTATATATCAAGGCTGAATCAACACTAATAATCTCACAGGGTAAATGTTGGCAAAGTTCGATGGCCAGTGCTGTTTTACCTGATGCGGTAGGGCCCATTAAAAATAGCGCGGGGGGCAAAGACGCCTGAGTATTTTTAAGCATATTGACTCAACCACTGTTCAAAGGGTATTTTTTTGGCCACCACGGTTATATGTTGCTCAAAACTCTGTGGAATAGACTGCCAGTAATTTTGCCAAAAAGCCATTAACTCGGCTTCGTTTATACTACTGTGTTGTTCAGCCAAACAAGTAATCAAACTCTCTTTTAAGCTAGACAAGTCTGGATCTTCTGTACCTAACAAACGTTCTAAAATTAAGCTCCAGTCAAACTGGCGCATTCCAGCAGGAATTTTGCGTAAAATGATACGTTTTCCCTGCCATGCAATTTCAATCTGTAAGGCTAATAAAGACGCTTGTAGTATTTTGGCGTTAGTGAGCAAGCGTTTATCACCCTCGATTGAAACTGGTAATAATAACGGCTGACAAACAGGTAGGCCCTTGGCAAAAGTATGTCGTAACTGCTGTTCAATAAGTTTTGCAATTTTGAACAAATAAAACTGACTGTTTGCTTTAACTAACAAGAGCTGTTCGTTTACACGTAAAAAATTTGGCAAATTAGCGGTTTGTGGTTCAGTAGGAGTAGTCATTAACGATTGATAAGCCTGACTCGCCTTTAGCACATTTGCCGATATGCTAGTTGCTGCTGAACTGCCCTTCTGATTTGTTGGGGGATAACGAGGCATACTGCCGTTATTTGTTGAATAAACCGGTGTCTGCACTGACTGAGTTTCACTTACTTGAGAGTCACTTTGCTTAGTCAGAGGGCGAATATAATCATGATTTGGCTCAACGCTTGGTAGGTCTTGTTTAGTACTATTAGTGTCACTATTGCTGGTAAAATATTGGTTAAGGGCATCACTCAGTGCTCTAAAGATAAAATCATGCACTAGTCGACTTTGATGAAAACGCACCTCGTGTTTTGCCGGATGCACATTCACATCCACTTGATTAAGCTCTAGAGTGAAGTACAGTACATAGGCTAATTGGTGGTCTGGAGCAATCACGCCCTCAAGTGCTTGTCGCACGGCATGGTTCAACAATTTATCGCGCATCATGCGACCATTGACGTAAAAGTACTGGCAATCAACCTGCATTTTGGCCATTTGTGGCGAAGCTAACCAGCCCCGTAAACAAAAATCCTGATACTGACTATTCAAAACAATGCCATGTTCACTAAAATCATTGCCACAAATAGCCACTAATCGTCTTTGTTGGGCTTGTTCAGTTTCAGCTAAGGCATACTTACGGACTATTTTACCGTTGTGTTTCAGAGTAAATCCCACGTCAAACCGGCTCAAGGCGATGCGCCGAATAATTTCATCAATATGGGTGAATTCTGTTTTCTCTGCTCGCAAAAATTTACGTCTCGCTGGCGTGTTAAAAAACAGATCACTAACGTCCACACTGGTGCCATTAGGATGAGCAACGGGATTGAGTTTCACCTCCATGTCACGCCCTTCGCAATGAGCTTGCCACGCATCCTGCTGCTGCGCAGGTTTGGAGCTTAAAGTGAGTCGCGCCACAGAACTGATACTTGCCAAGGCCTCGCCTCTGAACCCCAAACTGGCAATATGTTCGAGATCATCCAAACTGCTTATTTTGCTCGTGGCATGGCGGCTTAAGGCTAAAGCTAACTCTGCTTGGGGAATTCCACTGCCATTGTCACGGATCAAAATACGTTTATGACCCCCTTTTTCAATTTCAACATCAATCTGTGTAGCCCCTGAATCAAGACTATTTTCTACCAATTCTTTGACCACAGATGCGGGGCGTTCAACCACTTCTCCGGCGGCTATTTGGTTGGCTAATCTGGCTGGTAAAATTTGTATTGGCACAATACAACCTGTAAAAACAATGAGGAATAAATGAAAAAGGCTAAAATCAGGTTTGCGGTATCGTCAGTATTTGACCAATCCGAACCACATCAGTCCTAAGATTATTGGCCTTTCTGAGCTGATCGACATCAACATTATAGCGCTGGGCCAACAAAGACAAAGACTCGCCACTGCGAACTTGATGAGTACGGTGTTCCTTTTTAAGTTTGGCCCACAACGAACCATCGGGTGGAGTACGCTTAAAATGATTTTTAATACCATCAAAAATTGACTGCGCTATCTTCTGTCGGTGTTTTGCATTATTAAGATTTTTTTCTTCGCCGGGATTAGAAATAAAACCCGTTTCAACCAATATAGAAGCGATATCTGGAGAAGTTAACACCGCCAAACTTGCAGCCTGAGGCACTTTTTTATGCATTTTAGTGATGCCTTTTAGCTGGGCAATCACATCCCTACTTAAGTCATAACTAGTGGTTAGTGAATGATCCATCGACATATCTAATAAAGCTTGGGTCAAATACAATTCACTGGCAGTGTCTTGAATAATTTCGGCCGCACCGCCGAGCAACTCTGAATGTTTTTCGGTATTTTCCATCCAACGGCCTAATTCAGTATTTGCTCTACTCATCGATAGCACCCAAACAGAAGCACCACTGGGTTGTGGAGTAACAAAAGCATCAGCGTGAATGGATACTAATAAATCGGCTTTGTGTTGCCGTGCAATCGCAGGACGTTTATTGGGTGAAATATAATAATCACCGGTGCGCGTCATGATTGCTTGCATGCCCGGCTCTTTGCTGATTAAGGCTTCTAAATACTTGGAAATACTTAAAGTGACGTCTTTTTCATAGCTTCCACCACCGCCAATGGAACCGGGGTCTTCTCCGCCGTGTCCGGCATCGATGACTACTACAATATTGCGCTCTGAACTAGCCGTTTGAGCATTAAGTATAATTGAGGGGGCGGGATTGTCATCACTTAGGTCGATGACTAAACGATCATTATACGGCGTCGTCGGAGGCAATGAAAAAACCGTTGTATCCAGTTTCTTATTAAGTTCAATAACAACCCGTATTGAGTCTTTAGTTTTTGCCTTGCTGTAACGTAGTTTTTTAACCAAGGTACTTTGATTATCAACTCGGCTAAAATCGAACTTATCGCTGGCGTTTGCGATGTCAATCACTAAACGCTCAGGATTACTCAGCGTAAAATAACTAAATTCTGGAGATTGACTCAGATCAAAGACCAAACGGGTATTGGCCGGCGAAGGCCAAATCCGCAAACCATCGATGTTATTTTTCGCCTGTAGGGTAAAACTCAGCAATAAACAAACGAGCAATGCACAGACTGCTGTTATATTAACCCGTTTTCTAAAACACCAAGCAATTTGCATATTATTTTTCTTATTTTTCACTCTCAGATACTGAATTTCGAGCCACAAGACTTGCGAGCAATTTTTCTCCTCGAGCTGTCAAGGCACTCATTGACAACGATCTAACTTGCAGACTGAAGCTTATACTAATGTTTAAATCTGCTGCTGCCAAGAGTCCAAGACCTTTATCCGGCCACTCAATAAGGCAAATGCAGTCATCTTCAAAATAATCCCTAATCCCCATGAACTCTAGCTCTTCCGGATCAGCTAAGCGATATAGGTCAAAATGAAAAATCCGCCAAGGTGCGATTTCATAAGGTTCAACCAAAGTATAGGTTGGACTCTTGACCTTGCCAATATGCCCCAAACCTTGAATAAAACCGCGACTAAAGGTGGTTTTCCCCGCCCCCAAATCGCCCTGCAAATAGATGACGCAAGACTGACTGCATGATTGTGCCAAGTCTGCCGCCAATTGAAGCATGGTCAGCTCATCTAATGATTCAAAATTTCGGGTTTGTCGTATCCCTTGGCCAAATATTTTCATCGGTAGTTTAATAATACTCTTAATGGTTGAAATAAATCACTGGCTATCATACCACGTTGGCCATACTCACTGGCAACTCTATCACCTGCCGCCGCATGCAAACAAACCCCATAATTAGCGGCAATTTGTCCAGACATACCCTGGCCTAACATAGCGCCAATCACGCCACTAAGCACATCCCCCATACCGGCAGTCGCCATGCCAGGATTACCATCAGCGCAAACATAACTGTCCTCACTGTTATGGGGATGACAGATAATAGTACCTGCACCTTTTAGCACACATACAGCTTGATAACGGCTTGCAATAGCCTGACATGCTGCATACCTGTCTTGTTCAATCTCTGGCACAGTGACACCTAACAATCGAGCCGCTTCACCGGGGTGAGGAGTAAGTACACAATGAGCTAAATTTATGACTTGTTTCGCCTCATACCGTTTAGCCAGTAAATTAAGACCGTCAGCATCAATAACGATCGGTTTTTCAGTATGCTGTAAATAGGCCAATACGTGTTCAAACAGGCTTTTTGCCCACTGGTCGGTGCCAAGTCCTGGCCCCAAAACCAAACAAGTACTCCACTCGAGTGCAGACTTGATAGCGGCAATTCCTGTTTCAATCTGAAGCATTATTTCTGGCTGACTCGTGGCGACTACCACTTGACTGTGTTCATGACAAAATACTTTTACCAATCCGGCACCGCTGCGCAAAGCCGCTGTAGCACTAAGACAAACTGCACCAGCCATGCCCTTGTTTCCGCCAAAGCATACTAGTCGGCCAAATTTACCTTTATTCGCGTGATTTTGCCTATCGGCTAATTTTGTCAGTGTGGCCCAACTTATCAAGTTTGCTTGTGGCTTAACTAAAGCAAAAAAAGGTTTACCAATCGCGAGCTCATCCAATAATAATTGCCCACAAAAGTGTTTACCTATTCCAGTAACCAAACCAGGTTTTATGGCAACAAAGGTCACTGTGCGCTCTGCTTCAACCGCTATGGGTAGCGGAGCGCCGGTGTCAGCGTGCAAACCCGAGGGCAAATCAATACTCACAACCGGTATCGTACTCAAATTGACTTGTTTAATCACATCCTGCATAGGGGAACGAATTACTCCCTGCAATCCTGTGCCCAGCAGTGCGTCAACCAATAAGTCGTATTCGCTAAAATCTACTTCCTGCCAGTTTAATACTAAGCCATCACCTTGCTGCCATAATTGTTGAGCCTTCAGCGCATCAGAGCTTAAGGTGTGAGTGGGGTCAGCACTGGCCAAAATAACGTTGAGGCCATGCAGTCTGGCCAAACTAGCCACAATATATCCATCGCCCGCATTATTGCCTCCCCCTACTAAGACAAGTATTTTTTCGGCTAAGGGATAATAGGTTTGAATACAATGCATAACCGCTGCGCCTGCACGCTGCATTAAAGCAAAACTAGTACACTCTAGTGATGCCGCCGCAGTCAGTTCATGTTGACGAACCTGCTCTGCGCTAACTAATTTATATGCTAAGCTGGCGGGCGTTTGTTCAATTACATTTTCTTTCAATTCTAGGGGTAAGCTCACTTTTGGATTCTCAAGCATTGACGCAATTAGCTGAAAATATCAAGGCTTGGGGCAAAGCGCTAGGCTTTCAGCAAGTTGGTATTTGTGATGTTGACCTAAGTCGTCATGAAAAACACTTGCAAACATGGCTAGATAAAGGCTTTGCTGGTGAAATGCAGTATATGCATGAACATGGTTTGAAACGCGCGCGTCCTGCAGAACTATTGGCTGGCACCGTACGAGCTATCAGTGTTCGCATGGACTATCTGCCCCCTGATGCACAATTTGCGCGATCCTTAAAAAATAAAAACCAAGCCTATATTAGCCGCTATGCCTTGGGTCGCGATTATCACAAATTAATACGCTCACGCTTAAAACAACTCGGTGAAAAAATAAAAAGCGAATGTGAACAATTAAATTATCGTCCTTTTGTTGACTCAGCCCCCGTACTCGAACACGCCCTTGCAGAAAAAGCTGGAATTGGCTGGACTGGTAAGCACTCACTTACTATTAACAAAGAAGCTGGCTCATGGTTTTTTCTTGGCGAACTATTGATTAATTTGCCCTTACCGATTGATACCATGGTTAAAGAACAGTGTGGCAGTTGCACTGCTTGTCTGACCATCTGCCCAACACAAGCCATTGTAGAACCCTATGTGGTCGATGCCAGGCGCTGTATCTCCTATCTCACCATCGAACAAAAAGGCGCGATTCCAGAGGAGTTTCGTTCTTTGATCGGTAATCGGGTTTATGGCTGTGATGATTGCCAGTTAATTTGTCCGTGGAATCGTTACGCCAACATTACTGCCGAGGCCGACTTTCATCCACGTAAAACCCTGATGGCCAAAGACTTGTTGGATCTATTTAGTTGGGACGAAAACACCTTTTTAAAACTTACAGAAGGGTCGGCTATTCGGCGTATTGGTTTCGAACGTTGGCAACGCAACATTGCTGTTGGTCTGGGAAATGCGCCCTATTCTTCGCAGGTACTTGCCGCACTCACTCAGGCACGTTTACACGCTTCTGAATTAGTCGCTGAACATATCGACTGGGCCATTAGCCAACAGCAAATAAAAGCCAATAGTCAGAATGCCGCCCTGCCACGCCAGACTGAACGTTTGATAAGAAGCATCGAAAAGGGCTTAAGTAGGGATGCTTGATTCACCGCTAAGCGCAATATCTAGTTAACCCCAGCTCGGGATAAGAAGCGTCAAAGAATATGAAACATTCATTCTATTTTAAGTAATTAAAGAGTGCTGATCGAATCCCGAGTTAGGGTTAGTTATATTACTCTTTTGTTTGTTCACTACCTTGGCAAAAGCGACTTAACATCGCGGGTAACAAGGTTAAGTCAGTTAATAACGCCACCAACATCGCTAAACCTGTTAATAGCCCGAACATAACACTGGGTACAAAGTCAGAGAAACTCAGTAATGAAAATCCTAAGGTGATAATGAAGGTGGTGTATAACAAAGCAAAGCCAATACTGGCATAGGTAGCCTTGACTGCATCTGCCGCGGATTTATCATGTGACTCATGCGTGAAACGATGAACAAAGTGAATGGTATCATCCACTGCAATTCCCATCGCAATCGCTGCAATTGTGATCGTCATCAAATCAAGGGGTATCTTAAACCAGCCCATCAAACCCAGCACCAGCATAGTGGATAATATATTGGGAATAATGGCAATAAGCGCTATTTTGAACGATCTAAAGATGGCTAACAACACCACAAATAAAGCGGCATAGACAATACCCATGGTTAGGATCTGAGAGCTAAACAAACGCTGAAGTATGTCTTGATACAATACAAATAAATTGCCTAGAACAAAAGAATGTGGCACCACTGAAACGCCTTCCACATCTTGCTTGAGGGTTTGCATAAACTCGGCACGGTTGAGGCCTTCGCTGGTGTCCTTAATCCGACTACTGATGCGCAATTGTTGGGTTTCGGGCGAAAAATATGAACCCAATAACTGCTCTGTTAAGGATTTATCGATTAAACGATAGATTACGGTCAATTCGTATTCAGTAAGCGGTTTACCGCTATTAATAATCTGCGCCAGTTCCGTGAAGTTCACCACTGACGTGACATTACCCATGGCGGCAAACTGTCGCATGATAAACTGCACTTTTTGCAAAGATTGCACGCTTTGTGCGCTTAAAACTAGCTCTTTGTCTTGTTGTACTTCAGGAATGTTATAGATGATATCCAGTTGGGTTGAACCACCAAATTGCTGATCAATAAAGGAAAGCTCTTTGAACACCCGTGTCGATTTATCAAAATAATTAATAAAACTATTTTCCACGCTGAGCTTACTTAAACCCACTGCGCTAGCTAACAACAAAACAAGGCTAATGGTAAAAATCCAGTTTGACTGGCTTAAACTTAAGCGCTGCAAACCATTGATTATATGGCGACTTATGCGATGAACTTGTATTTTATCCTGACGGTTAAATAAGCTGACTATGGCCGGAAAAAGTATCAAACTTACCAAAATCGAAATAACCATAGCGACCATCATCATCCAACCAAACGATACCACTGGTTGAATACCACTAAACAACAACGACGCAAAACCCACACAGGTGGTAAAGCCAGCATAAAAACATGGTTTGAGTTTATTAATGAAGGTTGTTTGCACTAACTCTTGTTGAGTTACATCGGGTAACTGACCTGCCAACTGGCGATATTCCACCAGCAAATGGATCACAATAGCCAAGGTCAGAATAAGCTGGAGTGCCACAAAATTAGACGAGATAACTGTTGTGCGCAAATCAAGCAAACCAAACAAACCAATGGTCAGTACCACACTGACCGCACAGCAAATTATAGGAATAAGCACCCAGCGAAATTGACCAAATATCACCCATAATAAGAGACAGATAACTATCCCGATAGCGCTGCCAAAAATCACTAAATCATTCTGTATGATGTCAATCAGCTGAAAGGCCAGAACTTGAGCGCCACCTAAGTAGATATTTGCCTGCTGTTTATACGGCTCAATGATGTGATAAATCTCATTAATTTCCTTTTGACGTTGTCGATTAAGTTGTTGCTCCAATGGATCTGCTTGTTGTCTTAAGCTGTCTATCCGCTGTTGATCTTGTTCGGTGAGCTCATCATTAAGGACTTTTTTCTGCAAATCAGTAATTTGGTTTTGAATATCGCTCAGGGCCTTATCAGCTTTGAATACCACTTGAATAGCGGTAGCAGTCATGGCTTGATTCACTAACAGGTCGGTATAAAGTGGGTGGTTTTTAAACACTTCACGCATTTCTTGTGGCGCATAGTGTTTACTCTGCCACTTCCATTCATCGGGATCTAATTTGGCATCAAGGGAAGTCGCTTTTGACAATAGTGGCACATTTAAAATATTGGTCACTGAGGCAACTCTATCGAGTTTACTAAAGGCCTCACTGAGCTGCGCAATAGTTGTAAAAGACTCTTCGGAAAAAACGTCTCCACTCTTGGGCTCATAAGCCACCAGAATAAATTCTTGCGGAGCGAAGCGCTGATTAATAACCTGAGTTTCAATATACAGTTTGTTGTTTTTGAGTAACAAGGTTTCGGCAGAAGCATCAATTCTAAAATTTTGCACAAACCAAGCTAAAACAAGGGTCAAGACCACAAAAATGCCGATCATGAGTTTGTTATGTTGT
>TARA_R110002167_G_scaffold366176_1_pt1 | contig 10894 bp, 10 predicted proteins | sample TARA_R110002167 | Tara Oceans TARA_R110002167 (sample SAMEA4398238) | marine metagenome | biome: Polar Biome; feature: [MES] marine water layer (ENVO:01000295) within the mesopelagic zone...; material: water (ENVO:00002006), including particulate matter (ENVO:01000060) such... | reverse complement strand
ATTCCGATTAGGAATTTCAGCCGTAATGAACTATAGCCGTTGTTAGCTACAGTTTTTTAAATTCAATTTTTTCTTTTTTCATTATTTTTTCAATTCGTTTTGTCAAATTCGATATTGTTGTATTAGCGAATAATTCAATTAGCAAAATGTATATTACTCCGAAAATCGGAAGTGCAAAAATCATTAGACTTTCCGAAATTCCATTTGAGAAAGTTTGATAAAGAGCAATGATTATAGTTAAAGTGATAAAGAAAATTGCAAAACCGAAATGAACATTATAAGTCATTCCGTTTTTTCTTTTCAGAATCAGTTTGCTTTCAGTTCCGTCGCTATTTGAATTAACTGATCTTAAATTCAGCTTTACAAGAGGTCCTAAATTCGGTTCAGTGTATAAGAGAGAAAAGGTATTTGTCAAATCAAATCCACCATCATCAGAATATTCACCCGAAATATTATTCCGCTTATTAAATGTATTTCTTTTTATTTCTGTTCGGATTATTTCGTTCAGTCGATTTGCTCCACCTTTTACTTTATATTCAACTGTTTTTTCTTTCAACGATTTGGTTGGTTTAAATTGTAGCTAACGGTCAAGTATAAGAGCAGTAGCGGATTTCAAAGCGATTACCTGTCCGCCACCACCAAAGTTTATTAAATGCACAGAACTTAATTTTACCACTTCACCCGCTATTGCTTTTATACAATGTTGTATGCCCGTGCTTTCTTTTCGTCCGTGCGTTTGGGCAACCATACTCTTTGGCAAGTTTTGGCTTGCGGGAAGGCTTTTTGAGCGACTTGCCAATGTGTATGGATGCGAAGGGTTGGCTTGTGTCATAATGCTGCTTTAATTAAAAGTCCAACAATAGCTGCGATTAGAATTATTATAGGCTCCTGAATCTTCTTGAATTTTAACAGTATCAATACGGTAATAACCGCAAAAGCAACGGATGTCATGTCTGTAAACTGTCTCATTCCAAGTACGCAGACTGCACCTGCAATTGCACCGATTGCTGCCGCTGTTACACCATCAACAAATGCTTTAATAGCAGGATTTTTTCCATACTTTTTGAAATAAGGAGCGGGAATGACCGTGAAAAGATAGCAGGGTAAGAATGTCGCAAGTGCTGCAACACAAGCACCGGGAAATCCACCAACCAAATAGCCAATGAACCCAACCGTCATAACAACTGGTCCGGGCGTTATCATGGCTACAGCTACAGCGTCCAAAAATTGTTGTTCCGTCAGCCATTGATGTTCATTTACTACTCCGCCATATAAAAATGGAACTATTGCCAGTCCACTGCCGAAAACAAATGCTCCTGCCTTTGAGAAAAACCAAAACAGTTGTGCCAATTTTCCAGTTGTTGAAATGCTTGTAATTGATAGCAACGTTAGAGAAACAGGAAAAAAGGAGTTTACTGATTTTAAAAATTTCGGTGGTGCTTTAACGAACCACATCAAAACACCCGCAGCCACAACGAGGGAAATAATTTCTGTTTCTGTAATAAATGTAGTTACTGCAAGCAAAATAAATATTCCCCAAAGCAGATAATCTTTTCCAATGGTTTTCTTTGTCAGTTTGTAGCTACTGATGGCAATTATTCCGATTACCGCTGCACCAACCCCATAAAATACGGCTTGCATCCACGGCAATCCTCCAAATTTCACATAAGCAAAGCCGATAGCAAGTACCATTAAAAAAGACGGTATCACAAACGTAACTCCTACAATGGTTGCCCCAATAATGCGGTAGTGAACATAACCCATATAAATGGCAAGTTGGGCTGCAAGTGGTCCTGGGGCCAGTTGAGCCAATGCAAGACCTTCTTTATATTCGTCTTCTGTTACCCATTTTCTTTTTTCCACAAGGTCACGGTGCATATAGCCAACAAGTGCAACAGGCCCCCCAAAACCAATTGTTCCTAGTTTTAGAAAGTAAAGGGTTAAGTCCTTTAATGAATATGGAATTTTATTTTCGGACATGGTTGCATGGATTATTTCTGGTGCTATCTCGGCTCATTTCAAAACTTTTCTTTTCTCCTTGTGATAATTCGTTCAGAATATTTTTATAATTTCTGTTCAATGTATTTAATTCCTGCTGTAAACTATCAATAATTGGCTGGTGCTTACCGATTATACTGTTCCAAGAAGAATCAATTTTACTTTCGAGCAATTCAACTTGCTGCGATTTATTCTGAATTTCAGAATCGTTGTTTAACTCTTCATTTATTTTTTTGATGTTTTCCTTCAATAATGAAATTTTTGTATCTCTTTTTATTTGCAAATTTTCAATTGTCCTTTCATATTCAGGAGTAGATATGTGTCCGTATTGTGCACTATGTTTGTCCGTCTTTTTCCTGTACTCTTCGCCAAACTTTATCAATGCCTCTGCTATTTCCTGATTCATCAATTCAATCCTGTTCTGAAAGGGAACGGATAATAAATTCAATTCCTGTAACAGATTTTCTTTTTCTAAAACAAGTGGTGCAATTTGACTAACCGAATCATCCTGTATCATTTGTTCTTCTTGTTGATATGCACATTTTGTTTTTGCATAATCATTGAGCCAATTTTCTGTTTTATTTCCGCAGCTGTTCAGCATTACCGAAAGAGCAACAACTAAAAAAACAGATATGCTTCTTAAAAAAATCATTGCTTAATTATTTGAAGCATTAATTTTCAAATCATCAAAATACGTAACCGCATCTGCCTTTGTCCAAAAGCCGATTAGTCCTGCCGATTTGAATGTGTCGTCTGTTGATTCGATTAATTTATCACCATTGAGCGAACAGGTAACTTTATTTCTTTTCATTTCTATGGTCATGGTAAACCATTCTCCTTGTTTTATGTCGCTGTCTGCACTTTTCAACTCTTCCCTTTTGCTATCTACCACCCTGTAAAAACGGAAATTGTTTTCAAGCGGATTGTATCTCGCCACATAATAGTTGTTCTTGTCTATGTAACGCCAAACGAGTCCGCCACCTTGGTCTTCTTCACCTGATATGGCTTTTATTTTCACCGAAGCTGAAAAATCATTGTAAGCGACTTTATCTAAAACAAGTAGGTTATAGCAACTGCCCGAATTTTCGGCTTGCTGTTCTACCACTTTGTTGCCATTGTCATCAACTACATTCCATTTAATGCTTTTGGCTTTATTGGTAGCGTCAGCAACAAATCCCGAAGGCAATTTTCCTTCTGTTTCATTTTCAAAATTGACAAGCGTATCGCTGCCCATCTTTTCGTAGGAAACCGTATTTTCTGTCTGGTTATTTTTTTGTGATGCACTATTGCATGAGGTAATGCCCAGCAATAGTGCAATGGAGATTAAAAATGTATTCATGATTATTCGTTTTTAAATTTATTTTCTAAAAGTTTTTCCTTGAATTCTGACCGGAACGTATAGGCAAAAATGAGCATGACTGCACGAGTGTCCACTTTTCGGGTTCGGTCAAACTCGAAATTGGTATCAGAAATCCTGTAACCGCTTTGCTGTGTGTCAAAAATGTCGGTTACGGTCAAAGCCAATCGCCCTTGTCCTTTCATGATTCTTTGTTGAAATCCAAGGTCAATAAAATAAACTTCATTTTGTTCACCTTGCGGAATGGCAATGGGAGAAGTGTAGTTTCCTGTAATTTGTAGTTTTCCATTCTTCCAAACATGAAAATTATTGATGAGTTTGGCATAGCCGGTAAACTGGCTTAGCTGAATGTTAAGGGTTGGGTCGGTTTCCTCAATGCGTAATTCATAGCCAGAAACATTCAGGTTGATGCTCCAGAATTTGAAAGGATTGTAAGTAAAAATCGCTTCCAAACCATAGGTAGAAGCATTGCCGAAATTTTGTGGCTGTGTAAAACCTACTCCATTGCTGTCAACAACTGTGTAGGGCAGGATGATATTGCTTGTTTGCCGATAAAATGCCGAAGTGGTAAAACTACCTTTCTTAAACGAATGGTTGTAGGATAGCTCAACAGAGTGTGCCAGTTCAGGTCGAAGGTTAGGATTACCTGAATAGATGTTGAGCGAATCGGTTATGTCGGTAAATGGATTGTATCTGCCAAGCGAAGGACGATTAATCCTGCGACTGTAACTCAATTTGAGCATATTTCTTTTTGGTGTGTAATAAATCAGGCTCGCAGAGGGGAAAAGATTGAAATAATCGTTAGTAAATTCAATCGGGTTTAAGATGGTATTTCCTTCGTTAAAAACCTGTTCTGCCCGAATACCTGCATTATATTTCCATTTCGGATCTTGTTTGTCGCCAATCCAACCTGTGTATTGTAAATAGGCTGCATGAATTTGCTCATTGAATTTGAAAAGGTCTGTGTTGATAGAATCCGTTACAAAGTTCCCGCCCAGTTGGTCGGAACGAAGAAAATCAACATCAATAAAACGGAGAATGCCTTTGTAACCTGTTTCAATCATTCCTTTTTCTTTTATCGGGTGCACATAATCCACCGAAAAATTGGTCAGGTTGGCATCTTCGTAGTTATGTGTTTTTTGTAAAAAGGGATTGCCGATTGGAATATCTTGTTCTGATAAAGTTTGCGTGGATAAATCGGTATTTTCCCTGTTGTATTCGATAGCAGAACTTGCGTTGAATGTCAGGGTTTGTTCGGGATTCTTAAATTTTCGTGTGTAATTCAGCAATAGTTCTCCTGTGTGAAACCGTCTTATTTCATTGGCAAAGCGGTCATTTTTCCCTGTAAAATCATAAGTAGCAGTTTCAGTAGTACTGATGACGGTTTCCCTATTGTCTTCACCGTCAAATAACCAAACTCCTTCCAAACGGAAGCTGTTCTTTTTATTGGGGGTATAATCTATATTAAACCGTGCCGTTTGAGTTTGCACGATTCGTTCGTCTGACCTACGTTGTGTAAGAAAATATTCGTTTGGTAGGTTGTAATTGATACGGTCACCGTCTTGTTGTCGTGTTCTGGTGGTAAACCAATTATCGTAAGCCAGTCCGAAATTCCATTTTGAGGTTCGGTGATTGAGCAAAACAGAACCATTGATGCGATACCTGTCGCCAAAGCCACCACCCAAAGCCACCGCTCCGTTCGTTCCCCAATCGGCATTTTGCTTTAAAATAATATTGATGATTCCCCCTTCGGCATCTGCATCATATTTTGCAGATGGGTTGGTAATGATTTCTATGCGTTCAATGCTGCTTGCAGGAATTTGTTCAAGGTTGGTTACCCTGTCCACACCGCCAATGCCCGAAACCCTGCCGTTTATCAAAATCAGCGGACTTTTCCCCCGTAGTGTTATTTCACCTTCAGCACCCACCAACACACCAGGCATATTTTTCATCAGGTCGGCAGCCGTTCCGCCAATTTGTGTGATGTTTTCCGAAGCATTCACTACAATGCCTTCTTCGGTTTTTTGAAACAGATTGCGAAAGGCGGTTACTTCCACTGAGTTTAGGGCTGTGATGTCAAACGCTAACACAATATTCCCAAGTTGCAGATTTTTATTTTCCGCACTAAGTGAAACTGGCTGTTTTTGTTTTACAAATCCTATAAACTGAAAATGGATGACATATTCGCCTAACGATAAATTGTTCAGGGCAAAACTTCCTGTGCTGTCTGTAATTGTTCCGCTGACAATGTTTGTGGAATCGTTTTTTGATGTAATAAACACGTTGGCAAACTCAACAGGTGTACTTTCACTATCAAGCACTTTTCCTGTTATGCTGCCTGTTTCCTGTGCATAAGCAGATAAATGGATTATAAATAGGAATAAACAGAAAATAATTCTCACCATCATTCATTTATTTAGTGTTTGCTACCCATAAGCGTTTTGGACTTTTGCCAACCGGAATAGTCGCCACCACTTTCCATTTTTCAACGTCAATAATGCTTGCATCATTGGAAGATGTGTTGCTTACAATGGCAAATTTTCCGTCAGAAGTAAATTCAATCCAGTTCGGGTTTGTACCGACAGTAATATTTTTCAGGATTTTATCCATTGCTACATCAATAGCGGTTACATCATTGGTAAACTGGCTCGTTAGGTAAACGGTTTTACCATTAGGAGCTACAGAAAGGCCGTGGGCAGCTTTCCCTTCGTTATCAAATTTGTCCGATTGCGGTAAAAGAACTTGGGCAATAATTTTGTTTTGCTCCGCATCAATCTTTACCAGTCCATGAAACCAGCGAATGGTCAGATAAATATATTTTCCGTCAGGTGTAGCGGTCATCACTCTCGGAAAGCCGAAAGTTGGGATTTCAGCTACAACTTTCATGCTGTCCAGATTCACTTTTACGATTTTATTGTCGCCTTCGGAAGTAACCCAAGCGGTCTTGCCGTCTGGCATTGGCAGTACAATGTGAGGATTTCTGCCTACTGGAATTGAATTGACCAGTTTCCAGTCTGCGGTTGAAATCACATCAACCTTATGTTCTCCGTTGATGGCGGTTAAAACATATTTGCCGTCAATGCTGAAACTTAACTGGTGAGGTGTCTTGCCAACGGAAATGGTCTGTTTAACTTTGTTGTCTGTCGCACTGATGATGGAAACAGTATTGTCTCCTTCATTGCTCACGGCAATCCAGTTTCCGTCCGGTGAAACGGCTGTTCCGTGTGGTTTGTTACCTGTTTTGATGTCGGTAATTTTTTGATTTTTCTGAATATCAACCACCGAAATAAAGTCGCTACCGTAGTTGGTGATGTACGCTTTTGGAGTTTGTGCAAATAGTACTGTGCTTATCAGTGCAATCGCTGTCGTTAAGATTATTTTTTTGTTCATTTTGTAATAATTTTATAGGGTTTACTGGGCAAAGTAAACCATTGAATCTGTAGAAAAATGGGAAACGGAACTGTTTATTGAAAATTCACTTCGAAAATATGCAGGTCTCCATCACTTCGGTAACAAAGTTCCCAGCCGCTGGTATCTGAAATTTTCTTTGCAATAGACAATCCAAGTCCCCACGAATCAGGATTCCCCGATTGCTTATAAAAACGGTTAAACAATTTTTCTTTATCCAATATTGAGTCTTCTCCCTCTTTTTTATGGCCTGAATTGGAAATAGCAAGCTGCTTTTCTCCTACATAAATGGTTAATATTCCATTTTTTGTATTATGCAAAAAAGCATTTTTAAGCAGGTTCTGAATAAGTATTTCAGTGAGCATGGTATTGCCCTGTACAATCAGTTGGGCTTCTGTTTCAATCGTTACTGAGATATTGAGTTTTGATTTCTGTTCTTCATAATATTCCATCGATTGCCGTATAATCTGATTTACATCAACCTGGTCAGTTAACAGGAACTGCCGATTTTCAATTTTCGAAAGTAAAAGAAGGGTTTTATTTAGTTTTTTTAAACGTTGGGTGGAACTGATAAGTCCTTCCACAATCTCTGCCTGCTCTTTTGTTAATTCAGCCCGTCCTATAAGGGCTTCCAGTCGTGACTGTATAACGGCAAGTGGTGTTTGCATTTCATGGGAGGCATTTTCAATAAATTGTTTTTGACTGGTAAATACTTCCATATTTTTCAAAACCAATTCATTAATGGACTCATTAAGCATTTTAAATTCATCAATCTGAGAAGATGATAACTCCGGGAGCCGCTGCTTGTCGAGGCGAAAACCACGAAGTTTTTCCAACATGTCGTAGAATGGTTTCCAAATCTTCCGTGAAATTATTCGTTGCGATAGATAAAAAGAGAGCGATAGCCCAGTAAGTAATATTCCAAGAAAAAGGGCAATTGTGCCTATCATTTCATCGGCTTCAAGATGCGGGGCTAAAATCTCCAGTTTGTAATATTGGTTATGGATTTCTACAAAAGTGGTTAATTTCCTGTATTCATCCAGTTCATCATCTACAGGTTCATAAATTAGCGTATCTGTATAGTTTTCTTTGCTTTTTTGGAAAGTTGCAGCATCTATGGCATAAAAAGTAAAATCGTCCAGCGGGTTATCACCTTGAAATGGAGCTTCATGATTGGTTTTGAGGTATGCAAGCAGGTTAATTTTTCTATTATGCAACACCTCGTCCACATTCCGAAGTACATTCCAGTTAAGCACAACGTAAAACAGAATGGAAAAAATTCCAAACAGAATCATGAAATAACGCAATTGAATGCGTGATGTGTAGGTAAGCAGTTTCATAGTGCTTTTATTTGATAACCTATACCATAAATATTGTTTATTTCTACTTCTGCCCCAGCTTCTTTCAGCTTGCGTTTTAAGTTCCTTATCTGTGAGAATAGGAAATCGAAACTTTGGGCTTCATCCACATAATCGCCCCAGATATATTCTGCCAGCGACACCTTGGAAAGAACCCGTTTATGGTTATTAATGAGATAACTAAGTAAAGCGAATTCCTTTTTAGTAAATGAAATGGGGCTATCAAGGTTGTTTACTCCAATGAGGTGTTGGTCAGGTTCAATAACCAGATTGGAAAAATTAACAACTTTGTTAGTCTTAAATTGCTTTCTACGGATAATGGCTTTAATTCTGGCATTTAGTTCGGAGAAATAAAAAGGTTTGGTTAGGTAATCATCGGCACCCAGTCCAAGCCCTTTAAGTTTATCATCTAATGAATCACGGGCTGAAAGTATTATGACCCCGTTCGTCTTGCCTTCTTTATGCAGGGCTTCAAGTAAATCAAAACCATTTCCATCAGGCAAGTTAATATCAAGGACAATGCAATCGTAGTCGTAAAGGGCGATGCGTTCAGCAGCAGAACGAAATCCCTTGGAAGAATCATACAGGTATCCTTCTTTGGATGCAAAATCTTCCAAACTTTTTAATAATTGCGGTTCGTCTTCTACGATAAGTAATTTCATAAATACAAAATACGGGATTAATTCTGTAGAAACGTTGGCAAAAATTCAAGCTCTTTTGGTTTTTTTGAGTTGGCTCTGCGTGTCGGCAAAAAACCAAATGTGCTTGACCGTGCGGTGGCTTCTCAGCATGGCATACAACGTGCTTGTGTATGGAAAGTTGCGGGTTTGCATGCGAGGATTTTCCGAAGGAAAATCAGACGTAGCAAACGTGCAACGACCTTTTGGTTAAGCTAAAATAAGCAATTTTTTATACACGTTGTTACCAACTGGTTTTCTTTTTTTATTCACAATCGTTAAATTCTGACGTGGTTTTCTCAAGCGTAATTTATCTTTATTACTTAAAATTCTCAAAAAAATTTCCGCTTTTCATTCCGTTTTTTTCCGAACGCTTTACAGTTCTGTTATTCAGCAGAAACTGGTCGGTTTGCGAAATTTTCGATGCAAAAAACAAAACTTGGGAAAATCCAATTTCATTGAGTTCAGCCATAAAGTTTAGCGATTCTGCTATTCAGTCGAAAGTTGTCGATAAGCTAAATTTTCGATGCAAAAACTGGTTTTGGACAAATCCAAATTTAGCGTAATATTCCGCACGTTTTGTAATTCCGTAAGAGTGATTAATTCCGATGTGATTTTTTCAAATTCAGTTTCAATTTCAGGTTCAATTTCGGATTCTTTTTTTCTTTGTTAAAAATCTAAAAACTTGAATTGAAGCACGGTTTTCGTTGGTCTGGTCAACTTGTTGGTAACGGTCGCGGCTATGCGTAGTGCGGGATTAAAAGGCACTTCACTTTCGGTCTAGCACTGACGGTAGCCAAAGCTACGCTTTGTGTTTTAACTTACTTTTCCATAAAACGTCAAAGCGTAGCTTTGGCGGAATAGAAGCACCGCCCTTTCGGTTGGCACTCTCGCCCGCATTACGTATAGCCGTTGTTAGCTGTTGTTTTTTCAAGTATTTATAAATCCAACGATAAAAGTTCGCCAAGTATTTCGTCCACTTGCTTTACATATTCAGGATTTAAACCGAATAAACCCAAATGTCCCCAATCGTCTTTTATCGGCTTCCATTCGCTGTTTGGTATCATTTCTTGCTCTGCTTTGCAATCTGCAAGGCGGAAAAACATATCTTCGTCAATAGGCATACAATACAATTTGCATTTTATTTTGCCCAAAGCAGCTCTTAGGTCTCCGTTGGTGTTTCGGCTTACATCTCCACGTTGCCACTTCCAGGCACAGCGTAGCAGTGTATTTGGGTCCATTGGCTGAAAATACGCCTGGGTAAAAGTTTCGCTGAACGTATTGGCATCAGGAAATTGCAGGTTTTTATACAATTCTTTACGCCACATTTCGGTGCTATAACCTATTACATTCCATATATCTCCGTGTCTTGATAAAGCAGATTTCATACTTTCAATAGAGTTGTATTCGCCATCTTTAAATGCAGGGTCAAAAGTTAGCGTATCCATCAAAGTTCGGGCTAAGAAAAAGTCGTGGTCGGTGTTTTTGGCATAACCGGCAATGGGTGCGGCACGTTTCATAAAATCGGGAAAACGCACAGCCCATTCATACGTTTGTTGTGCACCCATAGAACCGCCTACAACCAATTCCAATTTGTTGATTCCAAAATGTTCGGTGAGTAATTTATATTGAGCTTTTACATCGTCTTCAATTCGTACAAACGGGAATTTACTTCTGATGATGGATTCATCTGCGTTCCAAGGTGAAGTGGATAATCCGTTGCCAATTTGATTGACGATGACAACAAAATATTTGTCAGGGTCAATGGCACGACCTTTACCAACGTAAACGTCTTCCATTATTTTACTTGTTCCCGAAAACCAAGTCGTTATCAAAATGGCGTTCGATTTTTCTGCATTTAGCGTTCCCAATGTGCGAACCGCTAATTCGAGATTAGGAATTTTGCCACCTTCTGCAAGTTCAAAATCACCGATAGAAATCAACTCGTAATTACCGTGGATTTCTTGGTTGTAATAAGAATGTTGTTTCATTTTATCATTTTGTTTTAAGTTAATAATATGATGTACGGTCGTTGGTTGTCAAAATAACAGCTAACGGCTAGTATAAGAATAGTGCGGGTTTGTGAGCGGCGATTT
>TARA_R110002167_G_C12703706_1_pt1 | contig 10897 bp, 8 predicted proteins | sample TARA_R110002167 | Tara Oceans TARA_R110002167 (sample SAMEA4398238) | marine metagenome | biome: Polar Biome; feature: [MES] marine water layer (ENVO:01000295) within the mesopelagic zone...; material: water (ENVO:00002006), including particulate matter (ENVO:01000060) such as...... | reverse complement strand
GGCTGCGCTGAACGCACGGAAGTCGGCGTCATGCGCCACAACGGCGCCTACGCGGAGTTTATGATCTCCTCCTCCCGTTTCGTCCATAAGCTACCGGACAACGTCGATTTGATGCGCGCCGCGCTCACCGAACCGATAGCCGTATGCCTGAAAGGCATTCGCCGCCTGGATCGTGTCATTGCCGGCCGCAACACGCAGGGCATGCGCTGCGCAGTGCTTGGTGCCGGGCCGCTTGGCCATCTGTGTGCGCTGATTTTGGATCAACGCGGCTTCGATGTGACGGCGTTCGATCGCAACCCCAAACGGCGCCAGGAATTCGACGGCACCAACATCAAAACAGATGATCAGCTTTCAAGCCTAAGTGGTTTTGACGTCATCATCGAAATCACCGGCGACCCTGACGTATTGGATCACGCCCTGCATCACAGCCCTGCCAACGCGACATTGCTATTGTTGGGTCTGCCCTATGCAAAGCGTGAATTTTCGTTTGAAGCGATTGCGGCGTATGACAAAACTGTGGTCGGCTCGGTGGGTTCCAATAAGGAAGATTTTCAAGACGCCATCAAGCTACTGCCGAGCCTCAACCTTGACCCATATTTCAAGTGCATCATGTCACTCGATGGCTTCGAATCCGCTTGGGACAAAAGCCGCCAGGGCGACGTGTTGAAAGTCATTTTGAAAATCGGGGCCAATGACTAAACGTTTGCAGTTGATCGTTTTCAACGAGCTGTCATTGGTACACGTACTGTGGGCCAAGTGGCAAGGACGGCAACCTATATTGATGGATGTGGACTCGCATTTGCCGATTTTAAGCGAGCCGCTGATACGACTTCGTGATTGGTTGATAAAGCGTGATTGGGCACGTTCATACGCGAGCCTAGACGACGAATTCAAAGCCATTGAGACCTATTGGCCTCGGGTGATGTTTTACGATGTTTTTGGCGACACTGAGGCCTGGCAAGACCAATACTTTGAAGTGGATAACGACGCTCCCATGCATGGCTACGATTACGCTGAACACCATGTGATCTGCAATTTCGCAAAGTCGAAACATGTAACCTTTTTGGTGGCGCGAAAGCTACACGAGCAAGGCATCCCTTTTGATCTGGTGGGTGCCCCCCATGATACGGCGTCCGGGCTCGCGGCATATGCATCATCGCCGCAGCCGAGCACATCTATGTTTCGACCGGTGTGTCATCGTGTGTTGAATATCGCCATCACACTGTTCACGCTGCTCTACACATATTTTTGGATACTCCGGCGAGTTAGAGTCACGCAGCCCTCAGAAGAACCGGTTTTTTTTGCTGCGGACTACAATGGCGACCCGCGCGATCATGCATTGTTCGAAGATATCCAAAGTGGTGGCCGTTTGCTCGTCGTGCCGCGCAACGCGCATTTTCAAGGGCGAGCGCGTGAGATCAACGTAAACGACAAAATCATCGCTTCGCTGAGCGGTTGTCACACATCAATAAGCTGTGCATTGCAGTGCGCAGCGATGGCGACGCGGGATATTTTGTCCTGTTATGTTAGGCGTGGCTACCAAAGAACTGGGCTTTTTTCGCATTTGATAAAATTGCCATTTAAGCGTGCCCAATATCGTATTTTTTTCGACACCTATCGCCCCAAATTTTATTGGGGCCGAGATGACTATAACGAACAGCATATTATCCGACGTCAGGAATTACGTCGGATAGGCGGCGTGTCATTGGGCCTTAATCACGGCTACTCGCACTACGCGAACGTTTATCCGATGTGGCGGTGTATTAGCTTTGATATTTTCTACACATTTGGACGCGCTCAGTACGACGGCTATACCCGTGGCCTATGGGCGAACGACATGGTCATTCGCACCGCCGGTCCATTTGGGGTGCCAAAGGCAGCGTTTCATCAACGCAACGCACCAAAACCCCAGGATATAGCTGTCTTTTGCTCCGCTTTTATCACAGTGCCCCAATTTATGGACCTCGTGCACACACTCGCCGAGGCATTTCCGGAAAAAATAGTTTGGCTGCAGTTGAAATCCATCTTCATAGGAACGCCGGACGGTGACGCGTTTATCGCCGCCTGTTCAGATAAATATGAGAATATAAAATATACAAACGCCCCCATTTACGAAATTTTTCAAAAGGCTCAGTATGTTTTTTCTGATCCCTCGACGATAATCGTCGAGGCTGCCCATTACGGGTGTAAATCGTTTTTTGCCGATGTTTTTCCAGAGCAAAAAAGAACGCTTTTTCGAGATTTTCCAGAAATTTGCATCCGCTCCGGTACGGATGCCGTCCAAATGATTAATAAGCTAGAGAATGACGGCCATATCTATCCATTGAAAGACTTGGCGACGTTGGTAATTAATTCGGAAGACACATTTTACGATATCGTGAGAGAGGACCTAGGTTTGGCAAAAAAAAGACAACTCGATCACATAACCCGCGCTACCGTGAGCGCAACTAATTTTGCAGCGCTGGACGATTCGAAATGAGCATATACCTATTTGCACGCAACAAAATCGCACGCCCTGTTTACTATGGCGCATTGGCGGTTGGCCGGGGTCTGCTGTGGGCATACGTGCAATTAATGCAAACATTGCTCGGTAAACGCCGATTTTTAAATCTCTGTCACGCTTTTGGGCGGCAAATCGATAAAAGTATCGTTGTGAACGGTATCATTTTCGATGCCGTCAATGCACGTCCGATGCAGCGTGGCTTGACCCATATAGACGTCGAACCGGATACTATATCCTGGCTTGAAATGTTTGTGAATGAAGACGATGTATTATACGATATCGGGGCCAATATTGGTATTTACACGCTTTATGCTGCAATCAAACGAGGAGCTGTTGTTCGCGCCTTCGAACCGATGAGTGCAAACTACGACACGCTGAACAGAAACATTTATTTGAACAATTTGTCTGATCGTGTTTTGGCCTTCAATCTCGCAATGCATTCGAGCCAGCAAGTGTCCGTTTTAAATTTATCAGGCGTTGATTCAGGCAAAGCAGGACACGGTTTTCATATCGCGCAGGGCGGCAGCGGCAAAACGCCATTTGAGCCCGAATTTCGCCAAGGTGTCTTGGGATTAAGATTGGATGGCTTTGTAAATGGTTATGATCAGCCATTCCCAAACCATGTAAAAATTGATGTTGATGGGAACGAACCCGAAATCATCGCTGGGATGGAAGGGATTCTCGGGGACAAAAGGCTGAAAACGATCGCCGTCGAACTTGAAGTTGAGAATTTTAAAGAAGACGCTAAAGCGGTGGAAACGATCAAAAAGTACGGATTTGAGTTGCTAACGGATCCGAGGCTTGAAAATTCAAGCCAGCAGAGTTGGACGAAAGTGCGGAATTACTTTTTTGCACGCACCGACTAAAAACAGATTTTACGAGAGGACGATGCACCATGGCTAAGTCTAGGGAAGATTTTCGGGTCCTGATTGTTTACCCGAATTTACCTTTGATGCTGATTCCGTCTATTGCGATAGGCCTGTTCACGCGAATCCTTCGCGAACAGAAGTATAACGTCGACCTGTTTGAGACGACGTACTACTATTCGGATCAAATTTCGACATCTCAAAATCGCATCGATCTTCTTCAGGCACGGTCGTTTAACATCACCGAGGAAATCGGGATCGAGATGAAAACGGATCTGCTTGGTGACTTCCGCCGTAAGGTCGAAGAGTTCAAGCCCGATTTTATGATCTTCTCGGTCGTTGAAGACGCCTTCATGCAATGTGTGCAGATGCTGCGCAAGATCGACGACCTCAACATCCCACATCTTGTCGGCGGTGTTTTCCCTACGAACGCGGCAGAGCGCGCGTTGACTTTCCCCGAGATTAAAATGGTCGGTCGTGGCGAAGGCGAATACAGCGTTCCCGAAGTTTCCGAAGCAGTCCGCCTTGGCAAACCGCTCAATAAAATTAAAGGCACCTGGTTCAAAGACGAAGACGACAAGATTCATCGAAATGCGCAGCCCGAGCTTTGCAACATTAACGATGTTCGCCCAGATTTCAGTCTATTTGATCCCCGGCGTTTCTATCGGCCGATGGGTGGTAAAATGTTCAAGATGGTCCCGGTTGAGAGCTATCGTGGGTGCCCTTACGCGTGCACCTATTGCAACTCGCCAGCACAACGTACCTTCTCGAAGGACGAGGGGCTTGGTAACTTCTTGCGCCGCAAATCCATGTCGGTTTTACGCGAAGAGCTGTCGGAATACGTTGATCGTTTTGACCCTACATTCTTTTATTTCATGGACGACAGCTTTTTGGCACGCCCGAAAAGTGAAGTCCTAGAATTCTGCGACATGTATGAAGAATTCAAAATTCCGTTCTGGTTCAATACCCGCGCGGAAAACCTTGATGTCGCTGTTTTGCGCCGCCTCAAAGAAGTAGGGTCTTATCGCATGGCATCATCAATCGAATGCGGGAACGAGGAATATCGATATCGCGTGCTGCGCCGGAAAGTCAGCAACGAAGAGTTAATCAAACGTTTCCGATTGATTCTTGAGAGCGGTATCGCTTTCAGCTTGGACGTAATGATCGGAATGCCCGGCGAAAGCCGTGAGTTGATTATGGACTCAGTGCGGTTGATCCGCTCAATTGAGGGGTATGACGCACTCACAGTCAGTATCTTTACCCCCTATCACGGGACGGTTCTGCGCAGCATCGCGATCCAAAACCAGTGGATGGATAAAGACTACATCTGCACACAAGGGCATTCGGAATCTGTACTTAAAATGCCGGCGCCTATGTTGACCTCAAAAGAAATCAGCGGCATTACCGCAATGTTTCCTATGTACTGCTATTTCCCGGAAGACACGTGGGACGAACTTCGACGCGGTGAGATCCCGGACGAAGAGGGCATGCGCATCCGCGAGAAATATTCGGAAATCTATCGAGTCGAATTTCTTGGCGAAGACCAGGATGCGAAACTTGCCAAGCGCATTGAAGACTTTGGCGGCGGCGGCACTGGGTGTCGCACCAACCCAAAGGATGCTTTCCGCGTAAGCCCCAGCCGACTAACCCCCGACGAGCTGACGATTCTTACATAGACATCTGGAGCCTCCGAGTATGGAAATGCGTCTCAATCCGGCTTTCGCCCACCTCGGGGGAATCGCACGGCCGCGCATTGAAAATGCTGCATTTTATAAAATGCGGCTACAACGCAACGAAAAGCCGTTTGTGTGGCCGGTCGATGTGCGAGCCGCCATTGCAGATGCGATAGATCCAAACCTCTTGAATCATTATCCCGACCCGCTGCCTTTCTTGCGTGAATTGCAGCAGTTTATCGGGCTCAACGAAAATCAACTCGTCGTAACCATGGGCATCGACGAAGCGATCCGGTCTATTATTTTACTGTACTCAGCGGGTGACGATATTTTTGCCCATCCGCCCGGATATGCGATGTACGACGTGTATGGGGAAATACTTGGCCGCCGGAAACATAAAATAACTTACCATCCTGATACATTTCTCGGCCCAAAAGACTTATGCCAATCACTACCCGACGACCTACGTATTTTATTTTTACCAAATCCCAGCCAGCCTGTTGAAAATTGTTTCGACCTGGATGCACTTAGAAAAATTGCTGACTGGTGCCAGATCAACAATGTCCTTTTTGTCATTGATGAGGCGTATAGCCTATTCGGCGCTGAAACCGGGCTGCCGCTGGTTGAATCTCATGACAACGTTTTAGTGCTTAGAACTTTTTCCAAAGCATTTGGTGCGGCCGGCCTAAGACTCGGTTTCGCGGCCGGTTGTGAAAAATTGATATCGCCCTTGAACGGCTTTCGCTTGGCCCATGAAAGCAGCAGCTTTTCGCTGCATGCAGGCAGACTATTGCTACAAAATTTCGACGCATGGGTGAAGCCGAATATCGATGCCGTTTGCGCTGGCCGCGACCAGTTGCGCGAGCAATGCCGCGCCGCCGGCTTATGGGCCAACGGGCATTGCGGCAACTATGTATTGATCAAACTCGGTGACAAAACACAGCACGTCGTCGACGATCTAACCGCACAGGGGATCTTCGTCAAAGGCCCATTCAAAGGCCCGCTCGCAAACTATATCCTGGTAACATGCGGGCCGCCGGAGATGATGGCCGAGTTCTATGAATACATGGCAAAAAGTTTAAACAATCATGATCGATAAAATTCAAACAGATATCCGCAAGGCGGTCAGTGATCAAAAATCTGACGCTGGCCATCGCGCGTTTTATCTGGGCTCAGAGACATCTTTACCCCCATTTACGGTGGCTGAGCTTAAGCAATTGACGGAAAACGTGACCGTGAGCACGGAAGACCAAGGCTATCTGGATGAAATTATCACGACCTTCGACAGCATCGGGGCGCTGCCGTTCAGCTGGACACCGCAAGAAGATCACTATTATAGGCACAACGGAAATGCACGTCTTCTCGATTATCTGATCTATCGATTTAAGTTCAGAGTTTTACCGGAACGCCGCGCGTTGCCGAGTTTTCCCGTGCACTTACTCATTGAGCCGACATCCGCTTGTAACCTGCGTTGCGTCATGTGTTTCCAGACGGACAAAAGCTTTACCAATAAATCCTATATGGGGATGATGGATTTCGGCTTATACAAAGATATAGTTGATCAAGCAGTTGAAGGCGGCGCCGGCGCATTATCATTGGGTAGCCGCGGCGAACCGTTCATGCATCGCCAGATTGGCGAAATGCTGGAATATGCATCCGGTAAAGGTTTTTTCGACTTAAAAATCAACACCAACGCGACACGGTTCACAGAAGAATACTGCCATACGATTTTGTCGAGTGACGTAAATCTGATCGCTCTATCAATCGATGCGGGGACGAAAGACTTATACGAGAAAATTCGCGTCCGCGGGAAGTTCGACACGGTCGTTGAAAACGTTCGCATGCTCAAAGAGGTTCGGGAAAAGCACTATCCCAATTCCAATGCTGAAATTCGCGTATCGGGCGTTCGTTTCCGTGAGGATCAAGACGAAGAACAGTTTCATGGGTTCTGGCGCGACTTGGTCGATACCGTCGTCTTTGTCCGCGCTCAGCTGAGATGGGACACCTATAACAATGAAATCCATCCAGATCGCAACGAGCCGTGCGATTTTCTATGGAACCGTCTTTATGTTTGGCATGACGGCAAAACCAATCCATGCGACGAAGATTATAAAAGCTTTCTGTCGCCGGGAAGTGTTCATGACCGAACCATCAGCGAAATATGGCTGGGCGAAGAAATGACGCGTATTCGCGAAGGCCATCTGAATAAGCAACGCGGTTGTTTTATGCCATGCGATCGATGCGGCGTCTAAAGCGAATGCTGCCTTCACAACAGACGATATACGAATTAGGGAACTTCGCGCCGCCGAGGATTCGCAATATTTTCAAAGCTGGCTACTATCGGGCTCGATGGGACCGGATAGAGAGTGATGCGCTGATTATCAACGGCATCGCGAAATCCGGTCAAAATTATATGAAAGTCCTACTTTCAAACTACATTGCGATTCTGGTTGATAATCGTGACCGCCCAACAACACATCAAGAAAGCGAAGCCGATATCATCCCCAACAATCGGGACAGCTATCTTGGAGACGCGCCGTATAAAACGCCGCATTTTTATTTTGACGCATTGCCGATCAGCGATATTTTGACCGGGTCGAGCACACGGTTTTTACAATTTTGTCGAGGTCGGATTTTATTTCTTTATCGAAATCCCCTCGACTTTTTAGTCTCATATTATTTTTACAAATTCGAATACCGAAAATCAGTTGACGGCAAATATGCGCGGCCGGGCGAAATTATCGACATCGCCCTGGATTACTACCTTCGCCATTACCTGGAAATTCGTGCCATTGCACAGACCACCAACTCCCTGAAGGTTTGTTATGAAAACCTTCGGATAGCGCCATTCACGACGCTGCATACGATCATCGATTGGATGGGCTTGCCCGTGAACACGCACACGATAGATAAAGCCATTGAGTTTTCAGAATTTAAAAAGATGCGGGCTGAAGAAGACAAAGTTGGCGTGCTTCACTATCCCGACAAAAATAACTTCAAAGGCTACTTTACCCGCAGCGGTAAAGTCGGAGACTGGAAAAGTCATCTAAGTGATGACGATGTCGAGGCTGTCCGCAAAAAACTCGCCGCAGCCGGGTTGTCGTTAGATAATTTTATCATTGAGGCCCCTGAAAGCGCTGAATGAGTTTTTGGCACACCACGCGTAAAACGCTGGCGATCTTTGAGATGGATCGGCCGATGGCGTTTTTCAAATATATATCAATCCTCGGATTTGCAACGGTTTTGGAAATTGCCGGAATCGGCGTTGTCTTGCCGATTCTTGGTGCCGTCTTCGAGCCCAACGGATTCGACAACATCCCCTTTGCAAGAGAGGTTGCATCATTCTTGGGGGCGTCGACAAATCAGATGCGCTGGATGGTCTTAATCAGCTTGCCCGTCTTCTTTTCTTTTAAAAGCGGCGCCGTGATGGGTGCGTATTTGATTTTGTATCGCTCCGTTTATCAACGGCAAAGAAGCCTTATGCGCCGTTTGTATGCGGGTTTTCTTAACATGCCGTACGCCGAGCACCTAGTAAGAAATTCTGCAGAAACGCAACGTGACGTTCTGCATTCGACCTCTGTCACAATGGGGGGCGCGCTGCTGCCGTTGCTGAATATTGCACTCGAAAGTATGGTCACGGTTGGAATCATTATTCTTTTGGTCAGTATAGAGCCGACCACGACAATCATCAGCAGCGTCATTTTGCTGATCCTTTCCGCATTTCTGTTTAAGATTATTAGCCCGCTTTTGGAAAAATGGGGCAAAAATATTTTGCGTCTCGAAGGATGCCTTTTAGGGCTTGTTGGGCAATCCATGAATGGCATCGCTGAAATAAAAATTCACGGCAACAAGAACTTCTTCGAGGATGTTTTTGACGACGAAACCAAAGACCTCGTTGAAATGCGCGCCAAAAATCAGGTCCTCCTGCAGAGCCCGCGCTTTTGTTTCGAGGTCGTCACCATAACGCTAATCGCCATCATTTTGATATTTACTCTTAAAGAAGACGGTGGGGTGACAGGCACAATTCCAATGCTTGGTCTTTTCATGGCTGCCGCGCTTCGCTTGATCCCTGCCATGCACCGAAGCGTGCAGCTTGCGGGCAATATTAAAGCCAGCACGGCCGCCGTTGAATCTTTGTATGATAATCTTCAGCAATTCAAAGCTTCCGGCGAAGACCAATCCACCAGTACAGCGCAAATCGACTTTAAAAAAACTATTTCGCTGGAAGGTATTTCGTATGGCTATAAAGCGTCATCATGCGAGCCGTCGGTACCAGTTCTCGAAAACTTAGATTTAACCATCAAACATGGTGAGCGAATTGCCCTTGTTGGGCCTTCGGGTTCCGGAAAAACCAGTCTCATTTTGGTATTGATGGGACTTCTGCAGCATGAACAGGGCGCGATTAAAGTTGATGGCAAAACTATTGATACCCGCGAACGCGCATGGCGCAGCAAGATCGGCTATGTGCCCCAATCGATATTTTTACTGGACGACACCTTGCGCAATAACATCGCGTTTGGTGCAGATGAGGACAGGATTTCATCAGCAAACATCGAACAAGCCTGCAAACGCGCTCAACTAGACGATTTCATCAACACACGTGACGGTGGGCTTGATGCGGATATTGGCGAGCAGGGAAAGCGGCTTTCGGGCGGCCAACGCCAACGTGTCGGTATCGCGCGCGCCATCTGCCATAATCCTGAAATTCTAATTTTGGACGAAGCAACGTCCGGGCTCGATCAAACAACCGAGCGTGCCATCAACCGTACTCTCGAATCCTTATCAAGCAATATGACGATTATCGTCATCGCTCATCGACTGGAAAGCATTCGAAATTTCGACAACATCGTCTTCATGAAGAGCGGCCAGATTCTGCAAATGGGTACGTATGACGCATTGATCCAAACGTGTCCTGCTTTCCGCGGTATGGTGCACGACCCGGCAGCGTCTTGCGCCGACGACGTCGAATGAAATTCGCAATCTCCAACATCGCGCTTTCGCCGTATAAACATGCGGATGAACTTCAGCATCTTGCTGACCTCGGCTTCACCGGCCTTGAAGTGGCACCAAGCCGGGTCTGGCAAGACACCTGGCACGGCCTGACGCCTGCGATGGTGGCCAGCTATCGCCGCGACGTGGAAGCTGCGGGTCTTAAGGTTTTAGGTCTGCATTCTTTGTTGTTTGATCAAAAGGATATGGGCCTTTTTGCCGACGCCGAGGGTCGCGCGCGCGTGCTGGATTTCATGACGCACTTGTCTGCGGTCTGCCGTGACTTGGGTGGAACGACGCTAATATGGGGAGCGGGGCGATGGCGCCATGGCCGCTCGCTTGTCGACGCGAACGCATATGCGACTGACTTTTTTCAGGACTTAGACAACCGCATCAAAGATCACGGCACGTGGTTTTGTTTTGAGCCTTTGGGCTCAAAAGATAGCGATTTTCTGAACTCGGTTGTTGATGCAGAAAAACTTGTCGCAACTTTGGCGGTGCCGAGTGTCGGCCTGCATCTGGATACCAAAGGGATCGCAGAAAACGGTGAAATGACGGCAGAGATCGCCACCCTAGCAAAACCGTATTTGAAACACGTGCACGTCAACGAGCCTGGACTCGGTATTCTTGGCAGCACCGGCGAAATAGATCATGTCGCGTTCGCTGAAATACTGAACGGCATCGGCTATGGTGGGTTCGTTTCTATCGAACAGCGGATGGTTGATCCGGCGGACACCTTGGGGCCGGTGCGGCAATCGGCGGCGTATTTAACATCGGTCTATGGCAGCAACGCATAAGGGAACGCACACAATGATCCCCTTCAAAGCACCCGACTGGATCCCCAACGTCGAGCCCGGCATGCGCAT
>TARA_R110002167_G_scaffold354452_1_pt1 | contig 10901 bp, 3 predicted proteins | sample TARA_R110002167 | Tara Oceans TARA_R110002167 (sample SAMEA4398238) | marine metagenome | biome: Polar Biome; feature: [MES] marine water layer (ENVO:01000295) within the mesopelagic zone...; material: water (ENVO:00002006), including particulate matter (ENVO:01000060) such as...... | reverse complement strand
TTTGGTGCTGCTGCTCCAAAAGAAACTAAAACGACCTCTTCAGGAGGAAAGTAATGGCTCAATACAATCAAGTAGAAATGGATAAAATGAAAGTTCTTGCTAAAGAACAAGGACTTACTTTAGAAGAGATTGTAAAAAAAAGAGATCTTGATGAAGAGTTTTCTACTTATGTTGATCCTAAATTAGAATCAGAAAGAAAAGAAAGATTAGGTTTAACTGCGGCGAATACTTTAGATGCTTCTGAATTTGAACCTATAATAGGTGAAGCCAAACATGCAGATACTAGTCACATAGGCGCTGAAGAAAGAGCTGCTGGAGGAGCTATTGGATCTGTTGTAGGTGGTATTGTTGCTGCATCAATGGGTATACCACCACAAATTGGTGCTGCTGCTGGTGGTTCTCTTGCTAGTGGTAAAGGTATTGGTGAGTCAGCTACTGAAACTGCTCAAGCAGGTATAGGAGTCAAAGCAAAATCAATGGAAAAAGCATTAATGAAACCTGGTGACGAGGGTGATAAGCCTGGAAAAGGTATGATGACAAAAATTAAAGGCGTATTAAACTAAAGGAGATATTATGGCATCACAATTTGATGAAGATTTTACAAAAGGATTGGGAGACATACAGCCTTTTGTTAATGATTATATAAAAAACATGGGTGTAGTAGGATCAGAATTTGATGGTGCAGAAATATTAAAAAGTGCAGCTGCAAGTACAACTCCTGTTACTACTAACGGAACTTGGGAGGATTATAACGCCTTTGGAGATGACCAGTTTTATCAAGGTCGTGATATGAAAACTCATCTTGCAGATATTAAATCAATGTCAGATAGTCCTATAGAATCTATAGCACCTTATGTAGGAGAGACAAATACATTACATCCAGATTATCAAGCTCCTGTTACAGTTGACTTAGCTAGTGGAGAACAGTTTACATACAAAGATCAAACTGTTACGTATAAAAATGGATTAGTTGTTCAAGAAGCCACAACATATATAGGCTCTGACGATGATCTTGCATATAAAGACGATAAAGATAGGGTTATATCTAGAACAGATAACTTTGACGGTACTGTTACATATAAATTTAATAATAGTGAAGGAGCTCCAGGTCAAAGAGTTGAGCCTCTTGGTAAGATGCAAGACAATGGAGTATTTATAGACGAGTATGAATCAGCTGAAGACCAGTCTAAAATTGCCGTTGGTGATGTTAAGTCGTTAGAAGCTAGAATACAAGCGCTTGAATTAAATCCTGAATTTGCTGAGCCTGGACAATTAGAAGCATTAAGAGCTAAACTACAAGCAGCAAACAATAGTGTGATAGAAGCTGCAGCAGCTGTTGAACTAGAAGAAAGTAATTTAGTTGAGCAAGCTATAACAGTAGAAGAAATAACTGCAGTTGATGAGGCGGCAGCAGTATTTGCAGCAGCTGAAATTGAGACTATAGAAAAAGATACTAGCACCGATCCTAAAGAAGAAGAGGAAGAAAAGAAAAAGATTGTTACAGATATTACTGTAAATTCTCCTCACTTAAATGATGATGTTTCAACAGATTTAGAAGAAGTAACAACAATAGACACTGAAGAAGGTAAGAATGCTTGGGTGGAAAAGATTAGAAGTTTCTATTCAGAAAACCCAGAGGTTGCTACAGCTTTAATTAGAGCTGCATCAGCTTACTTACAAACAGGTAAGTGGTATGTTGCTGCTGCTAAAGGATTAGAAGGCGGAATAGAAGGCGCTGCTGTTAAGGCTGCTGCTGATAAAACTTTAAAATCTAAGAGAGAGTCTTTAAGAAACAATGGTTATACTGGTCAATCTATTAATAAGTATCTTGTTACTGGTAATGTTGAAGATCTTCAAATTGACTTTACTAAGAAAGATAGAGAGATGACTGACTGGGTTACAAAAGAAAATGCTAAGAATAGTAATACAGCAGCAGTTAAATATTTAGATTACTTTAAAAAGCTTCCAAAAGAAAACCAAGCTTATGTACATACTAACGCTGAGAAACTTGTTAACAACACTCGTGATATGTATGCTGTAGGTGGAGATGGAGAAAGATTCCTTAAGTTGAATGCTGGTATTGAGCATGGTGATATGCAAGCAATGATTTTAGATTATACTCAGAGAATGGTTAAAGATCCTGAATCAGGTGAAATGGTTTACTTACTACCAAGAGATAAGCATGGTGCTGTTGACTTTAATAATATTCCAGTTGAAGTTATAACAGATATGCAAAACGTAGCTGAAAACTATTCAAGAATACAGTACAAGCAATTTCTTACAACTGGTAAGATTGATAGTAACCTTACTTTTACTAACTACAAAGAACAGTATTATCTTAGAGCTGATTTAATAGATACTGATTCTGATGGAGTTAAGTTATTTGATGCTGCTATGTTTGATCACAACACTTCTGATGGAGAAGGGGAGTTTGCTGGTGAAGCAATGATGGTTGGTAACAGACAGATTGACGTTCAATTAAATACTAACAAGAAGTTTGATATGGATAGTGAGACAGATGGAATTCAAAAGCCTACTGTAAATCAAATTTGGACTCAACTTGCTATACAATGGGAATCTTTAAGTCAAGATCAAAGAGATATGTGGAATGATAATGCTTTGGAAGATAAGACGTTAGACACTACTGGATTTTTATTCTTTTCAGATACGCTTATAACTGATGGTGAAGATAAAGGTTGGATGAAAGAAAACAATATAAAATTATTTTCACCACGTAAAGTAGAAGAGACTAAATAAATTAAACGGAGAAGTTCATGCTTGAAGTAAATATTAAAAAGTCAGGTGAAGATAATAATGCGTCATTTGATATGACTGGTTTTAAACCTGCAGGTATGTATCAAGACATGATGCTTGATGGCGAGATGGGCTCTTATCGTTGGGAAGATGGTGACACTGTTTATGATGATATAAGTGGTCAAGGTTACAGAATAAATGGAATGAATGCTCTTGAGACAGGCCACTTTGCTTTACCAGACGATGCTTACAAACCTGGTGAAGTTGGTGGCGAGTTACAGAAAAAGAAGTTCTATGAACTAGCTAAGAAATTAGGTTACAACAGGCTAGTTAAGACTGGAGAAAAGGATAAGTACCACAGGTATATAACTGACTTACAGAATAAAAATGGTCAATCATTTTCTTCATCTCTTTATGCTAACGATATAATAACTCCTGATCGATATACTTCTGACAAAGACAGGAACGCTTGGGAAAGTAAACACTTTAATAGTTTAATGGGTATTGATACTACTCAGAACGAATGGGGACAAGCTAAGATTGATATTGATAATGCTTTACAAGCAGGTGAATATCTTGATAAGTATGGCAGTCCTTTTGTAAAGAAAGTTGCTTTAAACGAATGGGAACTTAGAGAAGCTCAAATTGAATCTGAGATTACTGGAGTTATGAATCCTTATTTGGATGATCAGGTTAAGTACAAACATGAAGGCATGGACATGACTGGTAATGCGACTAATGTTTTTAAGTCAAGCATGGCTCAAGGTTGGGCAAGCATGTCAGAGGCTACTTCAGGTGCCTTGTCTTTAATCGGTTCGATAACTGGAAACCAAGGTTGGTATGAGCAAGGACAACTTGCTGCACTAGCTAAATCAAACTCACTACAAAGAATGCCGACGTTTGTACAAAAATGGGATGACGTAGAGTTTGGTGAGAATGCTTTGGATTATGTTACAGGTTTAGGTGGTGTTTCTATACCTTGGATGTTAGGTATTATTGGATCTGGTGTTGCAGGTACTTTGGCTGTAGGAGCTGGAGCTACTGGTATAGCAGCAGTTGTAGGCGGAGCAATAGCTATAACACCTATGGCTTTAGTTTATTCTGGTGAAATATTTAACAACATGGAAGGAGATATAAATACTAAAGATACTAGGATAGCTCTTGCTGGCGGTATTGCTATGACAGTATTAGATAGATTAGGTTTGAAAGGTATAATGAAACCGTCTGAAGTATTAAAGAAAGATGGATACAAACAACTTAAAGATCAGTATACTAAAAAGAAGATTGATGAAATTGAACTTGATCCAAAATATATAGCTGCATCTAAATCAGAACAAATAGCAATGAAAGCTAAGGCTCTTAGAGATGTTGATGCGCAAGTAGCTAAAGCAAAAGTTGGTGCTGTTATGGACATCGTTAAAGGAATGGCTGGTCATGCTGACATTCAAGTCAAGAAACATTTACTCTTACAAGAGTTTGGTCAAGGCTTTATTAAAGGTGGATTATGGGAAGGTGGTACTGAAGCACTTCAGGAAAGTACTAGTTACATATCTTCTGTTGCAGGTTCAGATAAGAAATTTGATTGGAGTGAGTTCAAAGAAATAATGCAGAACGCTGCAATTGGTGGTAGCATTATGGGTAGTTCAATTGGTGGTACCATGAGTGGCGCTAGCGGCTATGGATCTATTAAGAAAATGCAATCTGATTATGGCACTGCTAACTATGATGCCTCAGAAGGATTTTTTAACTACGCTGAGAATGAGGATGGTGAGACATTAGGAAACGCTACGTCTACATCTGGGTTTGCTTATCCTACTAAGATGACAGAACAAGAGTTTAAGTTTACTCCTGAATCAATAATCAAGTACAAAGAGAGTGGTCAAATAAGTGATCTTGTTGAAAGAACTGATATGAAAGGTAATGTTTGGGAGCCTGCGTTTGTTGATGTAGAAGATATTAATGCAGAGATATTAAAACAATCTAATGCTAGTGATGTAGATCTTCAGAGACAAGTAGACCAAGAAGTAAAAGATGGAGAAGGTAAAGGTAGAGAAAACGAAGATGGTGTTGTAGTTGGTAAGTTATCTTTGTGGGAAAAGACAAAGAGATTACCTAAGCAAGCATTCATGAAGTATGGTTCTATTGTATCTAAGAGTTTGAAAGATCCAGAGTTAAGCAACAGATCTAAAAGACATCTGTCTGCGCTGCTACAAACATTTGCAGGTACTAATATAGGTATGGCTGCAGGTGTTGGATTTCAGAAAATAAAAGGTAGATTAACTGAAGGTTATGTTAACGAAACTCACAACTTAAGAGAAGCATTACTAAATACTGTTGGACAAAAGAAAACTTCAGGTGGTATTGATTCTGCAACAAAGACTTTTAAAGAGTTTGTAGATAGTAAGAGAGCTGTTGAGCGCAATGAGAAGACTGTTAAAGAGCACAAAGAACAATGGGGTGACATGACGTCAAGGCTTGATCAGATCCATAAGAGAATGGAGAGATTAACTGATGCACTACGTGACACAGTAAACAATAATGTTGACGATCTTATAGGTCCTGACGGTAAGAAAATAGAGATTGGTAGAGTTGAAGATTGGTTTTTCAAATCTGCTAAGCTTGATACTTCTAAAATACTTAAGGGTAAAGGTAGGTTTATATCTGCTTTACAAAAAGATTGGATTGATCCTCAGGGTAATAAAAGAAAAGGTCTTTCTGCTAAAGCTGCTGAAGAGTTATACAACAAGTTAGTGTTTGATGCTAAAGGTCAAATGGAATTAACTCATGATGACATATATAAAAATACTACTGCAGCAGGAGCTACTAACAAAAGAACATTAAATGTTAACGACAATCCTTTAATGAAGGAGTTCTTACATACAGATCATTTTGGAAAGCTAGAAAACAATATACATGATATGATTAATTATGCTATGGATATTAAATACTTAGGTCGTAACGATAGTAAGCTTAACGCAATGATTATGTCAGTTAAAAACTCAATGAGTGCTGAAGGTAAATGGGATTCTAATATTGCAGCTGTTGTAAAAAACTCTGTTGATACACAAAGAGGTAGATACAAAGCTATTAAGAATCAAAAGCTTAAGAAAGTACAAGACAATATTACTTTCTTTAACACACTTACTCAATTAGATACTTCAATGTTAGCCTCACTACCAGAGCTAGGTTTAGTTATGCTTGGTGCTGCTTACAATAAAGGTTTGATTAATGTTATTAGACAAGGTGCATCAGATGTTGTAAGACATTATGCCACTAACTCAAAGCAGACTAAACAATATTTTAAAGGTCAGAATCTTACAGATCCAGATTTAAAAGATGTTATGTCTGCACCTAGAATAATTAATCAATTTGATGGGAAGAAACATGACAGGACTAAAGATATAACTATAGAAGATATTAACATGAACAGATTAAGTTTCTATGGTGGACAGTACGGAACGTCTCATCACGGTGTACTTGGTGCAGTTGATATTGACTCATCAGCTTATGAAACTCATAAATGGAAGACATGGATTTTAGAATCATTTTTCCGTATGAACGGTCTTAAGTTTTTAACAGATGGTGCTAGGATAGCTCGACTTGCTATTGCTAATGATGCTATTTTTAATGACTTAGAAATTGTTGAAGGTTTTTATGAGTCTGGAAAGTTAAATAGTAATCTTGCTAATGACGCTTATGAAAGATTAAGAGAGTTAAATATAGATCCTTTAAAAGCTGCAAGACAATTTAAAAAAGTAAACTCAGAGGTTACTCAGCTTAATCAAGCTGGCACTAAAGGTTTTATTGCTACAGATGGTGGTAAGTTAGATAATAAAGTACTGCATGAATATATATTTAAGAATCATGCTGATCTTTATAATACTTTAGAAGATGCTAGAATATCTTTTGTTGACAACGCGTTAGCAAGACCAACGTCTGTTGACAGACCGTTGTGGTATTCTAATCCTCATTTTAGATTGCTTACTCAGTACCAAGGTTTCTTATCAACGTTTACTTCTCACATCATACCAAAGCTATATAAGAGAGCTAAGAAAGCAGATCCAACAATTAAGTATCAAGCCTTTGCGGTTGCTGCTTCTATGTTTGCTCTTGCTATTCTTGGACAAGAAGCTAAAGATGAATGGAAGTTTGGTCGTCACAGTCCTTATGTTGACACTAACATGAAGACAGCTCAAAGAGCCTTAAGTTCTTCAGGTTTATTAGGCACAGGACATAGGTTGTTAGACTATGTACATCCTATATATACTAGTAGTCCAAGGTATAATGAAACAACGTTAGATCAAATGGGTAGATTTTTTAGCCATACTCTTGATGAGTTTGGTGGACCAAGTGGTGGTACAATTAAGAACTCGCAAAGAATGGCTAGTGCTCTTATTGAGGGTAATGGACCTATGTTCATGTACTACGGTAAGAACTTTGTACCATTAATAGGTAGACATATGAAAGGTGATAAGCCTGCACCACAATATTAAAATAGGAGTTACACATGGCAAAAGGTACGTCAGGTTTTAAAGTAGCGAACAAAAGAAATAACTTGAACGAAGCTAAGTTTGATATGAAAGGTGTCTTTTTAGAGGCACCTACAGTTAGTGAAGAGTCTAATGTTAGAAGAAAACAAATAGCTTATCAGAATAAACTTGACCAAGACAGCGAGATGCAAATGCAGATTGCTCGTAAACAAAATGAAGTTTCTGGTATAGAAAGAGCTCAAGCCGCTAATCCACAAGGTGCTGAAGATTATAGAGTAAGAGGACGTAGAACTAGACTTGAGTTACAAAAGTTAAATCAAGACTATGGCAACCTCATGGAAAATTTGATGGATGATGTTCATGGTGGTACTAATTCTAATCCAGATACTATGGGTGATATGGGTTCTCCTATTATAGAAGCAGCTCCTGTTGAAGTACCAACAATAACACCACAAAGAAAGTACACTACTCCTGAAGAAGCAGAAGCAAATTATGCTGAAGGATTTAAGACAGATCCTCTTGATGTACAGAAACTAGGTACTGGTCCTGCTGCTAATTTAGGCGGTGGAGAAACTAATGTTGGTCCAGCTGCTCTTCTTAATGCTATATTAAGTAGACCAGAGGAAAATAGAACTAAGGCTGAGTGGGATATACTTGCTGACCTTGGTCCTTCTGAGTTTGATTCAGCAGCAGCAGCTGATCGTGAAACAGTTGATGATGATACTGATACACCACTTAGACCAGGAGCTATTAACAAAGTTAAGATTGGCTATCAACAGAAGATGCATTTGATGACTGACAGTCATGCTATGGGTAGAAGGGTTCAAGAGTTAATGGATCAATTTACTTATGACGGAGCCATGGATCCAAACAGAAGAGCTGAAATGCTTCAGCGTATAGATGATGGTACATTTGAACCTCAAACTGTAGCAGACTTTGTTGAAGGTATGTTGGCTACACATGAAGAACTAGCAAGACGAGGAGCACCTAGTGCTTTATCAGATATTGCTTTACATTCCATGTTGTATACTGTTAGAGAAGCTTTCAAAAAGAAAGGAACTCCTGATGATACTAGAGGTAGAGAAGATGCTATAAAAAATTCTGACCTAGCTCCTAGCCAATCAGAGGAAGAAGCAAATAGAGTAGTAGTTAAAGCTCATGAAGTACGAACAATGGGCAACTTAATGCTTGGTGCGATGGGTATAAAGCCTGACACAAATAATATGAGTTCAACAATAGCAGGAACAATAGCTAGAGATATAGTTGTTAGAGCATTTCCTAATTTATTTGTTAAAGATAATAAAGGAAACTTAACAGTATCAGCAGACGGGTTACGTGTTGCTGATGCAATGCTTCCAATGACTCAGACATTAATACCTCAAACAAAAACTCAAGTTAGATTTAAAAAGAAACCTAATATGAGTCGTCTTATAAGACCAAGATCTGGTTCTAAAAAGTTTGTGAGTGTAGGTAAGGACCAATACGGTAATGATATAAGAAACGAAGGTGATGTTGAGTACGGTAACTATGATTTGATTAATCAAACAATAGATATTCTTGACAATACTGGTTTCAGTGTAAGCCAAGAGTTTGCAGGTGTTGTTGATATACTTGTTCAGTCAGTAGACGAAACAACAGGTGGCACTAACATTGATAAGTTAATTGGTACAGGTAAAGAAGACACTGGGCAATTAAACTCTAGATCAGGCGAAAGGAAAGTGAAAGATCCTAAGACTGGTAGAGATGTTATTGATCCAGCAACTGGTGAACCAAAAATGGAATGGTTTGCTGGTGACAGAGTTAAGGATGTTATTTTTAATGATAACATGGACTGGATTAAAGCCATGGGAAGTAGTGTATTTTATTATGATCATTTCTTAGGTGACAATAATAGATTTTATATAGAACAGTTCACTGGTAATTACCATAGTCATAAGATCGTTAGAGCAGCACTTCAAAGTGATGTTATAGAAATGTATGATACAAGTAATGAGTCAGAATTAAATGAACTCAAAGCTGGTATTGTTAAGAAATTTGGATACAATGTTGGTGTTGCAGAAGCTGTAAGAATATTTGATGGCAATGCTAAAGACTGGTCTAGAATGATTCTTAGTGCTCGTGAAAACGGTAAGGCTGTTATAGATTTAGCAGCTAAAGAAGATGGTTGGTCTAGTATTAGTGCTATGGTTGAAGCAACTAAGCTGCACGAACATTTAGACGGTATTAAAAATGGTACTAGAGTTAATTCAATATACTCATCTAAGTTTTTAACTCACGTTGATGGAACAGGAAACGGTTTAGCTCATAATGCTTTACAGTCAGGTGATTTTAAAACAGCATCACTAACTAACATTAATCCTTTCTTTAATGCTCCTGAGGGAGAAGCTAGGATGAAATGGGATGAAGCATTACCTTTAAACAATGATGTTTATAACTTCACTGGTGAAGGTATGAGAGCTCAGATAGATCAGAACTCAGATGCATCTTCTATGTTTATTCAAAAAGCTGTTGTTGCTTTAGGTCTTGATGATAAGAAAAACATGAGACAGTTTTCTAAGTCTCCTTTAATGATCTTTCAGTATGGAGCTGGTAGAGCTTTGATTAGAAAAATTGTACGTGAAAACATACTTATGATGATTGAAGATGATCCTGCTACTGCATCTGCTTTTAACCAAATAGTTCTTGATATGGGTGGCAATAGTCTTAGCCAGTTAGAGATAGCTCAGGCTATCAAAGACGGTAAGTTTGTAGACACTAAGGCATTTAAAGATGCTGACTATATTATTGAACGTATGGGCGATATGATGGTTGCATCTGTTGAGACTCAGTTTCCAATGCTTAAGGAGTTAAGTAGTATATTATCTTCAATGGCTAATGCTGCAGCACTACACAGTCCACCAATTGATTTATCAGTTATAACTGTTGGCGGACATCGTTTAAATTTTGGGCATACTAATTGGGAAGCAGATAGAGTTAGATCTTTTATAGACCAATCAAGCGGGTTAGATTTTACTCCTGCTCAAAAGATACTTTATCCTCAAGGTTCAACTGTATATCTAACTAATTCGATGACAGGTAAAAAAGTTAAGATGAAGAATCTTAATGGTGGTAAAGAGCCTAATCCTTTTTACAATCCTAAGTTTAGAGATCATCCTGTAAAAAATCCTAAGTACGTTCCAATTGGAAGTATTAAGGCTGCAACTCAGGCTGCAGTGCTTATGACACATTCTCTTGATGGAATTAATGTTGCACGATCTTTAAATGCATTCAACAAGAAGAAAGATCATATGAGTATAGCTCAGATCTTTGATGGGTTCTTAGTTAGTCCTAAGCAAGCTCGTGAATTTTCAGCTCAGCTTAATAAAGATTTTCTTGATATACATTTAGATCGAGGTGGTCCTTTAAGGAGTACTGGAAATACATTGAAAGATTTAGAGAACATAGATAACTATGTTGAAGGTCTACAGAACTACGATTTCTTAACTAACAATCCTAATAACAGCAACGTGTTGTTACTATACAGGGCTATGGCTAGAGCTGGATTTCAGTGGGACTTATATAAAGGAAGCGGATTGATGGACAAGATCAAGAAGTTTGAGAAGAAAAGAAAAGCTTTTAGAAAAGAGTTTGTAAGTAGTTTAACAAAAAACTCTGAAG
>TARA_R110002167_G_scaffold101150_7_pt1 | contig 10901 bp, 11 predicted proteins | sample TARA_R110002167 | Tara Oceans TARA_R110002167 (sample SAMEA4398238) | marine metagenome | biome: Polar Biome; feature: [MES] marine water layer (ENVO:01000295) within the mesopelagic zone...; material: water (ENVO:00002006), including particulate matter (ENVO:01000060) such... | reverse complement strand
GGCTCCAGTCCCTGCCTCAGCTCTGCTTCGAGCCTGGCTACGTGGGGTTGCCAGGGGTCATCGTCGAGTAGTTGCAGGCTGGCGTTGGCAACCGCGCAGGCGAGTGGGTTGGCCATAAAGGTTGGCCCATGCATAAAGCAGCCAGCAGCTCCCGAAGAGATCGTCTCGGCGATATGCTCTGTGGTTAGGGTTGACGCCAGGGTCATGTAGCCACCGGTCAGTGCTTTGCCGAGGCAGAGGATGTCTGGACTGATTTCTGCGTGTTCGCAGGCAAACAGCTTGCCACTGCGGCCGAAACCGGTCGCTATCTCATCGGCGATTAGCAGTACGTTGTGTTGGTTGCAGAGTTCGCGCGCCTGTTTTAGATAATCGGGTGAGTAGAAACGCATCCCGCCTGCGCCCTGGACGATCGGTTCCAGAATCAGGGCCGCCAATTGATCCTGGTTTTCTTCGATCAATTTTCGCAACGGAGCGATATCGCGATCCGCACAGGGCTGATCGAAACCACAGCTGGGTGCGGGAGCGAACAGCTGTTGTGGTAAGACGCCGGCGAATAGTTCGTGCATCCCGTTCACCGGGTCGCAGACCGACATGGCACCGAAGGTGTCACCGTGATAGCCGTTGCGTAGAGACAGCATGCGCGTTTTAGTGCTTTGCCCGCGTGCCTGCCAATACTGAATCGACATCTTGATCGCCACTTCCACCGCGACCGAACCTGAGTCGCAAAGGAATACCCTGTCCAAGCCAGCAGGGGTCATGGCAACCAGTCTGCGGCTTAGTTCGATAGCCGGTTGATGGGTCAGACCGCCAAACATCACGTGCGCCATGGTATCGATCTGCTGTTTGGCTGCGGCATTAAGCGCCGGGTGTCCATAACCGTGAATAGCGGACCACCAGGATGACATGCCGTCGATCAGTCGACGGCCGTCAGTCAGGGTTATATAGACACCCTGGGTGGACGCTACCGGAAATACCGGCAGCGGCTTGGTCATCGAGGTGTAGGGGTGCCAAATATGCTGCTGGTCAAAGCGCATGTCGTCGGGAGTGATCTGCATCGATTCAGGTGTCCAGGGTGTCAGGCCCGTTATGATCGGGCGGAATCAACGATTAAAGAGATAAGGGGCTCAGTTAAGGCGAAAGCCTACTTTGAGGGTTACCTGAAAATGCGCGACCTCACCATCGACCACTTGGCCGCGAGTCTGGATCACTTCAAACCAACCGATGTGCTGCAGAGATTTGGATGCCGTAGCAATGGCGTTGCGGATCGCTTGGTCAGTACCTTCTGTAGAGGTGCCGACGACTTCGACTAGTTTGTAAGTATGATTGCTCATGGCCGTTTCCTTAGTGTTTGTGATAGGGGGTTTATTGTGGCACCGATAAGTGCTTAATGAGGGCTCAGCAGCTCTATCGGATAACCGTCAGGGTCTTTGACAAAGGCCAGGATAGTCGTGCCATGCTGCATCGGTCCGGCCTCACGGACAATGTTGCCGCCGTTGGCTTTGATCTGGGCGCAGGCCTGGTAGACATCCTCGACTTCGATGGCGATATGGCCGTAGCCATCGCCGAGCTGGTACTGGTCAGTATCCCAATTGTGGGTCAGCTCTAATGCGCTGTTACTGGATTCATCGCCATAGCCTAGGAAAGCCAGGGTAAAGCGCCCTTCGGGAAAATCCTTGCGGCGCAGTAACTGCATCCCGAGTAGCTCGGTATAAAATTTAATCGAGCGGTCTAAGTCTGTGACTCGGAGCATGGTATGTAATAGGCGCATGGTTGATAATTCCTTCTGTGGCTGGCAGTAGCTGGGCTTTTGTGTAGATGGCGGCGGTAATAGGGTCGTTGCTGTACAGTGGCTTTGAGCACGGATTATAATAGCTCGCATCGTCATCGCGTAGGGACAAGAGGAAAGCGGATGTTTCAGGATATGTCAAAAAAATTAAATGCCTCGATGGAGCCGTTTAAAGAGTTGATGGAGGTTCAGACTCGGATGCTCGAAAAGCTGACTCGTCAGCAGTTAGAATGCGCCCAGATCTGTATGCATTCAACCCTGAACCAGACCGATGAACTAAAACAGTGTAGCTCCGCAGATGAGTTGATTGAACTGCAAAAAAGATACACCCAGGCGGTTGAGGATGCTCTACGTCATGCCAGCACAGAAAATTTGCAAACATTTTCTGAGGCGCGAGAAGCGATCGAGAGAATATCCAGCGGTGCTTTTGACGCTTTCGCCCCTGAGAAATAGCGGCCGCCAGCGGAGACTTCAAGAGCAGCCTAGGCTGCTCTTTTGTTTATATTGACCAGTAAACCAGATGCTGCAAAGGCCTGAAAGGGCCCTGTGAATAGCTCAGGAGAGTATAAGTTCGTGAAGATAGCCCTGTTTTACGGCTCCACCACCGGTAATACCGAAGATATTGCCGAGCTGATAGAGCGCACCCTATCCGAAGATCAGCTTGATCTGTATGACGTCGCTGAAGCGCCACTGCAGCATGCTAACGAGTACGATCAGATCATCATGGGTATTCCTACCTGGGATTATGGTGAAATCCAATCCGAATGGGAGGATGTCTGGAGTGAGCTTGATAGCCTGGAGCTCAGCGGTAAACGCATCGCACTGTACGGTTTGGGCGATCAGGTCGGCTACGGCGATTGGTTTCTCGATGCGATGGGGTTGCTGCATGATCGATTGGTTGAAAGAGGCGCCGAGCTGGTGGGGTATTGGCCGGTCGCGGGCTATGATTTCAGTGCCTCTAAAGCACTAACGGCCGATGCACAGTACTTTGTTGGCTTGGCGCTCGATGAAGATTGCCAGCATGAGCTGACCGGGCAGCGTGTCGAGCGCTGGTGTGGGCAAATTCGAGAGGAGTTTGCGCGTGGCTAAACCTGGACGTACAGGGATAACCCGTGTGCTCTATGCTGCGCGTTACTCGCTGCAAGGTTTTCAGGCAGCCTGGCAGCACGAAGCTGCATTTCGCCAGGAGCTGGTGCTGGTGTTGCTGATGCTGCCACTGGGCTATCTGCTGGCAGCAGATCTGGTTGAGCTGGTTTTGCTATGGTTAACCCTGGGCTTGGTATTGTTGATGGAGCTTGTGAACTCAGCCATTGAGGCGGTTGTTGATCGGGTAGGCGAAGCGATCCATCCGTTATCGGGTCGGGCTAAGGACATAGGTTCTGCAGCGGTGTTTCTGGCGCTGCTGTTGGTGGCAATAAGCTGGGGGCTGATCGCGGTCAAAAATTGGCCGCTGGTTTAGTATGAGTTGTTTGGTCTTCATTGATATGTTGAGGTGAGCTATGAAACTAGCGCAATTGAGAGGGTATAAGATGTCGCCGTTGTTCCAACTTGGTGCAAAGATTGGGCTTGGATTCGGGTTGAACCTGAGGTTGTTATTAGTTCTGTTTACCACGCTGTTAACCGCTCCGTCGATGGCTAACGCGGCCCAGGCGCCTTCAATAAAGCCGGAGCAGGTTATTAATGGTAGTTATCAGTCATTGCTGAAGCTGATCAAGGACAAGGTGCTGGTTGCCGGGATGCCAGAACAGGCTCTGTTGGATTTGATGGAGAATGAATTGGGGCCGGTTGTTGATTTCGAACAGATTTCGCGCAAGGTGATGGGCAAATATGTGCGCCAGGCCAGCGAAGCGAATATGACCCGCTTCAATCAGGTGTTTAAGAATACGCTGGTCAATACCTACAGCAAGGGACTGGATCGAATCGATGAGCTGGAGCGGTTTGAGGTCGGTGATGCGGTCTATGATAAAAGAGGGAATCGAGCCAAGGTCGATTCGCTTATAGTGCTTAAAGGGGGTGAGCAATATCAGGTTCAGTATTCATTGTTCCTCAATGACCAGCAGCAGTGGAAAGTAGAAAACCTAGTCGTTGAAGGGATTAATATTGGCCTGGTATTTCGTAACCAGTTTGCCCACTACATGGAGGAGTTCAGCGATGTCTCTAAAGTCATTGAAAGCTGGGGTATTGTTAAGACGGAGTAGCTTTCAGTCGCTCTGTGTGGATCTTGCCTCTATTTATAGAATCTCTCTTTATAACGAGTAATCTATGACCGGCAACCGATGATCAGCTTATATGTGTAGCAACCTATGATTAGCAGCCGATGAACCCGACAACCGGCGGAGTGATGGTGGTGTTGCTGATCGCCGTTGCGCTATTGCTCGGATCGGTGCTGCGTAATCTTACCCGTAACAGCAAAATACCCTATTCTGCGGCGCTGCTGCTGGCCGGTTTGTTGGTTGGGATTCTCGATCGCTCGCTACTGCTTAATGATAGTCTGCCGCAGCTGCAGCAGGTTCTACGCAGTCTGACTCAACTCGATCCGCACCTGATCCTGTTTTTGTTCCTACCTACGTTAATTTTTGAATCAGCCTATTCGCTAGAACCTCATCTGCTAAAACGCGCCTTGCCGCAGATAGCGCTGCTGGCGCTGCCGGGGATGTTGATCAGCGCAATCTTAACCGCAGTCTTGGTTCACTGGTTGTTTCCCTGGGATTGGAGCTGGCCACTGGCGTTTCTGTTTGGTGCCCTGATCAGCGCCACCGATCCGGTGGCGGTAGTGGCTCTGCTGCGCGATGTGAGTTCGCGCAAGCGCCTGGAAACGCTGCTGGAGGGGGAGTCGCTGTTCAATGATGGCACTGCAATCGTGCTGTTCTCGCTGTTTTTTTCAATTCTTCTGAGTGTTGATGAGGCTGCTATTAGTCTGGGTTCCATCGCTGTTGATCTGGTCTGGACCGTTGCCCTGGGCGGCTTGGCAGGTTGGCTGTTCGGCAAGGCAGTTATTATTGCGGTCGGTCGGATCTATAATGACCCGCTGGTGGAGACGACGCTGTCTATCGCCTGCGCTTATCTGGTCTATTTCGTCGCCGAAGAGATGCTGCATGCCTCGGGTGTGGTTGCGGTAGTGGTGTTTGGATTGATGCTGGCAGGTAAAGGGCGAACCGGATTCTCGCCCGAAGCGCTGGGTTTTTTGCACCACTTTTGGAGCATTCTGGCGCATATGGCCAATACCCTGATTTTTCTCGTGGTTGGGTTGTTGATTGCTGATCGTATCGAGTTGTTTGATCTTAATAGCTGGGGGTTACTGCTGCTGCTGTACTTGGGATTGTTGTTGATCCGAGGCTTTACCATCTTGTTGCTGATGCCGCTGCTCAAGCGGTTGGGATTTGGGCTGGGGCGAGACAAGGCGCTGGTGCTGATCTGGGGTGGGTTGCGAGGTGCGGTGGCGCTGGCGTTGGCGTTGATGCTGGCTCAGCAACCGGGAGTACCGAGTGCCTGGGGTGAGCAGGTGTTGTTTATGGCTGCGGGCATAGTCGCGTTAACGATTCTGGTCAACGGCAGTAGTATGGGCTGGCTCTTTTCCCGGTTGGGGTTAGACCGATTACCGCCGGGTAAGCAGGCCATGATTGACCGCGCCGAAGTGATGATTCAGCAACAGATGGTGGCACGGCTGCCAGAACTGAAAAAGCGCTCCCTAACGCAACTGTCCGATTGGCAGGCGATTGAACGTAATGCCTTGGCACCGGTCACGCCTGCCGTTGCTCTGTGTGCCAAGAGTGAGCAGTTCCGGCGTGCGGCCTCTGATCTCGATGTTGAGTTCCGACGGCGTTTGCTGGAGCATGAGCGTTGCAGCTATTGGCTCCAGTATCGAGAAGGTTTTTTGGGCCGAGAGGCCACATCGCGGTTGATCGACGCGGTTGACCAGGCGCTTGATGGGGTACCAAAAATTCATCCCCGGCCGCAGCTGCAGCGTTTTTGGAATGGCTCGGTGCCTGTTAAATGGATGCGCCGGTTGCCGTTGCTGCATCGGCTGGCTAACCGGATCGCTTATAAACACCTGATTCTGGGTTACGACATGGCGCGCGGCTTTGTTCAGGCACAGAATGCAGCCTTGGCTCATGTGGATAAGCTAACAGCGGATCGGCACAGCATCCGCAAAGCGCGCGCTGAGTTGGTGCGAAATAAACACGAAACCTACGCCATGTTGCAGCAGTTGAAGCAGGCTTTTCCTGAACTGGCGGTTCAGGCCGAGTTGCACAGCGCCCAGCGCACGTTGCTGATCCAGAAACGTGCGCTGGTAGAGGAGTTGCAGTTACAGGCGTTGCTTGATCCTGCCGAAGCTGAGCGAATGATGGAGCAGATCAATCGACGCTTGCAGGCGCGGCACTTTACCCCGATTGAGGCCGCGCCCTTGCCCGATCCGTTGCAATTGATCCGCGATGCCCAATGGGCGGCGCAGCTGAGCCCCGACGCCTTGGCACTGCTGATCTCCTACGCTGAGCAGCGAATCTATCAACCCAGGGATATGATTGTTGAGCATGAGGAACAGCATCAAGCGCTGATCATTCTGGTGCGCGGTGTTGTCGAGCGTGTCGATCTCGATGACGAGACCGGCAAGGCGGTGGTGTTGGATGTATTGGGGCCGGGTTGTTATGCCGGTTTCAGTTCTCTGTTTGAGAGCCACCACCATACCGGGCTGCGTGCGGCGGGCCCTGTTGATCTGTTGTGGATTCCGGCAGCCGTACTACAGCGTGTTATGGATACTCAGCCGGCATTGAAGCAAGCATTGTTAAAGATGGTTCAGCAACAGCTGTTTGAGAGTCTGTAACCGCTGCAAGTCGAGATTTGAGTCGCATCTGGCTATCCAAGTCGAGCCCATTTCAGGTAAAATCTGCGCTTTTCTCTGGCCTGAATTGAGACCGCCTCAGGCTCTGCATCGAACAGTGGAAACCGTACAGGTATGATCGAAGTTAATCCCATCCATCTGCGTATTAAAGATATTGCAGATCGCGCGGCGCAGTTGAAACGTTATCTCGATTATGAAACCAAGCACGAGCGCTTGATCGAAGTGGATCGTGAATTGGAGCAACCGGGTGTCTGGGAAGATCCCGAGCGGGCCCAGGCGCTGGGTAAAGAACGTTCTTCGTTGGAGCTGGTGGTTAAAACCATCGACGATATGGAATCCGGGGTTGAAGACACCCAGGAGCTATTACAGCTGGCGGTCGATGAGCAGGATGAAGATACCGTTACCGAGGTTGAGTCGGAACTCGATGGTCTCAACGCCCAGCTTGAAGTGCTGGAGTTTAGACGCATGTTCTCCGGTGAGATGGACCCTAATAACGCCTATCTGGATATTCAATCGGGTTCGGGCGGCACCGAGGCGCAAGACTGGGCCAACATGATCCTGCGGATGTATCTGCGCTGGGGTGAGGACAAGGGCTTTAAGGTTGAGCTGGAAGAGGTCAGCGCTGGCGACGTGGCAGGGATTAAATCGGCCACGATCCGCTTCGAAGGCGACTACGCGTTCGGCTGGTTGCGTACCGAAACCGGTGTCCACCGGTTGGTACGCAAGTCTCCGTTCGATTCGGGCAACCGTCGCCACACCTCCTTCGCTTCGGTGTTCGTCTCTCCCGAGATCGACGATGATATCGAGATCGATATCAATCCTGCCGATGTGCGGACCGATACCTACCGTGCTTCCGGTGCCGGTGGTCAGCATATCAACAAGACCGATTCGGCGGTGCGTCTAACCCACGAACCCACCGGTATAGTGGTCCAGAGCCAGAGCCAGCGCTCGCAGCACCAGAACCGCGACAAGTGCTGGAAGATGCTGCGCGCGCGCCTGTATGAGCATGAGATGCTTAAGCGCACCGAGGCGGCGCAGTCGGTCGAGGACAGCAAGTCCGATATCGGCTGGGGCTCCCAGATCCGCTCCTACGTACTTGATGATCAGCGGATCAAAGACCTACGTACCCTGGTTCAGACCAGCAACTGTGACAAAGTGCTGGACGGTGACCTCGACCAGTTTATTGAAGCCAGCCTCAAGGCTGGGCTCTAAGAATTCTACGATTTTAATAAGGCTATCTACCGATGTCAGACAAGCAAACCGCGCCCCAGAATCAGCAGGATATGGCTCAACCCGAAGAGAACCGTCTTGTCGCCGAGCGGCGTGAAAAACTCAATGCGTTACGTGCCCAGGGCAATCCGTTTCCTAACAACTTTCGCCGTGACAGCTATGCCGCGGATCTGCAGGCTGCGCATGGTGAAAAGAGCAAAGAGGAGCTCGAAGAGTTGGCGATTCAGGTCGCAGTCGCGGGCCGGATTATGCTCAATCGCGGTGCCTTCGCGGTGCTCCAGGATATGAGCGGACGGATTCAGCTGTATGTAAATAAAGAAGCACGTGGGTTCGCCAAGGCGATGGATCTGGGCGATATCGTTGGTATTAAGGGCACCCTGCTCAAATCCGGTAAGGGTGATCTGTATGTCGATATGGGCTGCAACCAGCTGCTGACCAAAAATCTCCGTCCGCTGCCCGATAAGCACAAGGGGCTGCAGGATACCGAGCTGCGCTACCGGCAGCGTTATGTCGATCTGATCACCAACGAGGAGTCGCGTCGGGTCTTTGAGACCCGCGCCAAGATCATCTCTGCGATCCGCAACTACCTGGCCGAGCGTCGCTTTGTCGAAGCTGAAACGCCGATGCTGCAGGTGATCCCCGGCGGTGCGGCGGCGCGTCCGTTCGTCACCCATCACAATGCGCTGGATATCGATATGTATCTGCGGATTGCTCCCGAACTCTATCTAAAGCGGCTGGTAGTGGGTGGTTTCGAGCGGGTGTTCGAGATCAACCGTAACTTCCGCAACGAAGGGCTCTCGAGCCGGCATAACCCCGAATTCACCATGCTCGAGTTCTATCAGGCGTATGCCGATTACAATGACCTGATGGACATGACCGAAGATATGCTGCGGACGGTGGCCCAGCAGGTGCTTGGCACCACCACGCTGGTCAATACGGTTAAGAATGATGCGGGCGAGGTGCTCGAATCGATCGAGTACGATCTGGCCAAGCCCTTTGCGCGGCTGAGTGTGTTCGACGCCGTGCTGCAGTTTAATCCGCAGATCAGCGCCGAGGCGCTGGCCGATAAGCAGCAGGCCCGCGAGATCGCCGTAACCTTGGGAATCAAACTAAGCGACAGTTGGGGACTGGGCCGGGTGCAGATTGAGATCTTTGAGGAGACCGTCGAGCATCTACTGAGCCAGCCGACCTTTATCACCCAGTATCCCACCGAGGTTTCGCCGCTGGCGCGCCGTAACGACGACAACCCCCTGGTGACCGACCGCTTCGAGTTCTTCCTGGGTGGCCGCGAGATTGCCAACGGTTTCTCCGAGTTGAATGACTCTGAAGATCAGGCGCAGCGGTTTATGGACCAGGTGGCCGAGAAAGAGGGTGGCGATGATGAAGCGATGCACTATGACGCTGACTACATCAATGCGCTCGAATATGGGCTGCCGCCGACCGCAGGCGAGGGGATAGGTATCGATCGTCTGGTGATGTACTTCACCGATTCGCCCTCGATCCGCGATGTGCTGCTGTTTCCGCATATGCGGCCTGAGCATAAATCCAGCAGCGAACAGGGCTAAGCGCGATGGCGACCCGGATCGAAGCTTTTCTGGGTCGCTGGTTGTTCCCGCTGCATTCGCGCCAGTTTGCCGGTAAGCGCTGGTGTAAGATTGGTCTCCGCACCCTGCATCTGTTTGGCATCGCCGGTATCGGTGGTGCCTTTCTCTATCATGCGCCTGCCAACGATTGGCTGCCGTTCTTATGGCTGACGTTGGCGACCGGAACCCTGATGGTATTGATCGAACTCTGGAGTCATTGCATCTGGTTGTTGCAGCTGCGTGGCATCCTAATTCTGATCAAGCTTGTGTTGCTGGGGCTGACGGCCATTCTTCCGCCAAGCTTCGATACAGGAATTTTGTTTGTGGTGATCATGATCTCCGGGGTGATCTCTCATGCGTCCAGCCGGCAGCGTTATTACTCGCCCTTTTATGGCCGTAAAATCACCCTCGATGACTGGCAGTGGCCATCGCATGGTTAGCCATGTGCCAGCAACGGGTTTTGATCAACAGCTAGAATCGGGCTGGAAGGCCGCGTTGGCCGACGAGTTTGCTAGCGACTCGATGCAGCAACTGCAGCGTTTTATCGCCGAGCAACGGGCCCAATATCCGATCTATCCGCAACCTGATGAGGTCTTTAATGCGCTCAATTACACCCCGCTGGATCAGATTAAGGTGGTGATTCTTGGGCAGGACCCTTATCACGGTCCCGACCAGGCGCATGGGCTGAGTTTTTCGGTCAAACCGGGAGTCAAAATTCCTCCGTCGCTGGCCAATATCTACAAAGAACTGCATAGCGATGTCGGCGTTACAGCGGTCGATCAGGGTAACCTGGAATACTGGGCCAGACAGGGTGTTTTGCTGCTTAACAGCGTGTTGACGGTGCGGCAGGGTAGCGCCAATTCGCATCAGGGGCGAGGCTGGGAGTTGTTTACCGATCGTATCATTCATCTACTCAATGAGAGATATGAGGGGTTGGTCTTTATGCTCTGGGGGAGTTACGCCCAGAAAAAAGGTGCCTTTATCGATACCGAGCGTCACTGCGTGTTGACAGCCCCGCATCCCTCGCCGCTGTCCGCGTATCGGGGCTTTTTTGGCTGCGCCCATTTTTCTAAAGCAAATGCGTATCTGCAGACTCGAGGGCAGGCCAAAATTGATTGGCAGTTGCCTTCGATAGCCTCGACATCGCCAATAACTTCGACACCCCAGCAATCGTTGTTTTAATCAGTCATGTTCTCCGCTAGCGGTAACCGCTTGAGGATATAACCCAGACCTACCACCTACGCGAATAAAAAAGGATCGTCATCAGATGGCCAAAGGCAGTCGTATCTTCAAGATCAAATTTTTTATCAGTGATATGGATAGGCACTGTTACGAGCAGTTGGATCTTACCGTGGCCCAGCATCCCTCAGAGTCACTGGAACGCTTGCTGGCGAAATTGTTAGCGCTGGGCTTGGAGTATGAGCCTGGGTTGAAATTTGGCGCGGGGGTGTCGTCCGATGAC
>TARA_R110002167_G_scaffold306283_1_pt1 | contig 10904 bp, 9 predicted proteins | sample TARA_R110002167 | Tara Oceans TARA_R110002167 (sample SAMEA4398238) | marine metagenome | biome: Polar Biome; feature: [MES] marine water layer (ENVO:01000295) within the mesopelagic zone...; material: water (ENVO:00002006), including particulate matter (ENVO:01000060) such as...... | reverse complement strand
GAAAGTGGTGGCGTTAGAGGCTACGATGCAGGTAAACGGATCAAAGGACGCAAGCGCCACATATCTGATGCAGCATCGGCCGGAGTTTCCGACAGAATTTCAAGCGATCACCGAGATGACCTCCGCTCCACCAACCAAGTTGGAATAGCCAAAGCTGCCAGAACTGATGGGGATGATCGGGCGCAAGCTCGACCTAAGGCGCAACGAAACTCATCACGAATTGGGCAATGTCGCGCTTGAAGTGCGCGGGCTAAGTTGCTGTGACCTCTATCAGGATATCAGCTTTGAAGTGCGCCGCGGAGAGGTTGTCGGTTTCTATGGGCTTGTCGGCGCGGGCCGCACGGAAATTGCGGAAACACTGTTTGGCCTGCGAAATCCGTCGTCCGGCACGATCCTGTTGGATGGTGAAGAGGCGCGGATAACGTCGCCCCATGATGCGATTGAACGGGGCATTTCGCTCGTGCCCGAGGACCGCAAGGGACAGGGCCTTATCCTTGGGATGAACGTCCGCGAGAACATGACATTGCCGCAGGTTGACGACCTTAAATCCGGCCCCTTCGTGGCCGATGGCGCCGAAATCGCGATTTTTGACCAATATCGCGACAAGCTCGATATCAGGACACCGGGTTGGAAACAACTGGTAGGGAACCTTTCGGGGGGCAACCAACAAAAGATCGTCATCGGAAAATGGCTGTCGATGCGGCCCAACGTGCTTATTGTGGACGAACCCACGCGCGGGATCGACGTGGGATCGAAGGCAGAGATACACAACCTGCTGCGCGAGTTGGCGGCATGCTGTCTTCGACACTTTCGATCAGCGCCTGGCAGCGTTTGCGCAGCGCGCCGGAGCCCGGGGTCGCATTGTCGAGATCAAAGTCGATCTCGGTGGCGGGCGTGATGGCGAACTCGGTGAAGTAGTTGATCACCGTGGCGCTGTCCTTGGGATCCTTCACGATGCCCTGAATGCCGTTCAGCAGGTGATATTCGAACGTCGCCTCCGCATCCTGGCGCAGACGGCCAAGCTTGCGGGCGGGTGCCCCGGCGAGTTTTGTAGTCTGCGACAACGAAATGCATATCGCTTCGGTGTATGTCGCGGGTGAACTAGTAGCTGGATAGAATGCGCGGTACAGAAATTGACCTGCTCTCACCTACACCCAAACCCGCACAACCACGCCGCCCTCGGGTGTCTCTGCTCGTTTCGATAGCGGTCGAACCTGCCTCAACTGCGGCGCAATCCATTTTCGGCAAGCACCTGAAAAAACAAACAATTTTGAATGCGTCTCGATTTGGGTGAAGGGCGGGTGAAAGGAGACGCAGGGCGTTCAGAGACAGATTTCGGCCCGAGGGCCAGTCTCCGAAAGTCGGATGGACCCTTTAAACCCCTTTGAACCAAAAAGAAAAAAGGCCCGAACTGGGGCCTCGTCTCGGGTTTGCGAATGGTTTCTGGCGGAGGACGCGACATACCAACGACTTTTTCTCGAAAAGCCGGTCAAAACACAGCGAAAACCCGCAATTAACCGAGCGTTTTCATGCTCTTAGTTCGGTATTGGTGCGGGAAAATGCAGGATTGAAAGCAATAACGCGTCAAAGCCCGAAATCCTCCCGAAACCTGTCGATCTGATGCATCCGCTCGTGCAATACGGCAACGATACCGATGTCACCATTGCCAAGCTCCTTCCAGTAGACAAAGTGCTTTTTGTAGCGGAAAAAGAACCCATCAATACCGAACTCGGCCGGAATGGGCCGCGACATCACTTCATGCGTTGCGATCTTTTCAAAGGCCTCGAAAAGGCCCGTGATGTAGGTGTCGGCCTGTGCAGCGCCCCACCGGTCGCGGGTGTATTGATAGACTTCATCAATGCGAAACGAAGCCGCTTCCTGAATGCGAACGTTTGCCAACGGCTCAAGCCTGGTTTCGGGCTATGACGTCGGCGGCTGAAAGCGGTGCATAAGAAGAATCCGGCGCTGCGAAGCCCCGTGTCAACTCTGCCTTCAGGCGCTCGAAAGCCTGCTGCTCCGTCCGCTCCTTGTCCCGGCGGATCAGATCACGGATGTATTCGCTCACATTCTCATAGGAGCCCGTTTCGCCGACATTTGCGGAAACGTATTCGCTGAGGGCTCCGCTCAGCCGGACGGTCATGGTCGTGGTGCGTGACATAGATGAAACTCCGTTGCTCCTGTATTCAATATAACCAAAAATGCACACACCACAAGGGGCGAGCTGATAGTTTGGAATTTGTCCCAGCCCTTGCATGATCAAACCGCCGCACATTCAGCGGAGAAAAGAGGGCGCTCTCCGCATGAGAGTGGCGCAATGAATTATGTCATCATGCCTTCCGCTTCAGTGAAGCTTCCTCGTCCTCCTCTCGGCTCACCGGTTTCGCCAGCGCAGCAGTTGCCTGGAAAAACGCATCCTGCTGCTCGTCGGACATACCGCGGAACAAATCCAGAAGCGCGCGCTCGCGTTCGGTTTTGGCCTGAGGCGGCGCGTCCAGAAGGTCGAAAGGGTGGCAGTCGAGCGCCTCTGCCAAACGGTCCACCCAGTCCACCGTCAGCCCCCTGCGGCCTTTCTCGAGATGGCTGATCTGCTGATTGCTCGCCCCCACCATATCGGCCAGGGCCTGAAGGGTCAGGCCACGCGCCTTTCGCAGTTCGGCAATGCGATTCTTCATGCCCGACTTCCTACATAATTCACTTTTTTGGCCAGATTACCCCCACTATTGCCCAGGAGCAACCAGTGCGTAAGTAATTGGAAATAAAGGCCTGTATCCCACTTGATTCACCATTATCAGAATATTTCCTACAAAATGGATGGACTCCTGATCGCTGATTTCCTACGATCCGGACGAATCAAGCCGCGCCTTCCGGTACTTTGGCCTGACAACACCAGGGTTTTGGAAAGGACCGATTTTGAAAGCGGCAAACGAATTATGTGGATCGGAAGAAGACATGCGTCCCGCGATCAGGGCCGCCGAATATGTGCGCATGTCGACCGAGCACCAAAAATATTCCACCGAGAATCAGGGCGAAGCGATCCGCGCCTATGCCACCACCCACGGCATGAAGATCGTGCGCACCTATGCCGACGCGGGCAAGAGCGGGCTGAGCATCAAGGGGCGGGATGCGCTCCAGCGTCTCATCGAGGATGTCGAAACCGGCACGGCGGATTTCGAAGTCATTCTGGTCTACGACATCAGCCGCTGGGGCCGGTTTCAGGATGCGGATGAATCCGCCTATTACGAATACATCTGCCGACGCGCCAACATTCAGGTCCAATATTGTGCCGAGCAGTTCGAGAATGATGGCAGCCCCGTCGCCACCATCGTCAAGGGCGTGAAACGGGCGATGGCGGGCGAATACAGCCGCGAGCTGTCGGTCAAGGTCTTTGCGGGCCAGTGCCGCCTGATCGAGCTGGGCTATCGCCAAGGTGGCGCGGCAGGATTTGGGCTGCGCCGCGTTTTGCTTGGCGAGAATGGCGAGAGGAAAGCCGAACTGGCGCACGGCGAACACAAGAGTCTGCAGACCGACCGCGTCGTCCTTGTCCCCGGCCCCGCCGAGGAGGTCGAGATCGTGCGCGACATTTACTGCCAGTTTATCGAGGGTGGAAAACCCGAGAGCCGGATCGCCGCCGATCTCAACGCCCGCGGCATCAGGACCGACCTTGGCCGCGACTGGACCCGCGGGGTGGTGCACCAGATCCTCACCAACGAGAAATACATCGGAAACAACGTCTACAACCGCAAATCCTACAAGCTGAAAAAGAAGCGCGTGGTCAATGCGCCGGATATGTGGATCCGCGCCGACGGGGTTTTCGAGGCCATCGTCGATCCGCAGGTCTTTTTCACCGCGCAAGGGATCATCCGCGAACGCAACCGCTGTTATACCGATGCGGACATGCTCGATCGCTTGCGCGGCCTGTTCCAGCGCCACGGTTATCTGTCGGGGCTAGTGATCGACGAGGCCGACAGCATGCCCGCCAGCGCGGCATACCAGCGCCGGTTCGGCAGCCTGGTGCGCGCCTATCAGTTGGTCGGCTTCACGCCCGACCGGGACTTTCGCTATATCGAGGTCAATCGGGCTCTGCGCATGCTGCACAAGGATGTGGTCGCAAACGTCGTCACTGAAATTGCCAACATGGACGGTGCCGTCGAGCGCGATCCGGCCACCGACCTCCTGCGGATCAACGACGAGTTCACGGCGTCCGTCGTCATCGCCCGCTGCGCGCATACCAAGGCCGGGTCCCTGCGGTGGAATATCCGTTTTGACACCGGGCTTGCACCAGACATTACCATCGCGGTCCGGATGGACAAGGCGAACACCGCGCCGCGTGACTATTACCTGCTGCCGCTCATCGCGATGACAAAAACCCGCGTGCGGCTGGCCGAAGATAACGGGTTGATGCTCGATGCCTATCGGTTCGACACGCTGGAGAAGTTCTTCTCGCTGGCCGCGCGCACCAAACTATCGGAGATGGTCCCATGACAAAACCGGATGAAACATTGGTCGTGGAAATGGTGCCCATCGCGCGCATCAGCGTCCCCAATCCGCGCGTGCGCAGCAAGGTCTCCTTCGATCAGCTGGTGGAGAGCATTTCCAAGGTCGGGCTGAAAAAACCGATCACGCTCACACGTCGGGACGATGATGACGGCGCGGGTTTCGATCTGGTCTGCGGCCAGGGCCGCCTCGAGGCCTATGCCGCATTGGGGCAAAGCGAAATCCCCGCGATCGTTGAGGATGTCAGCAACGAGGACCGGATGCTGCGCAGCGTGGTGGAAAACATCGCCCGACTTCAGCACCGGCCGCTGGAGCTGCTGCGCGACATCGGAGAGCTGCGCAAACGCGGCTATTCCGATCCGGAAATTGCAACCAAGACCGGCCTGACCCAATCCTATGTGCAATCTATCGGGCGGCTTCTGGCCGAGGGCGAAACCCGCCTGATCGTTGCGGTCGAAACCGGCCGTATTCCCCTGAACGTCGCGCTCGAAATCGCCGAGGTCGATCTGGACGGCGCACAGGAAGCCTTGGCGAAGGCCTATGAATCCGGTGCCTTGCGCGGCAAGAAACTGCTGGCGGCAAAGCGGATCGTCGAGCAACGGCAGCGACGGGGTAAATCACAAGGGCCGCAGAGGTCGCGCGAGCGCGGCAAAAGGTTGTCGTCGGATGCGCTGGTGCGGGCATACAACCAAGAGGCCGACCGGCAGCGCCTGCTGATAAAACGCGCCGAAATCGCGCAGAACCGTCTGCTGTTCATCGTCACGGCCGTGCGCTCGCTTTTGGCAGATGCGCATTTCGCAACACTACTGCGGGCCGAGAACCTCGAAACGCTGCCGCGCCCGCTTGCCGATCTGATCACTGCGGGGGATGTGTGATGGCCAAGCATGACAAGGTCACCATGGCATTCGAGCCGGAAGGAATTCGCATCGCCCTGGCCGACATTCTGCCGGTCAAGCAACTGGCTCCATCCACCAAAACCGGACGTAAATACAAGCAAATTGCCGCCTCCATCCGTGAAATCGGCCTGATCGAACCGCTGGTGATCACCCGCCAAAAGGGGCACAGGGGCGCCTATCTGCTGCTCGACGGCCATGTCCGTCTGCAGATTTTGAAGGATTTCGGAGCGCTTGACACCATGTGCCTGATTGCAACCGATGACGAGGCCTTCACTTACAACAAGCGCATCAGCCGCCTGGCCACCATTCAGGAGCACAAGATGATCTTGAAAGCGATCAAATCTGGCGTGCCTGAAGAACGGATCGCTAAGGCGCTGGACATCAACGTCGCCATGATCCGCCTCAAGCGCCACCTGCTCGATGGCATCTGCCCCGAGGTCGCCGATCTGCTGAAGGACCGGCATTGCCCGATCGAAACCTTCCGGTCTCTGAAACAGTTGAAGCCCATCCGGCAGATGGAAGTTGCGCAGCTGATGGTCACCATGAACAATTATTCCGTGCCCTATTCCAAGGCACTACTGGCCGCCACGCCAGTCGATCAGCTCGTCGAAGCGAAGAAACCAAAGATTACCAAGGGCGTCTCGCCCGAACAGATGGCCCATATGGAAGACGAGATGGATAGCCTCCAGCGCGAAATGAAACAGGTCGAGGCTTCTTACGGCGAAGATCAGCTGAACCTGGTGATCGCCGGGGCCTACGTTTCGTCACTGTTGCGCAACGAGCAGGTCGTGAAGCACCTGGACCTGCACCACACGGAAATCCTGAACGAGTTTCAAAGGATCACGGAGGTCGTGAATGATGCGGCTGGCGGTTCGGATGAAGCCGATTTACCGGTCGCGGAACACGCGTAGGCCACGCCGCAGCCGTTGGAATTAATGGGGACCGGGACCCGACAAGCGCCGGGACCGTCGGAGACGCCGTCGTGAGGGTCGGATCAATGGCGGTGGCGGGAATGCCGGCGAACCCGGATGAAGCCCGCCAGGTCGGCCGACATATTGCCGACCGCAGAACCGCTCGATACGCGCGCGGTACTGATGTTGAAGGGGCGTGTCGTGGATTTGGCGCGAGCGGTATCGATCCATGGCACGCCCGATATTTCGTGATCTTGTCCAGCGTTCTCGCGAGGTGGCGCCAATCCGGCTCCACGGGTAGATAATTCCGCCGTACAGCTATTGGTGGTACCAGATTTGGCTGCCATTCAAGCCGAAAACCCTGACCTAACCCTCATTTAAGTCGGCTAAACCACACTCATTCCGGTTGAACCAGTTTACAATTGAGGCCAGGTCAGTGTAGGTTTCGTCATATCACCATTATACCCGAGAGAGGATTTCTCATGTCGGATCGATGGCTCTCGGTCGACGAAATTGCCGACTATGTCGGTGTGAGCAAAGACACGATATACGGCTGGATTTCAAAAAGGGATATGCCGGCACACAAAGTCGGCAGGCTGTGGAAGTTCAAGGCGGGTGAGGTCGATGAATGGGTTCGCTCCGGAAAGGCTGCGGACGAATTTGGAAATGTGCAGTTTGGAAAAGGCAAGAATTAGGCTGCAAATTTAGGGAGGTTGAAAATGGGTGAATTGGCTTGTATCGACCTGTTCTGCGGTGCTGGTGGCCTGACGCAGGGCTTGATCCAGGAAGGGGTCGACGTCGTCGCGGGCATTGACGTCGATGCAGCGTGCAAGCATCCTTTCGAAGCGAATAATTCGGCCAAGTTCATTCAGGGTGATGTCGCCGAAGTGCCGGCGGAGCAAATCAGGGATCTGTTTGGAACTGCAAAAACTCGTATTCTAGCCGGTTGCGCACCTTGTCAGCCATTTTCGACATATTAACAACGGTACGAAACCGTTGGAACGCCACGCTGGGGGTTGCTCTATCACTTTGCCCGACTGGTAAAAACCGCCGAGCCAGAACTCGTGACGATGGAAAATGTGCCATCCGTCATGAAGCACGACGTCTACAAAGATTTCGTGTCGACCTTGAAGAACCTCGGTTATCATGTTTGGAGCAATGTGGTCGACTGCACCGAGTATGGCCTGCCTCAACGAAGAAGGCGAACGGTACTGCTCGCCTCTCGAAGTGGCCCGATTGAGCTGATCTCTCCGACCCACGAGAAAGCCGTGACGGTGCGACAGGCGATTGGCGACATGCCTGCGTTGGACCAGGGCGGAACTTGCGGTTCCGACACATTGCATACAGCCGCCAAACTCTCCGATCTGAATTTGGAGCGCATTAGAGTTTCCAAACCGGGTGGCACTTGGCGGGATTGGCCATCGCACCTAGTTGCCGAGTGTCATCGCCGTGATAGTGGGCGAACATATCCGGGGGTTTACGGCCGGATGGATTGGGATGAACCCTCGCCGACCCTGACCACCCAGTTTTATGGATTTGGGAATGGACGATTTGGCCATCCCGAACAGGACAGGGCGATTTCATTGCGTGAGGGTGCGATCATCCAAGGATTTCCAGCATCATATTCCTTCGTCCCGGACGGTGCACCCATCCATTTCAAAACCCTTGGACGGTTGATCGGCAATGCCGTGCCGGTAACGCTGGGCCGCATCATTGGGAAAAGCATTTCGGCACATCTCGGCACGAGCTCCGCGGGTCAAACCTCAATTAATATGGATGGAATGGCCGATGCCGAAGATAACCCCCTCGTCGCATGAGGCCAGCCGCCGCATGGCGCGGGTGCGTCAGAAAGGCACAAAGGCAGAGGTCGAAATACGAAGAGCACTGCACTCGAGAGGTCTTAGATATCGGTTACAAGTACCTGTACTGAGCAAGCCGCGGCGAACTGCTGACATCGTTTTCCCTCGGCAGCGTTTAGCCGTTTTCGTTGACGGATGCTTTTGGCACGGATGCCCAGAGCATGCTTCCTGGCCGAAGAGCAATGCCGAATTCTGGCGAAACAAAATCGAAGCAAATATTGCGAGAGATTCCGACACGACTTGGCGGCTGGAAATGGCGGACTGGAAAGTCATTCGTGTTTGGGAACATGAAAACCCCCTTGAGGCCTCAGATCGCATCGTTCGAAAACTGGCAAGCGCCGGAAATCAAAAGGGGGACGGATGATGGCGGCCACTGGTCATCCTCAAACGGAAATTGCCCACCATACCGCGCCCGAACCAGGCCAATTGGTGGAAGCCCGAAGGCGTCAGTGGATTGTTTCGGCCGTGGATGGCGGATCAACCGCACCGAGCTCCCCCAAGCGGCATCTGGTTCGCCTCGCATCCATTGATGAAGATTCTCTCGGTGAAGAAGTAGAAGTCGTCTGGGAAAACGAGCCGGGTGCCCATGTGATCGAGAGTGCTGGTTTGCCTCGAATGACAGGGCTCGATGATCCGGACATGTTGCAGGCCTTTTTGGATGCCGTGCGATGGGGTGCCGCAACGAATGCCGATCGCGGCTACCTTCAAGCGCCATTTCGTAGCGGAGTGAGCATCGAAGATTTTCAGCTAGATCCTCTGGTCCGGGCCATCGACATGGCCAGAACGAACTTGCTGATTGCAGACGACGTCGGGCTGGGAAAAACCATTGAAGCAGGCCTGGTCATCCAGGAAATGCTGATACGCCACAGAATGAGAACTGCACTGGTGCTCTGCCCTGCATCACTGCAGGAAAAGTGGCGCCTGGAAATGCAGGAAAAGTTCGGACTCGAATTTCAGATCGTGGATACCGAATATGTGAAACAGTTGCGCCGCGAGCGTGGACTGCATGCCAACCCATGGACTTCATTTCCCAGGCTGATCACGTCGATGGATTGGGCCAAGCAGGGTGAAGGGCTGCGGCTGTTTCGCGATGCGTTGCCTGCTCATGTCACGCACCCTCGAAAATTTGACATGCTCATTATCGACGAGGCACACAATATTGCCCCCACGGTGGGGCGTTATGCGGTCGAAAGCCTCAGAACACGTTTGGTTCGGCTGATCGCCCCACATTTCCAGCACAAGCTCTTTCTGACGGCGACGCCCCACAATGGCTATACGGAGTCGTTCACTGCTCTGCTTGAACTCCTTGATGATCAAAGGTTTGCCCGGAATGTCATGCCCGGAGAAGCCCAGCTGTCGCGTGTCATGGTGCGGCGCTTGAAAAGTGATCTCGTCGATGCCGATGGGAAACGGATTTATCCCCGAAGGCGATTGGAACCGTTACCGGTCGATTACACAGATGAAGAACGGCGCATTCGTACCCTTCTCGAAAAATATATCACCAGCCGGGAAAAAAACGGAAGAGAGAACAACGCAGTCGATCACTTTGTGCATCAGCTTCTGCGAAAACGCCTGTCGTCTTCCCCAGCCGCTTTTTCGACCACACTGGAAAAGCATATCGCCACGATAGAAGGACGCAGCCCGACGGATCGTAAACACAGTAAACTGGACGATCGAATTCTTCGGCGCGCCATAGCCAAAACCGAAGAAGATTACGCCGATGACAAACAGCGAGAAACTGCAGAAGCCGAAGCCGTAGAGGAGGCCAACAAGCGTGCCAGGCCGCTGGACGACAACGAAAAGAAAATGCTCGGCGAGTTGCGGTCTTGGGCACAACAAGCATCTCATAAAGAAGACAGCAAAGCTCGTGCCCTGCTCGCATGGCTAGCTGAACACGTCAAAGATGGAGGCGGCTGGACCAACGAACGTGTGATCCTTTTCACCGAGTATCGATCCACCCAGCAATGGATGCACGAAATCCTCGCCACGCATGGTTTCGGGGGTGATAGATTGGCATTGATCTATGGAGGCATGGACCCAAAAGAGCGCGAAGCGATCAAAGCTGCATTCCAGGCCAGCCCTGACGTGTCTCCCGTGAGAATTCTTCTGGCAACGGATGCCGCGTCAGAGGGCATCGACCTCCAGAACCATTGCCACCTGATGATCCATTTGGAGATCCCGTACAATCCAAACGTAATGGAACAACGGAATGGTCGCATCGACCGGCACGGACAACGTTCGGATGAAGTGGTCATCTGGCATCCCGTCGACGCTGAAGGTGGTCATGGGGATGATATTCTACGTGCCCTAAGAAAACTGGATGCAATGCGGGCTGATATGGGGAGCGTAAATCCAGTCATTACCCCTCAATTACCCGATCTTCTCGAAGGCCGCCGCCGTGAACTCGATACCCGCGCTGCAGAAGCCAAAATTGAAAAATCCCGCAAATTTATAAAAGTCGAGCGCGACCTTCGAGATCGTATCGCAAAGCTGCATGATCGCTTGAGTGAAACCAGAAACGAGCAGAACCTATTGCCGGACCATATCGAGCGAACCGTTCGAACGGCACTACATCTTGCGGACAAACCTGATTTGGTGCCGGCATCCCTAGACGGTGCCCCAGACGGAACTGTTTTCCGAATGCCGGAATTATCGGGATCGTGGGCGCGTTGTCTGGAGGGGCTCGAGCATCCCTATACCGTAAGCGGCGGCCGCGGCCCATTGATTTTTCAATTGCGTTTGGT
>TARA_R110002167_G_scaffold55838_2_pt1 | contig 10909 bp, 8 predicted proteins | sample TARA_R110002167 | Tara Oceans TARA_R110002167 (sample SAMEA4398238) | marine metagenome | biome: Polar Biome; feature: [MES] marine water layer (ENVO:01000295) within the mesopelagic zone...; material: water (ENVO:00002006), including particulate matter (ENVO:01000060) such as...... | reverse complement strand
CTCCCCCCAGAGGGATCGGGTTGGCCGCCTTAACAATCCAGCGGCCAACCCACTCACCCCCGCCAGTTAGCGGATAAAAAAACCAGTCATTGGTTATCGATCATTGACGATGACGACCTCCACACGGCGGTTTTCGGCTCGGCCTTCGCGGCTATCATTGCTCGCTACGGGCCGGGTTTCGCCGAAACCATTCGCCTTCAACTTGGCCTGACTGACCCCACCGACCTCCATCAAGAACTGAGCGACTTTCTCGGCCCGTGCTTGGGAGAGCATCTGGTTGTTAACGTCATTGCCGGTCGCATCGGTATGCCCGTTGACCTCAATAGTGGCATTCGGGAAGGTTTTCACCGCCTGCACAATCTTATTCATCAGGGGAAAGTTAGCCGCCTGGATTTCACTCTGGCCGGATGGATAATCAAAACCATGCACGGAGATCAATATATTTTTCCGCTGGCGATACACCTTGGCTTCCTGTTCGCCGAACATGGCCTGCACCGTTTCAAACCGCTCTTGCTCGGCTCGGTCCATTTGGTTCAGCTGCTGACGTTGCTGTTCGGTGGTCATCAAGCGCGCTTCGTACTCCGCCTTTAGGGCCATTTTTTGTTGTTCGGCCTGCGCTACCTGCTGACGCACCTTATCTCGCTCGCTGACCAGATCGCTAACCGCTTTACTTAAACCGCCAACCACCTCGTCACTGGATTGATTTAATGGAAGTGGTTGTCCTAGCGGTCCATTAATGGTCTTAAGGTGTTGCTGGTGCCACAGCACCACGTCTTCGAGGGTGTAATCACGACGGTTAAAGTCTTTGATGGTTTCGGTGATGGCTGCACTCTGTTGGGCCAGCCTGCGGGCGTTAGTCGCGTGCATGTTGGCCTTTTCAGTTTGGCTCCTATCGGCATCCAAAATCGATAGCGCTAACACCATCTCCCCTTCAGCCTGGGCCAGAGTGTCGGGGGCATATTTTGCTGCACCCTGCTGCTTAGCATCGCTGATGGCTGACTTAGCCAGATCAATGGTGCCCTGCTTCAGGGCTATCAACTCGAGCTGCGAATAGCCAGCGAGCAGCTTAGGACGCCGGCGCTTGGCTTGTTCCATATTTCCTTGTTCGACTAGCGCGGCGGTCTCTTTGAGCTCCCTGTCTAGATCCTCCATTTTTTCGCCTTGCAGAGCGTTGGCGCCCGCGTTACGAGCGCTTTCGCGCTTTTGCAGCACATCGGCAAAGAGCTCCTGGCTGCTCTGGGAATTCTTTTTGACCGTTTCGATCGACTGCAGCCCGGCAGTCACCGCCGCTGTTGCAGCCTCGCTGTTATTCTCTCGCGCCGCTGTTGTCGCTCTTTTCAAGAAATTGCCCGCCCTGGCGTAGCTCTGTGGGGCTAGCAATTCGGCATTATTGTTGCCCGCCTGTTCATAAGCAGTATTCAGACGACCGAGCTGTGGGTATTGATTGGCGATCTGCTCGTAGCTCAGTTGCGGTTGTGACGCGCAGCCGCCAAGACCCGCGGCCACGGCCAACACCAGCCCATAGCGATGAATTATGGTTTTCATGTTGATGCTCCTTAAAAACAGTTTATATAACGCCGTAACATCTCTAAATCAGCGTCTTGGGATGGGTTTGACGGACTTTTGCAGGAATCGGCGGCACCGGGAAAGCGCACAACCACTCGCCTGGCAGGCGATCCACAGTTGAACTCGGTTTTAGTCCCTTCATTTTGAGATCGGTCGATACAGTTGGTTTACCGATCGATACGGGAAATTTTGGTTCCCTCAATACTGACCCCTGCCATCAGTCCCTGTTGGCTGAAAACGAAGGCATAAGCATCGTCCTTCAGCGAGGATGTTGACAGATTTTTTGCGACCCCTTCATCAACCACAACAACGGTTGGACCCACGCCAATTTCCCAACCTTTCGACTTTGCTAGATAGCTAACGGCTTTATCTGTCATCAGAAACACGGCGTATCCGTAGGACTGGGCACCTATTTGCAGCCCCCAGGATCCGGTAACGGAGTTGTAATAATCGACGACTTTCGATCCCTGTATTAACTCGCCTTCGCCGTAACTGCCTCCGAACACCAGGCCAGCCTTTACAATATTGGGAAAGACGAGAATACCCTTGGCGCTTTGCGACAGCGTCTCGGCGACCGGGTCGGCTTTGTAGAGCGTCTGCAAGGCCTGCTGGGAATCCTTATCCAGATCAGCGGCGGTTGCCGCGACTGCCTGATTCATAACGCTCATTGAGACAATTGCGGTCAACGCCAAGATGAGTGCGCCTATACGGCTTCGTAGGTTGTGCATGTAACTACTCCTTACATTTTATGAGAGCATGTTGTGTGGACAGTCTGAATTGATTACGTGACAACGCCGACTGTAGAACCGAGGTTAGTCGCATGGTGTCGCCCAGTCTGTACGCCATCGCACAGACTCTGCATCGCGGCTGTCGTTACCACCGAATACGATCATCGGACCGACGTAAGGCAGAAACCCCAGCGTTGCGGCTAATGTGCCCCATAAGGCCGGGTTGGGCCTGCACCGACTCCAGCATGCCTCCCACAAATTGTCGTGTTTCAGCCACGGAATTTTTGAGAACGCCAGTTTCCGTCCATTGTTCGGGGTCAGAAAGAAGAAGGTCAGTACCCCGATAATCAGAAATTGAAACGAGATCAGGAGGGTCAATTCGAAGGCGCGATCGAGATAGGTCGGCGCGTTGACCGAACAGGCCAAGGAAGGCTTGCAACGGAGCTGGTTGCCGGTTTCCCGGCCGCAAGTCAGAAAAAGAGTTTAGCAACGGCGGTCATTGGCGTTTACGCCTTTTTTCATCTCTTCACGGGCATTTTTGATTTTATTACCTATAGGGGTCGCAACCTATCTTGAGGGTTCAGCACCTCAGGCAGCAGACGATTGAGTTCGTTCCTGACCACGGCGTAGCACTCGCACGTCCGGGCCTCAAGTCCGGACCGATCAAGCACGGTAATGTGGCCTCGGCGATAGCTAATAATACCGGCGTGCTTCAATTTCCCGGCGGCTTCGGTAATCCCTTCGCGACGCACGCCCAGCATCCCGGCAACCAGTTCTTGGGTTATCACCAGTTCATTTGAAGGCACGCGGTCGAGGGTCAGTAATAGCCAGCGGCACAACTGCTGCTCTACCGAATGATGCCGATTGCAGGCTGCGGTCTGCGCCATCTGCGTGATCAGCGCCTGGGTATAACGCAGCAACAACCCTTGCAGAATGCCGGCCCGATTGAACTCCTGCAGCAGTAAGCTTTTGCCCAGCCGGTACGCGTGACCTGCAGTCTGCACCACGGCCGAGCTGGGCGTGGTATCCCCGCCCAGAAACAAAGCAATACCCACCACGCCCTCATGACCCACCCCTGCGGTTTCGGCGGAGGCGCCCGACGCCATCACATAGTGCAGCGAGACGATCGCTGTGGTCGGAAAATAGGCGTGCTCTAATTGAGTACCAGGTTCATATAAAATGTCACCGAGTGACAGCGGCACCCGTTCCAGATTCGCCGCCAGGGTGTCCAGTTCTTGCGCCGGTAGAGCGGCGAGCAAATTATTTTGCTTCGGATTATGTGCCGAGACCATAGCTAATACCCTACGTCCTGTGTAGCGATACTACTGCTAATATCTTACGACTGGCGCATAGTTGATCTCTACGCCGATACCACGGTAACCGACAAAGCGGGCGGATTGGTTGAACATCGGCTCGCCGCTCACCCGAAATTGTTGTTCTGAACCATCGGGATTGACACGACTGATGATGAAATCCAGGAATGACCGCCGGTCTGCAATCTTGGCACGCAGTCGTTTTCGCTCGGTCTCATTCCAGCCAGTCACACCGGCAGTGTTGCTGCCTCCCGGCAAAGTATCGTCCTCAATTCCGAGCATCTCAGCAACCGGGCCGAACACCCGAGTGAAGTTCCCGCTCTCATCCTGCTCCCAGTACCAGTCAGAAGCCAGTTCGATCAGACTGCGATAGCGGACTTCGCTGTCGCGCAGCTCAGCGGTGCGCTGCTGCACGGTCTGCTCCAGTTGCTGATTATAATTGCCGAGTTTTTTATACAATAAACGCACTTCCAGCATGTTGTGAATGCGGGTTTTGACTTCGAGCTGATCGAACGGCTTACTGAGAAAATCTTTGGCCCCGGCGGCCAGGGCCCGCAGCTTGTGAGCAGGTTCTACGCTGAGTACCAGGATCGGCAGGTAGTCGTCACCCGCACTTATCTTGAGACCTTCCATCACCTGAAAACCATCCATGCCGGGCATCAGTAGATCGAGCAGTATCAGGTCGTAACGGTTGGCGTCATACAGCGCAGCGACGCACTGCGGATCCATCGTCGAGGTAATCTGCTGGTAGCCGATTTCACCCAACAGCTGCTCTAGCAGAAGGACGTTGGCCTCCTGATCGTCTACGATCAAAATGCTGGCATTGAGAATCTCTTTATTACTAAGCATAGTCTATGCCCTGTGCTGTTATTTGCCTCGGGACTCAGCCACCGGAGGACAGCTTGTATCAGCAGATTTTAGCGCCAGTATGTCAGCGCGCACCGCGATGCGATAGTTATTCTTGCCAAGACGTTTGGCTTCGTACAGAGCCAGATCTGCATTTTTCATCAGACTTTCCCCGCCCTCGCCATGCTGTGGATAAAGAGCAACTCCAATGCTCGCGGTAATGCTAAGGCTATGACCTTGAATATCACAAGACTGGGAGATGACCTGTAACAGTTTTGACATCAACGGGGCCAGATCTTCATCACGGCTTAACTCACCCAGGCTGATAATGAATTCGTCGCCGCCAAAACGCACCACGGTATCCCCCTGGCGTACTGTCGCGACCAGACGATCGGCGACTGTCTGTAGCACGGCATCGCCGACATCGTGGCCTAAGGTATCATTGATCTGCTTGAAGCCATCAAGATCCAGAAACAGTACCGCGATGCTTTGTTTGTTTCTACGCGCATGCGCAATATCCGCTGCAAGCCGGTCCATTAACAACAGCCTGTTGGGCAAGCGGGTCAGTGCATCATGCATCGCCATCGCTTCCAGTTTGCGGTTGTCAACTTCGAGTTGCCGGTAGAGCAAACGTACTTCCAGAATGTTGTGAATGCGGGTTTTGACTTCGAGCTGATCAAACGGCTTACTGAGAAAATCTTTGGCCCCGGCGGCCAGTGCCCGCAGCTTGTGAGCAGGTTCTACGCTGAGCACCAGGATCGGCAGGTAGTCGTCACCCGCATTTTTCTTGAGACCTTCCATCACCTGAAAACCATCCATGCCGGGCATCAGTAGATCGAGCAGAATCAGGTCGTAACGGTTGGCGTCATACAGCGCAGCGACGCTGTACGGATCCATCGTCGAGGTAATCTGCTGGTAGCCGATTTCACGCAACAGTTGCTCTAGCAGAAGAACGTTGGCCTCCTGATCGTCTACGATCAAAATGCTGGCATTGAGAATGTGTTTATTACTAAGCATCGTCTATGTCCTGTGCTTTTATTTGCCTCGGGACTCAGCCCCGCAGGACAGTAGCCACGACCTCAATGTTGGCATGAAGCCATTCGGCCGTGCGAATGATCACAAAGCCTCGGTATCTATGTTGGTTTTGCTTTTCGATTCCGTCTGTTCCAGCGCCAGAACCAGCGCCTCCATGAATTTATTAATCCTGATCGGCTTGGTGAGATAGTCTAAAAACCCGGCTTGCTTGCCCATTTTGATATCACTAGGCATGGCGTTGGCACTGATCGCCAGCACCGGAATAGTTGCCGTTAACGGATCACTTCTGAGGATCTCCAACGCCTCAAAGCCACTGATACCCGGCAAATTAATGTCCATCAGGATCACGTCCGGGCGATGGGTACGCGCCATCGCGATACCGAGACGGCCATCGTGCGCGCTCCGCATACGCATATTCGGGCAGTCTGCAATGATCTGTTCGACCAGTAGCAGGTTGGCCGGATTATCTTCCACATAGAGCAGGCTGTGCATCGCTGCATCACCCAGCGGTTCCGCTATGGGTTCTGCGGGCAGGATGTGGCCATCAACGAATGCGGGCATGACGTCACGGTTCAGCTCGAACCAGAATTCGCTGCCGACACCGGCCTGACTGTTGACGCCGATTTTTCCACCCATCAGTTCAACCAGCTGCCTGGACACCACCAGGCCGATGCCCGTGCCTTCCTCGGATCCTGCCTCCTGGCCTAGACGATTAAAGGGCTGAAATAGATGCGCCAGATCTTCTGGCGACAAACCCTTACCGCTGTCCTTGATGTTGATACGGATGCGATCCGGGGCAGGCGCGGTGCATTCCACAATGATCGAGCCACGCTCGCGATTGTACTTAATCGCATTGCTCAGTAGATTAATCAGCACCTGTTTAATACGGGTGCGGTCGCCATTCACAGACCAGTTATTATCGAAGGGTAAAAAGCTCAGCTGGATATCGCGTTTTTGCGCCTGGGGTTCGATCATGACCTGGCTTTCATGCATGACATCGATCAGCAACACCGATTCTTGCGACAAGAGCAGCTTGCCAGACTCGATCACCGAGAGATCGAGGATCTGGTTAATCAGCTCGAGCAGATACCAGCCGGCTTTGAGGATCTGTTGCAATCGCACTAACTGCGCGGTCGTGGGTGGCGGTGCACCCGATTCCAGCAACTGCGCGAAACCAAGAATCGCATTGAGTGGTGTGCGCAATTCATGGCTCATGTTGGAAAGAAATTCCGATTTGGCGCGATTGGCTTTTTCCGCCACCGAGATGGCAGCCTCCAGTTCGGCGTTCTTGTCCTGAAGCGTTGCATACAGCTGCGCTACATACAGCTGCACCCGCTCCGCTTCCAGCAGCATACGCGCCGTGTTGTCAGTACCAATCAATAGATAACCAATAATCTCATTGCGCCCATCGCGTAGCGCGGTCACCGATACCACTGCCGGGAAACGGCTACCATCCTTGCGGATATAGGTCAGCTCGTAGATATCCTCGATACCGCGTGAGGCCTTGAACACTAGGGCCTCAAAGCCGGGCTTAATCGGGGTTCCGAGTTCGACGCTCAAGGCCTTGGCGCGCGCGATCATCTCCTGCGGATCGGAAATATCGGCGAGGGTGCGTTTATCCACCACCTCGTCCGCGCTGTAACCCAGCATACGCTCGGCACCGACATTGAAAATCTGAATCACGCCTTTGGCGTCGGTGGCGATGCTTGAAAAATTGGCGCTATTGAAAATGGCGTTCTGCAGCGCATCTTCCTTGATCAGTGCTTCTTCGGCCTGCTTACGCGTGCTGATGTCACGCAAAATACCGGTGAAGTAGCGCCGACCACCCAGCCACATTTCGCTGACCGCCATCTCCATGGGGAAAAGCCTGTCGTTTTTACATCGCCCCATGACCTCGCGTCCGAGGCCAGCGGCGCGCTGCTCATCGCTGGCACCGTAATACGCGAGGGAATCGTTGCCTGGGTCCTGATCCAACTCGGGAATCAGCATGCTGAATTTTTTTCCCATAAGCTCACCGGCGCTATAACCAAACATGCGCTCGGCAGCCGGGTTCACGGTCGCGATCACACCACCGCTGGCCAGCAGGGTAATGATGCCATCGCCCACGGTATTGAGTACCGTCTGGATCAACGCATTGCTATCGCGCAAGGCCTGCTGCGCTGCATATTCACCGGTGACATCGCGGAACACCAGCACGCTACCGATCATCACGCCGTCACGATCACGGATCGGGGCGCAACTGTCGGCGATATCACACTCGCTGCCATCGGCAGCAATCAGCACGGTGTGGTTGGCCAAGCCATGGGCCGTGCCTTTGGCCAGGGTATCCGCCACCGGTATCCTGGCGGGTTTACGGGTTTCCTTGTTGATAATATTAAAAACATCGTCCACCGGGCGACCGCGGGCCTCTGCCTGAGTCCAGCCGGTGAGCCTTTCGGCGAGGGGGTTGAGCAGCGTCACGCGCGCCCTGGCATCGGTGGCGATTACACCATCACCAATAGCGTGCAGGGTAACGGCAAGCTTCTCCTCGTTTTCGCGCGAAATAGCGCTGGCCTGCTGGAGTTGCTTGTTGGTGTCTTCCTGAATTTTGAGCAGCTGCCCACGTTCGGCTTCGATCTGTTTACGCGCCGTGTTATCGGTACCGGTCAGTAAATAACCGATGATGACTTCTCGCTTATCGCGCAAGGCGGTCACCGACACCAGGGCAGGAAAACGACTGCCGTCTTTACGAATGTAGGTCATCTCGTAGATGTCTTCAATGCCGCGTGAAGCCTTGAACACCAGGGCATCGAAGCCCGGTGCAATCCTAGTTCCGAGTTCGACGCTGAGGGCGGCGGCGCGCGCAATCACTTCCTGGGGATCAGAAATGTCGGCCGGGGTGATCCTGTTCAGAACATCCTCAGCGGTATAGCCCAGCATGCCCTCGGCGCCAATATTGAATAGTTGAATCACGCCTTGTTCGTCGGTGGCAATAATCGAGAAATTGGCACTGGTCAGGATCGCGTCTTCTAAGGCGCCGATCTTAATCAGGGAGACCTGCCGTCGCTCTTTGCTGGCAACTTCATTCTCGCTATCGAGACTGGGCTCTACTGGTTTGGACATGATCTATTTCCGTAAAAACTGACTCCAATCCGGAGAGAGAAACGTCAGCCGGGTTCACGACAGAAACTCGCAAACGATCACGTTACTCATGAAGTGTCATGGAATAATAAAGGTTTTTCCTGCGATCCTCTGTGCGCCAGGATACAAACTATACCCAGTAGTACCGGTATTTAAGCAGCTCAATGCAAAAAACAGCTCAGCAGCCTTCGAGGCAGGCTCATTACTGCCCCACTTGATCCCGCGCCAGCAATGCTTGTCGTTGCTGGGTGGACGGCCCCCACTTGCGGGATAAAACAACACCAGGCCCAGCTATTTCATGAAGGTTACAGCCTGGTAGGGCTGGATAGAATGTTGCCCCGATTTTGCTTTATTGCAGTTAGGGAACCAGTTACTAATCTAGCCTGCGCGCCCATTGCCGGTAACAATCACATCAGCCAGCGTCTTTTCATCAACAAGTAGGAAAGATAAAACATCAGCGATCCAAGCAGAAACAGATAGACCCAGTCAAAAGTCATCTCTGCCATCCTGCCCTCTTCCAAAAGTATGGATTGAAGCGGCTTGAACAATTGGTACGAAGGCAGAAAAGGTGCGACGGCGGTCAATTTTTGTGATACATCGGCCATCGCGGAAGGAAGCAGGTGCGGTAAAAAGAAGATAACGCCAAGCGTTCTGGCGCTTGCCTGATTGCGGCAAAGAAAACCCAGGAACAACCCGTAGGCGCTGAAACAATAACTGCCTACCAGGATAAACAAGAAATAGTTGAAAAAATCTATCGGGCCGAACTGACCCAGAAGATGCAGAAACAGTACCGCGACCATAATCAGGATCATGCCCAGGATTAACTTGGCAATCAGCCAGTGGATTTCGTGTATCGGCGTTTGGAGAAGCGCTAACAGCAGTTTTTTTTCTTTTTCCTCGGCAACCTGCACCGGGAGAATAATGAAGCCAATAAGCAGCACCAGCATCAGGATCCAGGTAGGCAAGGCCTCTCTTTGAACATCGCCCCTGTGCAGTGATTGGATCTCGGTGATCCAATCCGGGCGGCTTCCCTGCGCCGATTTCTGCAAGGCAGTAAAGGTCTGCATGATCGCAATGGTATCCAGGGATTCTTTTTGCAAGACCAGCAGTGCAAGGCTGTCAGGTGCATTGTTATTTCCGGTCAGCACCCCGTCTAGCATGCGCTCCTTCAATAGCCGCGTGCCCTCTGCTTCGCTTTTCACCCAGGTCACTTCAATAAGCGTTGGGGCTGCCTTGACACCCGCGATGATTGCGGGCGCATAACTGTGGTTCTGAATCATGCCGATTTGGACTTTGCCCGAGTCTGCGTCGATCCCGTCTACCAGATTCAAGGACGCAAAAACGAACAGCGGAATAAACAGGATCAGGAAGAAGGTCTTGTTCTTGAAGGCGATGGCCAAATCGTTGACAACGAGGATCAGGATATTTCTCATCATCATGCGTACAGCTCTTGATGGATTTCAGATTGGAAATAGTCATCTGGCAACCCGTCGAAGATCAGGCTGCCTTCGTGCAGCACCAGGATACGCGTCGCGAGGTTTTTTATCTCCTCAGGACGATGCGAAGTAAAAAGAATGGTTTTTCCGGCATCATGCATCCTGTTCAACAGCCGGTAGATCTCCCGGGTCATCTCGAAATCCAGCCCCGATGTCGGCTCATCCAGGATGAGTACCGGCGGGTCCGCCAAGAGCGCACGCCCGATGTTCACCCGTTGCTTCAAGCCTTTTGACAGTGACTGTACCTTGCTTTTTCGAAACGGCATCAGATTGAATTCGCTAAGGATATCAGCTACCCGCAGGAAGGGGGCCTGGGAGAGCGCGGCGAAGAGTTTAAGGTTGTATTCAACCGAGAAGAAGTCGAATAGATTGGGATCTTCCGGAATAAAACCCACTTTCCTGACCACAGCGATCCTGTTCTTCAGGTCTATCCCGTCTATCATTACGCTGCCGTCATCAGGCACGATCCAGTTGGCCAGCATCTTCAGCAGTGTCGATTTACCGGCTCCGTTATGACCAACAATTGCGATCAGCTCGCCTTTGCTTACGTCAAAACTTGTCGCTGCAAGCCCCCTCTTTTGATCATAGCGCTTTGCAAGATTCCGGATTTCGAGCTGCATAAGTCATTGCTCTATCTTTTAATATAAAAATCCGGCGTAGCAGAGACGGATTTTTCGGTCTGATGCGAATGTAGTTTTCGTTGATTTTGATGGTGTAGTTGATTTGGTGGGTTGGCGGCTTTGCCGACCAACGGCAAATCTGGTCAGGGTTCAGCAACTCCTTGCACTACTGGCAAGCCCGCTTG
>TARA_R110002167_G_scaffold26380_4_pt1 | contig 10919 bp, 11 predicted proteins | sample TARA_R110002167 | Tara Oceans TARA_R110002167 (sample SAMEA4398238) | marine metagenome | biome: Polar Biome; feature: [MES] marine water layer (ENVO:01000295) within the mesopelagic zone...; material: water (ENVO:00002006), including particulate matter (ENVO:01000060) such as...... | reverse complement strand
CGCCGTGCTCAGAGAGTCGCCACGCGTGAGCATGTCCGTAACACTCAAGCCTTCGGCTCTCGCCATACCCTCAATCGACTCCACGGCGTGCTCCAGCTCTCGTCGAACCAGGACCTTGCGTGCGAGCGTCACGCGCTGCACGCTCTCCAGAACATCGTCGTCCTCGTCGATACCCAGCGTGCAGGCAAGCCTGTGCATGGACTTGAGCGACCAGCTCAACGCCTTGGCGCAGAACGTCCCGCCGAGCGCAAGCCTAGCGGATCTCTCGGGGCTCCCGTCGTCGTGGACGATGGTGAGCTTGCGAGTCATGATGGCGATGTCGTCGATGGCGTCCAGGATGAATGCCTTGTCTGCCTCTTCGTCGCTGGTGGGGAGGTACGCGGCCTGGATGGTTGCCTTGCCGATGATGAGCGCCTGAGCGTGCTGCGCTGCTTTGAAGTTTTCGATGTTCATATCGCCATCGTAGGCGGCGAGAGCAGGACCAATCTGCGTTCTCTCGATCTTTTCGACGAAAAGAGTAGCGATCTCTCCAGGGCGCAGTCGATAACTGAGCCGTCCGAGAAACGAACGACATTCACCAACCAACAGCCATGCGAAACAACGACCCGCAGAAGACCATCTGGAGGCTCGCCTTGACGCTGCTCTCTATCGTCGTCATCACAGCCATCACCGTGCCCCTCCTCATCGGAGGAGCGTGCACCGCTGCCATGGTCAGCGCATCTCAGCTCGGGGAGGACAACTAGCCATGTACGACGACAACGAAGGAGAGCCAGCCATCCTCGTGTTCGCAGGACGGCTCGCCATCGCCCTGGGCCTCCTGGGCATCTGGTTCCTCGTCATCGGCTTCCTCGCCGAAGAGCACAAGCTCACAGACGCCAGCATCTACTTCCTGTCCTTCGGTGCCGTCGGGTACGCACTCGTGGACGCCTTCATCACCAGCAACAAGAGAGCATAGAACCATGGTCACGAACAAGTCAGACGGCATGGGCCGTGTAGTCGGCATCGTCCGAGCAGAGGGCCTGCGCCCGCAGTCACAGGCGTATGAGGTCATCTATGGTCGCAGCGAACACGAGGGCAAGGCAGACACAGCGGGCGCCATCGCTGGCGCGCTCAAGTACCTCGACAGCTACACAGAGCAGCTCCAGAGCGAAGGCTTCATCCACGTTCGCGTGACGCACGAAGACGTGCTCGCAGGTAGCAGCATGACGGTCATCACTGAGCACGCCATCGAGCCGTACGCTTCCGAGTAGACTGGGACCCACCGAACAACACCAACCAACAGGACAGAGCTATGAGCGAAGACGATACGAACGAAGAGAACCCACTGCGCAAGCTTATCGGCGATGAGAACTTCTTCGCCATGCCAGAGGCCGACCGGCTCTGGATGAGCAACACAGTCAGCCGCGTCGAACACGAGGCCATCATGGAGGTCATCAGTAGCGTGGACACTGGCGGCGAAGAAGAAGACGAAGATGCACGAGGCGCAGAGTTCGACCTTGAGGGCAACCTTGTCGGAGGCACGCCCATGCCAAAGAGTGTCCGCAAGATCCTCCGCAAGATCCTCGGCGAGACAGAGGAGCAGGACCGCGACCACGGGCACATCGCCGCGAGCGCAGCGTACACACTCAGCTCTGCACAGTTCGCTGGGTCGCGCACAGCGACCAGCTACGTCCTCGACCAGATGGAGGAAGACGGCGACCTGAGGCAACGTGAAGCCGTGGCTGCGTACGTCATGTTTGACGAGATGCAGGCCGTGCGATATCTTGAGCAGAGCGTGTACAACCACGCAGCATCATTGGCAGCAGCCACGCCACTCGGTATGACGAACGTAACTCGTGATGAGTTTGAGGAGATTGTCAAGGACCAGCAGCGGAAGGTCTTCAAGCGCCTGCTGGCGTCAGCGCACAAGGCTGTCGTGACTTCCTTCAGGTCGCGCTTCGAAGCACTCTCGGACGAGGATATCCTGTGAGCGTGTTCAACACTAGCGACTGCGTCGAGGTAGCCTGCGTGGATGGCGAGTGCGGCTTCTTCGGTCACACGTTCATGTCCCGACCCGAATCCAGCGTCCACGACTTCTTGGTCGTGCGCAAAGCCAGAGAGCGTGACATGGACGAGGACGACAGGCACGGCATCGTGACTGACGTGATCCTCATGACGTTCACATCGACCGCCATGGTCGATCACATCCGCGAGACGCTTGAGTGGCGCATCGCCCTCGCCCGTGAGCATCACCCGCTCGATGACTTCTCCGTCATGACCACCGACCAGCGGTGGCGCAAGCAGAACAGCCTGTTCGCCTTCTAACCCCAGCCCCACCCATTCCCATGACTGCCAAGAAATCAACCAGCACGCACACGCAGCGCCGAGTCTGCCGTGGATGCAAGACCCGCCTGAACCTCGGCATGTTCGACATGCTCCCGCCGGGCTACGGCCCGCCCAGCAGGAACCGCTTCTGCGCCCCCTGCGTGGCGAAGACCAGAGCCAAGACCTTGAGCCGTTGTCTCGGCCCGCGTCCTGCCCTAGGGACGCAGTCGTGAGTTACGTGGCGGACTCGGCAGCGAAGCGAGTAGGGCTCTTCCTATGGCTGCTCTTCGTGGCCATGCTCGGATACGTGATTGCCGGCACCATCGTCGCCATGGTCGCAGCGTACACGACCAGCGAGCTGGTCGGCGGCGCATCATGAGCGATCCGCCCGACTGGCTGGAGCGCGTGAAGGCGTGCAAGACGTGTGACGGGCGAGGCTTCATGCACCGCCTGACGCCCATGCCTGGCGGGCGCAGTATCTCCAAGATCGTACCCTGCCCAGAGTGCAGCAAGCCTAGGATGGTCGTGACCCAACAACACAAGTAGAGATCGGCAGCCAACCGCACTGGCTGCACCTGGCCGTCCCCCAAGTTTACGCCTTGCTTGGGGGCCGGCCTTTTCTTGTGCCCTGTGTCAAGCACAAACTGCTAAGGTGCCAGGACCATGAGCCTAACACCCAGAAAAGAGATCAACTTTGACGGCGTCGGTCTAGCAGCCGATGACGACTACGTGCTGGACGGATCTGGCATCGGCCACTTCCACATGGTCAAGGCGGGGTCCACATGGAAGTTCCGCCTCAAGATCACGGGCGTGGACACGACCACCATCACGTTCACGATGGATGTGCGCCTCGCCATCGCGACCTCGACAGCTGTTCTGTCAGACGGCGGGACGGGTGACGCCATCATCACGCTGACCGCCAACCCAGACGGCGACGATACCGAGGAGCTGGAGATCAGCATCACCGCGCTGGGCACGCTGCTCCTTCAGAGCTCAGGCACAGGGCAGAACTTCGTGTGGGACCTCAAGGCCAGCGAAGGCGGCGAGTCGGACATCTGGTTCGGCGGCTCAGGCACGACCACTCCCGCAGTCACACGATAGCCCCATGACCATCTCGACCTCGAACAGCACCGTCGCCGTCACGTACTTCGACGCCTCAGGTGTGGCGATCCCGAGCGGCACGTCCGAGGCCGATGGCGCGGAGTACGCTCTGCTGACCGCGACGGTCCTGGACGGGTCAAGCGCCGCGGTCTCTGGGGCCCAGGTAGTGTTCGAGCTGGACGCTGCTTCTCCGGATCGTACGGCTCTCGTAACGCACGCTCAGGCGAAGCCCAACGGAACAGGCGCGGTCTCGATCACGGACGGCTCTGGGGTGGCTACGGCTCGTCTCTACTCGCAGGACGCGAACAACTCGCCCCTAACGGTGAACGTCCGGGCCGGCGAGGACAACGGCACCATCGCGAACTTCACGGCGCCAACCTCGAGTTCGGCGGGTGCGGCCGGATCGCACGGCACCACGCTCGGCGCCACGACCGTCACGGGCGACGGCGACACGTTCACGGACACGCAGTTCACGGGCCTCGTGCGCGTGGAGGCGCAGAACGTCACGTTCACGAACTGCACCTTCACGGGCGGCGGGACGCTGGCGAACGCCGTCAGCATCCAGCAGGACGAGAGGGACGTACAGTTCTTGAGCTGCACCTTCACGGCAACGACAGGACACGCCGTCCTGGGCACGGGCTTCTACGCACGCGACTGTCACTGGCACACGATCGGCCTCTCAGCCGTGAACCTGTCCACGACGGTTCAGCAGGAATTCACGACCACGCTTGAGCGATGCCTCATCGAGAAGGTCGGAAGCGTCAGCGGGTCAGCCGCGCTCACAGCGGCGCCCGGCTACAAGCTCTTCGTCGACAGGTGCAAGATCGACTGCCCCCACGAGAGCAGCACGAACGCCGTGTCCGGCTTCAACGGGCGCGGCGCCATCTCAATCACGACCCGCAGGCCGAATGCCGCATCGACGTTTGTGTTCGAGCGCTGCTGGCTATACGGCGGCGGGGACTACGTTGTTGATTCCAAGACACTCGACACGGGCAACGCGCCATCTGGCGTGCGTATCCTCGAGTGCCGCATCGGCGCGCCGGCAGACTACTCGGACCCGGCTGGCTCGCTCGGCTACATCACGAGCTCCACTGACATCGGCTTCATCGCACAGGGTAACCTGAACGATGCGGACGGTCAGCTCATCGACACGCTGAACACGCACGCTGGCGTGGGCTGGTACTGGTCGTCCGACTTCCTGGACGTTGCCGCGACGGTGACCTTCGAGGAAGAGCCTTGGCCGCAGGCGACCGTCGTGCCGCCGAACACAACGCCCACCATCGAGGCGCCTCGCGCCACAGCCGAGGGCGCGTTCAACACGACCACGTACAGGAACCCGCCTAAGTCGACAGTTGACCCCGGCGTGGCGAATCCTCTCGGCAGGACGCTGGACTCAGAGGGCACGCCGATCTTCCTGGACCCCTATCGCGACGAGGTCCCGACAGCACGCGGTCTCTACCGCCCTAAGGCGCGCCAGGAAGGCTCGTCTCAGCCTGCGGCGTTTGAGGTGCAGTTCGACGCAGACGACCAAGTGCTGTCCGTTAGCGAGCGCAGCGTGACGGTGAACCTGACGATCCGAGCGAGCCAGGTCCTCACAACCGAGGTGGACGTGGGCGTCATCTACTCGGGCGTGGCGCAGAACGGCGTGGACTACATCGGGCCGACCACGGTGACCATCGCGGCTGGGGCAAGCAGCGTTGAGCTGCCCATCCAGATCTTGACGGATGCCGACACGACCGAGGATGACGAGCAGATCTTCATCGTGATCGACGCGCTGAGTGACGGCCTGATCGGTCAGCGCTCTGTGGCGAACATCACGATCATCGACTTCCCAGAGATCCCCGCATCGGTGACATCGACTGCGAGCTTCCGCACGGCGGGCTTGCTCATCACTGAGGGCGAGACAGCCACGTTTGTTGTCGAGCTGCACATGTCCAACATTGCAGACTGCACGGTCACGTACACGATTCCCACCAATGAACTCAGCGCTGGTGAGTTCACGGACGTGACTGGCGGCTCGGTCGTTATCCCGGCTGGCTCACTCACAGCGGACATCGTCATCTCGACGGTCGACGACACGAACATCGAGGGGCAGGAAACAATGCTGCTCCAGATCACGGGCGTGACGTCCAGCTTCAACATCGGCGACCAGGACACGGCGATCCTGCGTGTGGCCGACAACGACTTCGTGCAGAACGCCGAGGTGCAGTTCACGCAGCCCGTGTCGCAGGTCCTCGAGTCATCGACTCGTGAGATCCGCATCATGGCGTCGGTCGCCGTGGCCGGTGATGTGGACATCACGTTCACAGAGACGGCTGGCGCTGGTCTCACGTCTGGCGACTACAACCTCGTGGATGAGTTCGGCGGCGCCATCACATCGCCCATCAGGATCCCCGACGGCGAGCAGGTAGCGCTCATCTACTTTGAGTCAACGGACGACACGACGGTGGAGGGCGACGAGGTACTGACGCTGACACTCACGGGCGTCACTGGGAACGCCACGCTCGGCGCGCAGCTCACGCACGCCGCCACGATCCTGGACGACGACACGAGCGGCTCTGGCTCAGACGGCGACCTGTACGGGCTCGTCCCCGAGCGTACGACAGTGGACCTCACGGGCGCCGAGTACGATGTCTACCCCGACCGCTACGTGCGCGCGGCGAACGTCGGGCTCGGAATCACGGCGAAGACGGTCAACACGAACGGGTACTACCTCGCGCAAGCGATCAAGGACGCTCAGGTGTACTGGACGGCGCTCAACGAAGCGGCATCTGCCGGCAGCGCGACGACACTCCAGGACCGCACGGCGTCGCTGTACGCAGAAGGCGTGACGGTTCGCATCCGCATCAACGGCGACTGCGACCAGAACGGCTACGGCTTCGTCAACTGGAGCACGAACCCGAGTGACACTAACGCAGCCTCGTGGGCGAGCCCCGACCTCGCCATCGTGCGGGACATCGTGGTCTTTGGCGCGACTAGCTGGACGGCAGACATCATCGGGCACCAAGTGTTCTACGACGACTACCGCGAGGACATCGGCGCTGACCCGGCCACTGGCCGGCGCATCTGCGCGAACATCCGCTTCGAGCGCCTGTCCATCGAAGGCGACCAGGGCTTCGCTCGCAACGTCGGCGTGATCGCGCTCACGGGAGTTCTGAACGACTACCAGACGAACGGCTTCTTCAAGTTCTACAACTGCCGCTTCACGAACGACCGGGCCGCGACAATCTCACGTCCGCAGAAGTGGAACGTCCGCTCGTTCTCAATGACGGCTGGGTGGGACTTCCGCGGCTGCTACAGCTACCTGGCACTGGAGCACTTCATCTACATCAACTCGCCCCGAGGCGGGTTCTACGTGGTCAACTGCACGCACATCAGGGGCGGCTACTCGACCACGTTCTGCCAGTCGGTGAACCGAGCGTACGATGCCGGGCGCATACCTGGGCAGAGCCAGTACGGCAACGGCAACATCGTGTACATGCGGAACGTCATCTGGGACACAAGCTCTGGCGACGAGCTGCGCGGCGGCGCGGACCTGACGATCCAGGGCCAGGACGCCGACTGCTACTTCGTTGAGAACGAGCACCTCGGGCTCGCAGTCCACGGCAGCGGGTCGGGGCGGCGCGGCGCCATCACCATGTACGCGGCGTCGTGGTACAGCTTCTTCAACACAGGACCCGTGGTCTCTCACAAGTTCGAGTATGACGGGTTCCAGTATGCGTCGAAGGCGGCACACCTGTACGGCGGCGTGGTCGCTTGGGAGAACGGGAATGGCCGGCAGTCCATCGGGTTCAGCGGCGTGAAGGAGATCGACATCCGCGCATTCGAGATGACGGGCCTGCACTTCAGGGAGCAGATCCAGACCGACAAGATCGGCGTCAGCCTCGGCGACTCGATGGAGATGATAAACGGCGTCCCTTCGCGCGGCGCCGGACACGGCGTGACGTGGGACCTTCGCTGGCCGAACTGGAACAGCGAGCCGTACACGGGGCCCATAGCCGACTACCCAGGCTGGCACCAGAACGTGCCGAAGATGACGAACTACCGCTCACGTAGGCTCGCCAACTTCAACACGGAGAACCGCACGCTGAGTGACGCCGAGCTCAACGTGCCATTCGACGGTACGCCGACGTGGGCTGAGGGCGGCAGGAAGCCAGCAGCGCAGTGGGAAGCCACGCGCCTTGGCCTGCCCGTCGGTGCCGACCTGACTGTGTACGCCGGCCATGAGCGCGACTCACGCTCTGTGCTTGAGCAGACGTGGACGTACACGAGGACGCTGGAGAACTACAACACCGGCCTGTTCATCGAGGTCACGAACAGCGTGGTCGAGGTCGGCGACGGTGGTGCTGCGGGTAACATGCTGTTCACGTACCTTGACCGAGACCAGAACTTTGAGATCGAGGAGCGTCCTGAGTTCAGCATCACGAGCACACAGACGCCGGTTGTCGCGAGCAGCCCAGGGCTCATCCGGTATCAGCTCGAAGACATCGGGGTCAATGCCACGCTGGTCGGGTCAGGAGCACTGGATGTCTTCATCTACGGCCCTGACGGCTTCGGAACGATCCAGTGGGACCGGCAGAGGTACGGCTCCGCCGGCACCATGAACATCAGCATCGGGCTCGGCGAGAACCAGAACGTGTATCTGGAGACCAGCACACCAACGTGGATGTCCGAGGTCGTGAACGTCACAAAGAACGTCGCAAGCACGACAGCGGCCACAGGTATCAATAACTTCAACTGGACCTTCGCGCCAGGCGCGACCGAGCGCTACGTGCGTCTTGTCAGCACACTCGCGGCATCGCCAGGCGAGACGCTCATACTGGACATCAACACTGTGCTGGTCGAAGGCATCACGGCAGGCGTGATCGGCTCGACCTCGCAGCTCACCATCACCTACACGGCATGACCTATACGCTCCTCACTTCGTCCACGCTCGTCAGCTCGGTGCCGGACATTCTCAACGGCGTGACCCTGGCCGCCGTGCCGGGCATGATGCACGTCGGGCCGGCAACGTCATCCACGGCGAGCGTGGCGCTTGGCGTTCACGCCTTCGCGTCGGGCATCGGCGACAAGACGAGCCTGAACTTCACGATCCCGCCGAACGTGGATATTGCCGTTGCGCCCACCCTGATGCTGACCGTCGCACCTCTGACCGCAGAGTCGTCGAAGGTCGTGGCCCTCAAGTACAGCAGCGACACGAGCTCCGTGGACAGCGAGCCGACGTTTGGCGCATTCGCCCAGACGACAACGTCAGCCGACTACCCGAGCACGACGACCATCGGTGCGTCTCAGATCATCGAGATCACGCTCTCTACGGCGGTCTGGGCTGCGGGCGATCCCCCGAACGGCTTGATCGTCGGCGTGCTTGAGCGCGTTGCGGCCACGGTCGGCACCGACCTAACTGGCGATGTCGGTGTCGTCTGCGCGTGCCTGACCTACACCATCGAGCGATGAGCCCAAGGCGCTCTTGCGCACGAACTCGGCGAGAGGCATCCCTCGCGGCTTTGATCGCTGCAGCTCGGCGAGTTCGTCATCGCTCCATCGCACGGTCGTTTGGTATCGACGCACATGCGCCACCTTCCCCTTCTTGCGATCACGTCTTGTCCATTCAGCCATTCACACCACCTCGCCCATACTGTAGCACGAACGCTGCGTCAAGGATAAACCGCAGCGACTCCCGCCGGTAGTTTCTTCACATCTGCGCCGGCTGAGTGTGGCAGGCTGGGCCGGTGATCGAACGCACACCAACGCCGCATCCTAAGCCATCCCCTGTGAAGCGCACGAATGGGTGGCACAAGGTCACGCGTGCCGACCCCCTGTGGAAGTCGGCGGCATCGTCGTCCGCCAGGTCCACGCTGAAGCGTGTTGGCGAGATCGGCGGGCGCATGTTCGATGAGAACGGCCTGAGCAAGTCCGGCAAGAACGGCGAGCAGTACGCCACCGGCACGTCAGACCTCTATCGCCTGGCGAACCCCATCGCCGACCGTGAGGAGTCCGATCGACCGTTCGAAGAGAACGTGTGGGTCCGCGCCGCCATCAAGGCAATCGCCGAAGGACTTCAACGCACGAAGTTCCAACTGCTCACTGGTGACCCTAGCGACGACACGTCGGTTACGGTCAAGGACCATCCGCTGCTCACGCTGCTGAACTCGCCGAACAAGATCACGACCCAGCGCGGCCTGTGGCGAGCGCACGCGGTCGACATGAAGCACGACGGCGAGGAGGTCTGGTTCCTCATGAACGGCGACGGCACGCCGGTTGAGTCGGACCCGATCACGGGTATGCTTCACGAGATGCCAGTCAGTCTCGTGCAGGTCCGCGGCTCGCTCGTTGAGATCAAGTTCGACAGCGGAGGGATGCCGCACTCCTATCGCTACTCGACCAGCTTCAGCAAGAGCAACTCAGCGACCTCTCACGAGTTCCCGGCAGGCAGCGTGGTCCACTACCGCGACTACGACCCGTACAACATCGTGCGTGGCCTCGGCGACGTGAACGCACTGGAGCGTGAGATCGACCTGTACTTCCAGGCGTTCCGCGCCATGGACGGCGCTGTCCGTAACGGCGGCGACCCTGGAGGCTTCATCATCTACGATCACGAGGTTGCTCCTGAGGAGATGCAGCGTCGCCAGGACGAAGCTGACGAAGAGTACGCTGGCCCGAACCAGCGCCGCATCAAGCTACTCCAGTCGTCGGCCAAGTACTTCCCGAACACAGTCCGCCCGTCGGACATGCAGTACGACAAGATGACGGTCTGGCTGCGTGACTCTATTCTGGCCGGTCTCGGCGTCCCGCCGCCGGTCGTGGGTGTTTACGACTCTGCCACCTACAACAACGTAGAGACGGCGTATCGCGAGCTGTGGACAGGCTCTAACGGTATCCTCGCGCTCGCCGCGAACACCGCCGACGTACTGACCAACGATCTTCTCCGTCGGATGGCCCGCGTGGCCCCTGGCAGCGAGAACCTCGTCGCACACTTTGACAGCTCCAACATCGAAGCCCTGCAGGATGACGTTGGAGAGCGTCTGGACCGCGCGGCTAACATGGCCGCCAAGGGCATCGCCGTCTCGTTCAACGAGGCGCTTGAGATGCAAGGCGTTGCTGTCGAGTCGCCAGAGGAGGGCGACCGCAAGTGGGTCGCCACCGGGCTGACCGATCTTGATGACCCCGAAGCTGGGAAGCCAGAAGTGCCCGAGCCTGCCGAACCCGAAGAAGAAGGTGATGGTGGCGGCGCTGATGGCGACACGGAGGACGAGGGCGATACCCCAGAAGAGTCCGGGTCGGCGAACGAAGGCGCCGATGCGGTGGGTGACAAGTCCAAGTCCGAGCAGAGTCTCAGCGCCGCCACTATCGCCTTCGCCCGTGTGGAAGGCGAGACTGAGCTTGATGTCAAGCTAAGGGAGCGTGTGGCCGGCTGGCTCGCAGCATACGAAAAGGAACAGCTGGCGCACATACGTCGCATAGGCACGACAAACGGACTTCGTAAGCTAAGTGCGCTTGACGAGGTCATGAACCCC
>TARA_R110002167_G_scaffold247381_1_pt1 | contig 10919 bp, 10 predicted proteins | sample TARA_R110002167 | Tara Oceans TARA_R110002167 (sample SAMEA4398238) | marine metagenome | biome: Polar Biome; feature: [MES] marine water layer (ENVO:01000295) within the mesopelagic zone...; material: water (ENVO:00002006), including particulate matter (ENVO:01000060) such... | reverse complement strand
CAGCCACACCACGGCCAGAACCTCGACTCCGGCGAAGCCGCCCACGGCTCCGGCGCCTAAGCCCATGAGAATCGCCACGATGGCCAGGCCGACCAGCACGGCGATGATGATCGCCGCGTCCATAAGGAAGGCGGCGGCGCGCTGGCCGGCGTCGCCTATGTTGAGGCGCAGGTCGACGCCTTCGGGCGTCACAAAGACGCGTTCGGTCGACTTGCCGATCAGTTCAGAGGCCACGGAAGGCTCTCCCGCGCGGGCCGTAGAAATAGGCCGCCCAGACGAGGGCTGTGAAGGCTGCCACGGCGTAGCGGGCACCGGTGTCTACAATCAACTGCCGACCGAACCCTTCCAGCAGTCCGGCGACGAACAGCATGACGACCACCCCGCCCATGGCGACGGCGGCCGTGCGTCCCGCGGCGACGGCGGCGTCCAGACGCGACCGATTCGCAGGGAAGGCCACGGCCCAGCCGATTTTCAGGCCGGCGGCTCCCGCCAGTGTCACGGCGAACAGTTCGGTCACGCCGTGGATCAGCAGCCAGCCGCCGATCTCGACACCCAGGCCCCGGCTGGCGAACAGGGCGAAGAAGGCCCCGAGCATGGTGCCGTTGTAGAGCATCAGCAGGGCGGTCGGGACGCACAGAGAGAAGCCCAGGGCGAACGCCAGGATCGCCACCTGAGCGTTGTGTGTGAACAGATAGGCCGCGAAAACCGACAGGCCGGGTCGATCCTCCGATCCGGTCAAGGTCGCCCTCAGGGTCTCGGTTGAGGCCGCAGGGTCGCGACCGCCCGCGAGGTCGGCGGGCACAAAGGCGTAGAACCAGTCCGGTTCGACGGAGACCAGCCAGGCGGCCACGACGGCACCCAACAGCATGAGGGCACCCGAGACCAGGGTCTCGCGCCACAGGCCGCGCACAGAGGCTGGCCAGTCGTTGCTGAAGAAGCTCGCCAGGCGGTCCTGCAGGGTCGCCCGCGAGCCGTAGACGAAGAAATAGGCGCGTGCGGACAGGGTTTCGAGGAAGTCGACCAGCCCCTGGTCGAGGGAGGTCTCTCGCGCCACCGACAGGGCCGACAGCGTCGAGCGATAGAGGACGGGGATGGCCAGGATTTCATCGTCGGTCAGCTTGGCGGCCGAGCCATTCTCGACCTTGTCCATCAGCTTTTCCAGACGCGCCCAGTCGGCCTCGCGCTCGCGGCGGAAACGCTGGCTGCGCAGGGTGTGGCGGGAGGGGACGTCGGTCACAACAGGTCCCTTCGCTTAAGGTCGAGATAGGCGTTCAGCACGTCCGGGCCGATGCGGTCGGCCGGGGCCTCGACGATGTGGGCACCCATGCGACGCAGGCGCGTCAGGACAAGTTCGCGTTCCCGCAGCAGGCTGTCGGCCACCACGGAACGGGCCACGTCCTCCGGCTCGACCGGCTCGGCCGTGGCCAGGCCTTCCAGCTCTTCGTCCCGCATGACGACGAAGAGGACGAGGTGGCGACGCAGAAGCCGTCCGAGCGATTCGATCATGAGCTCGGCCGACGTCGAGTCGGCGAAGTCGGTGAACACCACGACCAGCGACCGCCGCTTCAACCCGCTGGCGAGGGTCGCCAGGCCAAGGGTGTAGTTGGTCTCGTGTGTCGAATAGTCGATGCGACCGGCGATGGTCTGAAGCGTGCGCTGGGCGTTGAGGCCCGAGAGCGGTCCGGTGTTGACGCGGGCGACGTTGTCGAAGGCGAACAGGCCCGCCCGGTCGCCGGATCGGAGGCAGGCGTAGCTCAGCAGAAGCGCCGCGTGGATGAACCGGTCCATGCGTGGCATGCCGCCGACGGGCTCGCAGGCGACCCGGCCGCAGTCCAGGGCCATGATGACGTTGTGATTGCGCTCGGTGTGGAACTCCTTGGCCAGCAGCGAGGCGTGGCGCGCGGATTGCTTCCAGTCGATGGCGCGACGGTCGACGCCGGGCTGGTAGTCGGTCAGGGCCTGGAACTCCGAGCCTTCGCCGAGTTGCACCTGGGACTTGGTGCCGAACATGGCGTTGCGGGCGAACAGACGTATCGCCTGGTCCCGAACGGCCTGGATGTCGGTCAGAACCGCGACCGGGAGGTTCAGAGCGAAGACCTTCTGCTTGGTCGCCAGCCCCAGAGGGCCGACCCAGCGCACCCAGAGTGTCTCCAGATCGACCGTGCCGCGACGTTCGGGCGTGAAGGGAAAGGCGAAGCCGCCGATCCGGTCGTGGAGCGGGGTCCGCCGGGACCGACCTGCCAGGCCCAGCCGCGCGTCTGCGGACACGGCCCCCTCGATCTCGCCGGGTCGGGGACCCTTCCCGTCGAAGCGCACGACCAGCTCCGCCAAACCGGGACGTCCGACGGCGGCGTTCACGGCCGGGAGTGGCTCCAGCCGGAGGGCGGCACGCGATCCGGCGCGTGCGGCGTCGATTGTCGTCAGGGCGACGATTGCAAGGATCCACAACGGCGCGGCTTGCCAACCCTGCGGCGCCAGAACGCCGAGCAGAAGAGCGAGGGGCGCGCCCGCCGCCATCAGCACGACCGCTCGCCGGGTCGGATAGATCACCGGGGCACCGCCACCCGTTCGACCAGACCGGCCAGAACCTGATCCACGCGGCGGCCCTCGATTTCTGCCGATGGTGACAGGACCAGCCGGTGCCGAAGCGCCGGGACGGCGAGGGCCTTCACGTCGTCGGGGATGACATAGTCGCGTCCGTCCAGAGCCGCGCGGGCGCGGGCTGCCGCGGCCAGCATGGCACCCGCGCGGGGCGATGCGCCGGTCTCGACATCGGCGGATTCCCGGGTCGCCCGGATCAGGTCGGCGACGTAGGCCACAACCTCATCGGTCAGGCGGACGCCGGCCACCGCCTCGACGGCCGCGTCGATCACGGCACCGTCGGCGACGATTTCGACGCCGAGGGTGACCGGGTCCATCTGGCCGGTGCGGGCACCCTGGGCGGCGATGATGGCGCGTTCCTGTTCGACGGTCGGATAGGCCAGCACATGTTTGAACAGGAAGCGGTCAAGCTGGGCCTCGGGCAGGGGGTAGGTGCCCTGTTGCTCGATGGGGTTCTGGGTCGCGACCACGATGAAGCGGCTGCCGAGGGCGTGCGGCTGGCCGTCGATCGTTATCTGGCGCTCCTGCATGGCTTCCAGCAGGGCGGCCTGGGTTTTGGGCGGTGTGCGGTTGATCTCGTCGGCCAGCAGCAGCTCGCAGAAGATCGGCCCGCGCGTCAGGGTGAAGCTGGACGTCTGGAAGTTGAAAAGATTGGAACCGATGATATCGCCCGGCATCAGGTCAGGCGTGAACTGGATGCGGCCATAGTCGAGGCCGACACTGCGCGCGAAACTGTGGGCCAGGAGGGTTTTGGCCGTGCCTGGAGGGCCTTCCAGCAACACGTGGCCGCCCGCCATCAGGGCGGTCAGCAGAAGGTCAATTGCACTGTCCTGGCCGATGACCGCCTTGCCGATTTCGGCGCGGATACGCTCCGCGACAGTCTTCACCTCATTGATGTGCACGGGTCATCTCCTGGGTCCAGCGGTGGAGGGCGCGGGCGACACGGATGAGGTCGCCGGGGGTTTTCGCGGCCCGGGCGCTCTCGGCCAGGGCGGTATAGGGACGGGTCGTGCCGACGACGGTGCCGACCCGATCAAGGAAGGCGTCCAGGTCCTCGCCCGTGAGGCTGCGCGGGGCGCCGATGGCGCGGGCGACGGCGGCGCGAACCAGGAGGGCATAGGGTCTGCCCATGTGACGCTCGCGCCCGGCCATGCGGACGAGGGCGGCGGTGTTGTCCGCGAGGGCGCGCTTTCCGAGGGCGACAACGCGGCGGTTCTGTCGGGCCGGGCCGTAGCGCACGGCCGCCTGCCAGCCGGCGAAGACCACCAGCGCCGCCAGCACCATGGTCATGCCGAGCAGGGGCGGTTCCAGCAACAACCGGCCCAGGTTACGTGTGCGCTGGAAGCCGTGAAGCGTCAGGTCGAACACGATCGGCGTCCGGGCCGCACGCAAGGCGTCCAGCAGGGCGACGGCCGTGCGTGCACCGGCCAGGGATTTGAGGCCCTGGGTGTTCAGAAGATCGGCATCAGCCAGCACATAGAGACCGCTCTCCCGGTGGACGGCCAGCACCGTTCCGCCATCGGAATCCGTGACCACCGGCATCCACTGCGCCCCGACGATTCGCCGGCGAGTGTCGATGACGACCGGTTCACCGCCGAGGGTTTCGCTGGTGCCCCGGTGCAGTGACACGGGGTGCCGCCCGGGGACGTCGGACAGGGTCGTTCCGCGACGCATCTCTTCAGGCAGGACCGAAAGAGCCTGCTCGGCGGGAACGACGCCGACGGTCGAGACCCAGCCCTTGTGATCGGGCAGTGGCGCAAATTTCCATTTGGGCAGGACGATGAGAACCGAACCCTCGTGTCGGATGTCTTCCAGACGCGTCGACGGCGTTCCGGTCGGCGGCGTCAGGATCAGCAGGCTGTCGATCGCGCCTTGGCCGAGAGATCCACGGCTGAGCACCACCGGTGTCCCGGTCGCTCGCAAGAGGCGCGGAAGGGCGGCGTAGCCGATTGAGGATCGGGAAAGGGCGTGGGTACCGCCGTCGTCGCCCGACTTCAGCTCCGGCGCATAGGCCGACATGACCCCGATCCCGGCCAGGGCCACTACCCCGACCAACAGGATCACGATCATGGTCAGGGGCGAAAAGGCACCGGATCCGACCTTTGACGATTTCATGCGCGCCACCCGGCGGGCAGGGCGAAGGCCTCATAGGCGCGACGGCACTCGGCGAACTCCCCGGCGTCGACGGGGCGACCACCGAACAGGCTGCGCTCCACGACTTCACCGATATGGATGAAGGCGGGTCGGGCGGCCTGGGGCAGGGAGGTAGCCGTGGCAATTTCGCGCGTCGTCAGTGAAACCTTGATGGCGCGGGGTTTTCGCCGTTCGATGTCCTCGACGCTGTGCATCAGGAGCAGATGGGCGGCCTCGGCGTAACGCCCCTCGGCCGCGAGTGCGTCGGCGCCGGCCAGGAGGTTTCGGGCTGTCGTTTCGTCCGGCCGCCACTCGGGTTCGGCCGGCACAGCGCCGGCCTCGGCCTTCGGGCGCGGCAGGCGCAGGCGAAGAAGCTCCCGGACGATGAAATAGGCGACGGTCGCCACGATGACCGCGAGCCCCACCCAGAAGACGATCTTCAGGAGCGGCACCGTCGCGCGCAGCACGTCCCCGATCCAGTGGACCCATCCCGGCACTTCCGGCGGCGTGAAGCCGGTGCGCTCGAATTGCAGGCGATCGTCGGCCAGGAGTCTCGAATGCGCCTGCGCCAGGGCGATGTCCGCCGAGCCGGGAGTCTGCTGCACGGGCTGGCGGGCGTTCAAAAGCACCCTCAAGACATAGCGGCACGCTACAGGGCGTCAACCTCAGGATGAACCCGCGTCAAACTGCAGCCGATCGCGTGGCGCAGGTAGCCAGCGAACTCGCGGCTCCGCTTCTCGGAATTCCCTGCCGGCACGGTGGGCATTTTGCGCGACGGGCCTGGTTTGGCGCAGCATCCGCAATAGACGTCAGCGCAGCCTCAGTCCGGGCGGCGACCGCGCGGGCCGTTGCCGGTGCCATGCTTGCCGATGCTTTCCCAGACCGGCGGTGCAGCCTTGTGGACGTACTGTTCCGAAACCATCCAGCCCTTGAAGGGTCGGAGGATGGCGAGGCAGGCCAGTGTCAGCAGCGGCAGGGTGACAACCAGATGCACCCAGATCGGGGGATGGGCCATGAAGTCGAAGGCCATCAGCCCCATCATTCCGACGATCCCGACGAGCGACATGACGAAAAAGGCCGGACCGTCGGCGGGGTCGGCGAAGCTGTAATCAAGGCCGCAGGCCGGGCAGGATTCGCGGATGGTCAGGTAGCCGGTCAGCAGGGGGCCCTCGCCACAGCGGGGACAGCGGCAGCGCAGGCCGGTCGACAGGGTGCTGAGATGCGGATGCGGAACGTCGGTCATGACGAGGATGTCGGCCTGCGGACGCCGGGTTGCAAGCGTCGTCAGTGTCGCGGGCCGGCCGGTGCCCTATGGCCTCGGTCACCCCGTGTTAACTGCGATTAAAGGGCTTCACGCGAGTGTGCGCGCGTATGTCCGGGGTCTCATCCAGCAAGCGCATCCTCAGAACGACCGTGGCCGCGGCCGCGGCCGGTGCCGTGGTGCTGTCGCCGCTGGCCCCCCTGGCCCAGGAACTCGGCGCGGCGACCGATCCCATCGATATTCGCGTCGGTGCCAATCCGCGCTTTACCCGGGTTGAATTCGCCGGGGTGATCGGGGTCCGGTCGCAGGTTCGGCGCGAGGGCCAGACGGTCGTCGTGCGGATCGGCTCCACAGCGGCCCCCGACGTCTCGCGCCTGCGCGTCGATCCGCCCAAGGGCGTCGAAAGCGTCGAGACCCGGTCGGTGACCGGGGCCACGGAACTGGTTCTGACGCTGGCTGAGGGGGCGGACTTCCGCACCGGTAACGCCGATGGCGCCGTGTGGCTGAACCTGTACGCTCCGGGCAAGGCCCCTCCGGCCGAGGCCGGGGCGGCGACGGTCGCGGCGACCCCCATTCCGGTGACCGCGACGGCGACCGACGAAAAGGTGTCGCTGAATTTCGCCTGGACCCAGCCGGTCGGTGCCGCCGTATTCCGCCGGGGCGCGGCGGTCTGGGTCGTGTTCGATACCGCCGCGCGTCTGGACATGGCCGGAGCCCGCAGCCTGGGCCCCGCCACGGACGCGCGCTGGGCCGCCGGGGCCGACTATACGGCCGTTCGTATCGCCGCCCCGGAAGGTCTGCCGGTCTCGGTGGTCAGCGCGGGCTCGGCCTGGACCGTGGTGATCGGCGGTCAGCCGGTCGCGGCAACCGGGGTCGAGGTCACGCGTGCTGACAGCGGCGACATGGCGCTGGTGGTGCAGATGGCCGGGGCGACCCGGGCCGTCTGGCTGACCGATCCGCTGGTGGGTGACCGGTTCGCGGCTGTGACGGCGCTGGCTCCCGGCAAGGGGCTGGCCCAGCGTCGGCAATCGGTCGACATGACCCTGCTGCCCACCGCGCAGGGGCTGGCGATCGAGACCCCGACCGACGATCTTCGCGTTGCCGCCGATGGCGATCTGGTGACGCTGACGCGGCCCGGCGGCTTGATCCTGTCGCCGCCTTCAGTCCTGCTGGCCGCGGCCAAGGTCGAGACCGGTGCCCCGCAAAAGGCGCGCTATGCCGCCCTGATCCTGCCGGAGTGGAGCGAGACCGGCCCGGGTGGCTTTGCGCCCCGCATGCGAGAGTTGCAGAACCGGGCGGCCGCAGAGTCCTATGCCGCCGGCGAGAATCCCCGCGCACCGATCGAGGCCCGACTGGCCCTGACCCGGTTCCTGATTGCATCGGGCCTGGGCTATGAGGCGGTCGGTGTCCTGAATGCCATCATCGAACAGGCCCCCAACATGGCCGGCGAGGCCGAGGTGCGCGGTCTGAGGGGCGCGGCGCGGGCCTCGATCGGCCGGATCGACGAAGCCCAGGGCGATTTTGCCGCCGGGGCCCTGGCCGGTGATCCGTCGGCCAAGGTCTGGCAGGGCTATATCGCCGCCCAGCAGGGCGACTGGGACACGGCGCGGCAGGGCTTTATCGCCGGGGCCGCGGTGATCGACAGCTTTCCGCAGGTATGGCGCGCCCGGTTCGGGGCCGCCCATGCGATGGCGGCGCTGGAGACCGGCGATCTGGATGCCGCCAAATCCCTGCTGGCCTACAGCTTCAGCCAACCGACCAGCGCGGCCGACCAGTTGACCGCACGTCTGGTCCAGGCGCGGCTGTTCGAACTTCAGGGCGAGGGTGACCGCGCGCTGGCGGTCTACAAGGCCGTGGCGCGGGCCCCGCTGGACGGGATCTCGACCCCCGCCAAATTGGCCGTGGTCCGGATGGAGCTGGATCGCGGCACGCTGAAGCCCGATGCCGCCGCCGACCAGCTGGAATCGCTGCGCTGGCGCTGGCGCGGCGATGCCACCGAATTGGCCGTGATCCGCCAGCTGGGCAGCCTGTACCTGTCGCAGGGCCTGTACCGCGAGGCTCTGACCGCCTTGCGCGGCGCGGGCACGCGTATGGCCGACCTGCCGGGCGCGGCGGATCTGCAGATGGATCTGTCCAACGCCTTCCGCAGCCTGTTCCTCGAGGGCGGGGCCGACGGCCTGCAGCCGATCCAGGCGCTGGGGCTGTTCTATGATTTCCGCGAGCTGACGCCCGTCGGGGCGGATGGCGACGAGATGGTGCGGCGACTGGCGCGGCGACTGGTCAATGTCGATCTGCTCGACCAGGCGGCCGAACTGCTGAAACACCAGGTCGACAACCGGCTGGAGGGCGTGGCCAAGGCCCAGGTCGCGACCGATCTGGCCACCGTCTATCTGATGGACCGGCAGCCCGAGAAGGCGCTGCAGGCGATCTGGAGCTCGCGTACTACGCTGCTGCCCAATGCCCTGAACGCCGAGCGCCGGGCGCTGGAGGCGCGTGCCCTGATGAATCTGGGGCGCTATGATCACGCGCTTGAGGTGCTGGATCGCGACGCCACGCCGGCGGCGCAGGCGGTGCGGGCCGAGGTCTACTGGAAACAGGAGAACTGGGCGGCGGCGGCGGCGGCCTATGACCGGACGCTCGGGGATCGCTGGAAAGAGTCGACGGTACCGCTGACGCCGGACGAGGAAAGCCTGCTGATCCGGGCCGGGGTCGGTTATTCGCTGGTGGATGATCTGGGGGCGCTGGCGCGGCTGTCGAGAGACTATGCGCCGCTGGTGCCGGGGGCCCGTTCATCCGGTGCGCTGCGGATCGCTTTGGCGGGGCCGAATGGCGGGGATGTCGATCCGGCCGAGATCGGCGCTGTGGCCGGTGGGGCCGATACCTTCGCCGGATGGGTCACGGCGATGAAGGCCCAGTTCAGACAGCAGACGGGCGAGACTCGCACTGCTGCGACCCCCGCCCGTCCTCAAGCCCGGACTCCGGCACCGGCGGCAGCCGCGACACCCGCAGCCGCCGCCTGACCGGAAACGGTCCTAGCTGTTGACCGCATCCTTGAGCGGCTTCGACACGCGGAAGCGCACGGCCTTGGAGGCGGCGATCTTGATCGTGGCACCGGTGGCCGGGTTGCGGCCTTCACGGGCGGCACGGGCAGCCGTGTCGAAAACACCCAGGTTCGAGATGCGGACGTCGCCGCCGCCCATCAGGCTCTTGTGGATGTTCTTGACGATGGCTTCGAGCACGCGGCCGGCGTCGGCCTGCGAAACGTTGGCGTCCTTGGCGACGGCAGCGATGAGTTCAGCTTGTGTGGTCATGGGTCGTTTCCAAAAAAGGCCGCCCGATTTCCGGGCGAGACCGGCCGATCAACACGTGTTTTGCCGTGCTTGGCAAGCGGTGCCTGTCGCTTGGGTCACTGAGGGTGGGGATTCAGCCCGCCCCGGAGGCCCGCTGGAAGCTCTCGACAAGGCTTCCCGCGACCAGTCTCCAGCCGTCCACGAGCACGAAGAAAATCAGCTTGAACGGTAGCGAAACCACCACCGGTGGCAGCATCATCATCCCCATGCTCATCAGCACGCTGGCGACCACCAGATCGATCACAAGGAACGGAACGAAAAGGAGAAATCCGATTTCGAAGGCCTTCTTCAGCTCACTGATCATGAAGGCCGGCGTGACCACCCTCAGGGGCAGATCAACGGCGGCGGTATTGGCCTCCACCTGACTGAGCCGGGTGAACAGGGCGAGGTCGTTGCGGTCGACCTGGGCGAGCATGAAAGTCTTCACAGGTTCCGAGGCCGCATCGAAGGCCTGGGGCAGCTCCATCTGCTCATCCAGCAGGGGGCGGATGCCCGAATCATAGGCGTCCTGCCATGTCGGAGCCATGACGATGGCGCTCAGAAACAGGGCCAGGGACACCAGAACCGCGTTCGGCGGCGACTGCTGCATGCCGAGGGCAGTGCGCAGCAGGGACAGCACAACGATGATTCGCACGAAGCTGGTGGTCATGATGACGATCGACGGGGCCAGCGACAGGACGGTCATCAGCCCGACCAGTTGCACCACCCGTGTGGTGAGTCCGGCCCCTGTGCCGAGGTCGACATTGATGGCCGCGCCGCTCTGGGCCGCCTCCTGGGCCAGGGCGGCCAGGGGCCAAAGCAGGCACAGGACGGTGGTCAGCAGTGACAGCAGGACGGCGCGTTTGAACTCGGCCCGGGTGGGCACGGCGAACAGGGCCGGACGGCGAGTCGCCGCGGTCATGCGCCGATCTCCGGCAGGGGCGGGGCCGGCTGGCGCGGCTCGATCAGCTCGCGGCCCTCGCCCAGCAGAATCAGCCGCTCCTCGTCGTCGATTCGCACCAGCACCAGGCGGCGGGCCGGATCCAGCACGAGAGTCTCGACCACTCGCAGGCGACGTTCACCGCGCTCGGCACTGATTCGCGCCATCAGCTGCGGCGCATAGCGCCGGGCGGCCCAGGCGGCGAGGCCGATGATCCCGAGAGTGAAGGCCAGACCGAAGACGGCGCGGGCAAGGTCGAGGAAGTTCATTCAAAAATGGCCCCGCCGGCGACGCCTCCGCGATGGGGGGCCGGCGCACGGAGCCTTGCCGATCGTGGTTAACGGGTCGTTTAGATAACCCCCCGTTAACCATGCAGGCGGCATTTTCTGCCCATCTGAACGGACGCGCCGCGTCTGACGGGAGGAAGCCATGGGCTTTTCCGACCTGCCCCTGCTGGACCAGATCAAGGGTCGCCTGTCCTGGCTGGACGAACGTCAGCGGGTCATTGCCCAGAACGTGGCCAATTCGGACACGCCCGGCTATGTCGGCCGCGATCTCAAGGCGCCGACGGATTTTGCCGCGGCCCTTCGCGAAGGCGGGTCGCTGCAAATGACGCGGACCAGTGCGAATCACATCGCCCCGCCCACGCCGCAGA
>TARA_R110002167_G_scaffold64899_3_pt1 | contig 10949 bp, 9 predicted proteins | sample TARA_R110002167 | Tara Oceans TARA_R110002167 (sample SAMEA4398238) | marine metagenome | biome: Polar Biome; feature: [MES] marine water layer (ENVO:01000295) within the mesopelagic zone...; material: water (ENVO:00002006), including particulate matter (ENVO:01000060) such as...... | reverse complement strand
ACCGGACTCGGGGTTGCCGGAGGATTTGTTGGTGCTTTGATTCAAGGTTTTAAACGTGCTGCATTTTCAAACGAGGCAGGGGTCGGCTCTGCCGCCATTGCCCACTCTGCCGTCCGGACCAACGAGCCTATCACCGAAGGGCTTGTGTCTCTGCTTGAGCCATTTATCGATACCGTCGTTATTTGTACCATGACCGCTCTTGTCATTATTATCACCGGGCAGTTAACATCAGATCCGGCCACGGGCCTGTATCTGGTTGGTGAGAGTGGTAGGATCATAACGGCAGATGGTTCATCAGGCGTGGCATTAACTTCAGCGGCATTTGGATCAGCTTTCAGCTGGTTCCCATATATACTTGCTGTTGCTGTTATAATGTTTGCTTTTTCAACCATGATTAGCTGGTCTTACTATGGCTTAAAAGCTTGGACCTATCTGTTTGGTGAAAGCAAAAAAACCGAGTTAACATTTAAACTACTCTTTTGTATTTTCGTGGTTATTGGTGCCGCGGCCAATCTCGGTCCAGTGATCGACTTCTCAGATGCTGCCATTTTTTCCATGGCCGTAGTCAATATCATCGGACTTTACTTCTTAATGCCTGTGGTTAAAGTTGAGTTGAAATCATATCTGGCACGTTTAAAATCAGGTGAAATAAAGAAATTTAATGACTAGTTAGTAACATAAAATACATCTATGCAAAAGTAATCCTGATTACCCATGAAGCTCAGCCATGATGCTGCTGTCTATTTGTAGGTTGGGCTTCAGCCCGACAAAGGCCCCTTGGTCGCATTGTCGGAATAGATTTCGACCCACAGGGTCCTCCTTCAGGGATTTCAGAGGCGCAAGGAATTGCTCGCTGTGGTGGCTGATAATTATGGGTAATCGGGAAAGTAATAGTAGATTAGATTAGTTTTAATCCCTCCCCTCACCCCCAATCAGCACCCGATCAACAAACTTTCTAAGCAACCCGTTCGACTCTGGTGTTTCAACTGCGTTATCAAGCACTTGTTGAAGGTGATCGTCACTGTCGGTGTATTTGTGTTTAAAAATAGTGAGCCGTTTGACGAGTATGGACATTGACACCTCCGGGTGAAATTGGGTGGTCCAAAAGGGAGCAGAGTCTACTTTAAATGCGTGATTACAGGCATCGGTATATGCCAGTGCGGTACACCCCAGGGGCACGGCGACTGCGCGCTCGCGATGTACGGACACCGCCATAAAACCATCGGGCGTATCACGGTAAAGTGGATCATTGAACGCCTGAGGCGTCAGGGAGATCGGTAAGGTTCCCATCTCGAACTGGCGTTGATCACGAACAATCTCAACACCGAACGCCTTGGCCGCTAACTGGTGGCCAAAGCAGGAGGCAAATACGGGTAAGCGGACCTCGACGCAATGGCGCAACAATGCCTGAGCGGGAAGAACGAAGGGATAGCTAGCAGGGTCCATCACACTGGCCTCGCTGGAGCCGCCAACGTAAAGCGCATCATATCCCCGGATCACATCGGTGCCGAAACCAGGGGTATCGAATAGATTCAACACCGCAAACTGGCTCAGCTGCAGGCCGCTAAATAGGGCGAAACTTTCAAGTTCCTCTTGCCGTGTCGCCGCTTCTTCGCGGATCTGCAACAGTAGAATGCGTAGCTCAGATCGCCTACGGGGGCTGCGTTGAGGTGCTTTCGAAGTGCCTGACATCAAAGGACTCCGGTGATGGAAAAGGCTAGGATTTGCAATTAGTCATCCTATCTCGACAATTACGGTCGGCTTTCTGCAAACTATCATTCTAAACCAAAGCGCAGCATCAGCTGCTTGGCCTCACCTCGCTGTTGTAACTGCTGCAGCTGTCGATTGAATCGATCGACCCAATCAGCAGAGACCCCGTTGGGGTTAAAACCCACAAAATAGTCCAGCTGGCGATGCTTCAGGGCATAGTGCAATTCGGTCAGTTGTATCTGATTGATAAGGGCGCGTCCGACTTCACGGTTGGAATAGACCGCCGTAACGCGGCCAACCGAGAGCAACCGAAATGCGGCATCACTGTCCGTCACTTCGATGATTTCAAACCGATGCTCCGGCTGCAGCGACGCCAGACTATTGAGTGTGTTAGACGCACCAAGCACCGCCACCTGATACCCTGCCAAAGCACCGGGGGTAAGCTGGTGTAAAGGGTCGTCACCACGCACGAAGAATCCATATTCGGTTGATAGCAGTGCCGAACTAAAGCGCAGACGACGATCACGCTCCGGGTTCCAGCCGATAACATACATCGCCTCCGCCTCGCCAAGCTCAACCAACCGTTGGCCTCGCTCCCACGGCAGGAGCTGATGGTCGCAGCGCTGGTCCAACGCCTCACAAACAGCGTCAATTAATACCCGGGCAGGCCCGGCTACCTGCCCCTGTTCGATATAACTAAAAGGTGGAAAGTGCTGAGTTACGAACCTGACAGGCGACATTTCGGGTTCGACAATATCGGCTGCATAAGCAACCCCTGTGTTTAAAGTTACACAGAGAATAAAGACACGAAAAACCAACCCTAATGGCATCCTAAAAAACCCTTAGCCAACACCCTTTTGTTTAAGGTAGGCGGCTAGCTCTATGTCCGTCTTCAGAATATGGTTCTTTAACCACTCCGTTAAAAACTCCAGAAAGGCTCTGGATTCTGCAGGGTCACCCGCCAGCAAGCGAAGGTCGAAATCGAACAGGTCTGCCGCAGTATCATTGTGCAAAGCTTTATGGGCATTGTAGTCAGGATAACCGTGCTCACGCATCAACGCCTCTTCAGAGGTAAAATGCTCCATGGCGTAGTCGAGAAGCCGGTTTAAAATATAGAGAAATTCATCTTGGTTTTTGCCCTGATCCAAGGCGTCCCAAGTATCGTTGATGTAGCCAACAAAACGTCCATGCTGTTCATCAATCTGGGCAATCCCCACCTTTAATGAATCATCGAAAACAAAAATACTCATTGAGCCCTTCCCTTCGCTAAACAATATTCAACATTATCAAGAGTGCTATGGGTTGCGCGCCTCTATGCTGAGGCATTGCCGCTCGTCACAACCCTGTTAATAGACTAACTCATTTTAGATAACCAGAAGATAGCTATCTGCGTTCTTAACCAGAATATTACACCTTCAGCATCTCTGAAGACGAAGCTGAACCCCCGTCGGGGTTCACATTCCAGTCGGTTAGGCCTATGTTATTGTTGGTGTCTGGACTTATAACTCGAACAGACTTGAGGTATTTATATGAGATCCAAGGGATTGATGATCAGCTATTTGGCCCTACCTGCAATCGCTGCCGCGGCCACGCCTGTTAACACCTATTTTTCTATCGCCGTCACTGAAAACTCGCATAACCATGTCGGCGAAAACCTCCTCTATCTCGACTTTCAAACCCAACTTGATAGCCGTGTAGTGACGAGTCAGCATGTCGTCTCACCCAAGATTGGTGACAATCAGATCAAACTTGATGCCAATCTAGCTGATTGGGAGCCCGAGCAGTTTTCCAGAATTTCAGGCCGGGTTATGAATAACTACCCGCTTAGCGAATTTTATGACGCCGTGCCTACCGAAATTGAGCTGGCTTCTGCGCATGATAACCAGCACCTCTACTTTGCGATCCGCTTTATTGACGCTAACTACGACGCCTCAACAAACCGTAATCGCTGGATTCACAACGGCAGCAGCTGGAACAAGCAGCAACACGTCCAGACCAACCCAGCGGCGCCTGCTGCCCGTGCTGTTAACAGCCAGGAGCAACTTGCTGGCGAAGAGAGCGAAGACCGGGTCTTTTTTATGTTCCCTATCGTCGACGAGCAGCATAATTTTCGCGATGGCGGCGTTGGCTGTGCTGGCTATTGTCATACCAATCTGGTCGATTCCAAAGATCCCAGCCAGCACCTGACCGGAGAAGGCGTAGTCGCTATGCACAGCAGCCTGGAGGGTGATCTTGCCGATATCTGGCACTGGACATCAACCCGAAGCGCACCCAGTCACACCCTCAAAGACGGCTACCTCATATACACCCAGGCATCCGATGATGGCCGCAAGGCTGATCCCGGCCAGTCACCGGATATCGATAATGACCTTAAAAAACTTAACCTCGACCCCGCCTCCTCTACCAAAGGGCCTGCCTACATCAGTGCCACTGAGGCCAGCAAAGGACTTTACGCCAAACTCAGCCATACCACAGTGCAGCTCACTGAAGAGGATCTATTACGAATTGAGCCAGGCATGAAATTCGCGCTTGGCAGCAGCCTGCCTTATAGCATTAGCCGTCCAACAACAGGTAGCCGTGGGGATGTGGAGGTCGCCAGTCACTACGACCCTCAGACCCACCTCTGGACTCTGGAGTTCAAGCGTCTGCTCGATACCGGCGATGCGGAACATGACCGCATTTTCACCCAAGGCGCTGCGGCCAAAGCACCCAGCCAAACAAGGCCGCATTACGGGGATCCTATTCGAGGGGAAAAACTGTACCAGGAACTAAAATGTGCAAGCTGTCATGGCAGCCACGGTGAAGGCGAGTTCAAGGAGGATAGGTGGCTATTCCCACGGATTCAAAGGGCATCGGGAGCGCTGATTCAGAAAACCGCAGCACCGCATCGCCCCAAACGCCTAGCAGCGCTCGCCTACTTGCGTAATCAGGGCGCAAGCATTCCCGCTGCATTGATGCCGTCGATCCCCTTAAGCCCTCAGGACGCTGAAGATATTGCGGTCTGGTTGCAACAGCAGTTCACCCCCATAGGCCGCTAAGCAGCGAAACCATCAAAACAATGCCAGCTAAGACCTGCTCAGACGGTATTACAATCAATCGTACTCAGACAATAGGGTTCAACACACCGCAAAAGACTTCATTCGGATAAAACCCTCCGACCCTATCAGCGCTCGCCGCTGTTACGCGCTAACTGCTTTCGCAACGTCGGTGGCAAGCCACGAAGGGTCAGGGTGTCACTGGCGGCGTCGTACAACACCTGCTCACCAAGCAGCCCTTCAGAAAAGCTCAGACTCAAGCCTTTCATCGAGCCGCTATAGCGCACAAAGCGCTGTAATCCACGCTTGTCGGCGTGTATCTCACTGCCCAGCTCGCTGCCTGGTTCTCCGCCTTGCTCGCCGACATAGTTATAAAATTTGTCCGGATCGGCAGTGTCTATGACGCAGGAGAGTTGTTTGATCTGGACCGTCTCGCCCGAATCGACCCGCTCCTGGCAATATTCATAAGCCCGCTGCTTGGTATCTGAAGTGTCTTTGGCCGGCAGTTGCTGAGTTGTGCAGTAATCGTTAAAAACCTTCAACAATGTCTGGGTCTGCTCTTTGGAGTCGGCCTCTTCGGTAGCACCCAGGCACTGACGAAAGGCGTCATTGATCCCCTTACCCGTTCTTGAACGCACCAGCGACAGATACTGCTGGGCCTGATCGCGCTGCCACATATCCATATCGATACGGGCACCGAGTTGCACCTTGCCAACATCTAGATGCTGAGAGTCGCTTAATTCAAGCTGTTCATCGATAACGATTGCGGGGCTGCTACTCATCAATAGGATCAGCAGCTGCTCTGCATCCAACACCTGCATTCGGGCGACCAGCAGATAACCATTGACCGCCTCTGCTTGCTTGTCCAGCGCAGCTTTAAAGCTCTCGGCCAGCTGACGGCTTAGCTGCACAAAATCGATCTCATCACTCAGGCACGCCTTCAACCAATGACTAAAAGGATAGATACTGGTGTCTGCTTCAAAGCCACCGTAAACCTTTCCTGAGCGATTGTTATAACTGGCACTGAGTTTACTGATCAGGGTTTCAATTGAAGGGGTGATGGGCAACAGGGTTAGTCGAGGCGACAACTGCACCGGCTCCCCTTCACGTCTGCTGATGGAATGAACAATCGCCTGGGTTACCGCCATAATGTTACCGCCATCGTTTTAGCTAAATAGGATGATTACAAACGCCGGCATTATGCCAGAGATAGGTTTGAGGGGGAGGCTAAGCTGTGCACCAAAACCTAACTAGAAGGCCACGCCGAAGCCATCAAGAATCCGGATAAAATATCGGCGCAGCACTTACAACGGCTTCTGCGGAGGGAACTGCTTCAGTGCTTTGATCACTGCCTGATCAAGCTGGCCGACTGGATCCCGCTCATTGATCACGCCCTGCACCGTCGCCTGCCAGATCAGCTGCTTGGTTTCAGCATCTACAAAATCGATCACCAGCGACCCCTCCTTGTACTCAAAGGTTAGAGTTTCTGAGCTACGGGTGTAGTTGCCTGCTCGAAGGCTGGGTGGGTAGGTCCATTTATCTTTATCCAGGCTATAGCGAGGATCATTGTATAGCGGGTAACGACCCCGTCCGCCCCAATAGTGGGTATCTTCCACTGTACGCTGCGAAGATTTCTGCTGTTGCGACGCATAGTAACTGATTAAAAAATCAGGGTTCTGGGTCTCTTTGAGCAGCCCTTTCGTCAGCAACTCCCGCTCCAGTGCATATTTGAACTGCTTGTCCAGCAACATCCGCTCCGCCGAGGCGGGCTGCTGCTCCTGGAGCCAATCAAAACGTTGATAACGAGAAAAATCGGCGTAGGGGTCAGACTGGGTACTGACCGACAACGACTGGCAGGCCGTGATCGACAGCAGTAAAAAGAGGCTAACTAACCAACGTTGCATAACAGAGTCCTTGTCATAATCATCAATAATTATCCATTGCCACCGAGTACATTCGTAAGCAGGCAATTTTACCCATTGCCTTGGGTATCGGCTTCTCGCTTCTGGTAAAGAGGCGCTTCCACACCCGGCTTAACCAGCCACCGATCTAGCTGATTAATATCGTCCGGGCTCAGCGTACCCACGGCTACCTTAAATTGCACCAGGTGGCGAATATACAGATAACGCGCTACCTGGTAGGCCTCTATAGCAGTATAGAGCGTCCGCTCCGCTTGCAACACATCGACAATATTACGGGTGCCTACACTGTAACCAGTCGCTGTCGCCTCTAACGCTGTTTCGCTGGAAACAATACTTTGCTTACGCGCTGCAACGGATTCAACATCGGTCATCAGGTCACGGTGCAGCGAACGTGTCGCCTGAACCACTTCACGCCGAGTGTCTTCACGCAGCTGAATCGACGCATCCCAACGATAGCCACTCTCACGTAATTGCGAGGTTGTCCTGCCACCCAGATAAAGCGGCAAGTTTAAACTCAGGCCTATAGAGCCGGTATTCTGACTATCTCCGCTAGGATCCAGTGAACGCGCACCCTGGTCCCTACCATAACCGGCAACCAGATCAATACTGGGAAGGTGGCGAGCGCGGCTCGCCTCACGTAATTGCTCCGCAGTGCTGACATCAAGCGCTGCGAGTTGTAATTGCAAATTTTCAGCTAGGGCCTTATCAACCCAAGGCTGGAATTCCGCAGGCGTCAGCGTGCTAACAGGGAAGGCGCTGCTCAGCGGATCCAACTGGGTCCAATACTGTCCGGTAAGACGATCAACCGACTCGAAACTTGTATCCAGCCGGCCCTCGGCCACAATTCTCGCAACCCTGGCTTCATCGTAGCTGGCACGTGCTTCTTCGACGTCGGTAATGGCGATCAAACCGACATCAAACTGCGCACGAACCTGATCCAAACGCCTTTTAACCGCCGCCTCTACCGACTCTGTGGTCTCAAATGAGGTTTGGGCCAGCAAAACATCCAGATAAGCCTCAACCGCACGTTGGATCAGCAGTTGCTGCTGACTGCTCAGTTCGACCTCGGCCCGCCTTACCTGCGTTTTACTCGATTGGAGATTGAACCACTCCTCAGCGCGAAATACCGGCTGTCGCAAATCCACCGAGTAACCGTAACTATTGCCATCCCGAATACCACTGGGGGAGATCGTCGTATAGCTAGTATCGGCAGACAGGTTGATGCCGGGTAACAGTGCGGATAGGCTCTGCTGCTCCACCTCGCGATCTGCATTAAACACCGCATGTGCGGCTTTTAGCTGAGGATCACTCCGTAGCGCTTGCTGGTAGATATCTTGCAGCGTAGCCGCAGTAGCAGCCTGCGCACCGACCATCGCTAGAGCCGCCAAAAGCAAACGTAATTTCAAAAGGATCCCCTCAATTCACTCACACTCAAACAACACCGCTCAGTCGTATCAGTATATTAGATTAAACATATATTGTCTTTCTATCTGGCCCCTAGTTACGCCAAGAGTGCTACAGCCTGCATGCGACCCAAAGCTCTCTGCCCTACCCTGTCCTTGGCGACGTGCCATCTATAACGACTATCATTCCAAAACGACTATCGATGCTGTGTCTATAGTAGTTCGAGGGTGCTGTCACAGCCTCAATGGCAGCCCAATTCAGTACCCTAAAGAAGCAAAAGGACGAGCTTCAAAGCCAGCCTTGAAGCCCATATACCGGCACTGCAGCCCGCAACCCCTAACAATAGCGGCAGTAGCATAGTATAAAGCATACTCTCAGACTTCAGACCGACACCGATGCCAGATAAAAGTACCTACCAGCCGCTTGATCGCTATCGCCAGCTAGCCGAGAAATCTCCGGATTTTATCTCGCGTCACGCCCCGGGCAATCTGGTCTTTATTGACGTCAATCCCGCTGTGGAAAAGATCCTCGGCTATCGCAGCGAGGAGATCATTGGCCGCTCCGCCAATGAGCTGTTTCACCCAGATGATGTCGCCTCCTGGAAAAATGGCACCAGCAATGTCACCTATAACGAAGGGGTTTATACCAGCACCTACCGCTTACGTCATAAGAATGGCGATTATATCTGGTTAGAAACCACCAGCCGCACCATTCGCGATCCTAAAAATGGCAAGCTCGAAGAGATCCTCTGCGTCTCGCGGGATGTTTCCGAACGGGTGCAGGCCGATCAGAACCTGACCCGGCTCGCTCGTGTGGTGGAAGCCACATCGGATCTGGTGTTGTTCTGCAATGCCAACTTCCAGGTTAGCTACCTCAATGAATCTGCTATTCGCACCCTCAATATTGACAAGGCGCGCTTCCCAACCCTGCATATTGATGAGCTGTTAAGCCGAAAAAACTATGCGCTGTTTCAACAGCATATCTTGCCGTTAGTGCTAAAAACGGGCGATTGGCGAGGGGAGCTGGCGCTGGAACCCGAATCGATTCAGCTGCGAATGGCCATCGTCCAGCAGATCATTGCCCACCGCGATGAAGAGGGTAAGCTGAGTTATTTCTCCATTATCGGGCGCGATATCACCGAGCAGCGCAAAGCGGAAGCCGAAGCGATGCAGTACCAGCTCGAGATGGCGCACATCTCCCGCCTGATGTCGCTCGGAGAGATGGCCTCAGGACTCGCCCACGAGATCAATCAACCCCTGGGAGCCATACTCAACTACAGCCAGGGAACCCTGCGTAAGATAGATGAGGGCAGCATCAGCGAACTCAGCGGAGTCAGCAAGGCTCTGCAATTGATCTCGCGCCAAGCCCACCGCGCCGCAGATATCATCCGACGGTTACGTAGTTTTGTTAAAAAAACCGAATACCAGCGGATGGAGTTTTCGATCAACGGTGCCTGCGAAGAGATCGCCCAGTTTATGGAGCAGGAAGCACGCAACGCGGGGATTCAGTTCCTGTTCCGACTGGATGCCAGTCAACCCACCCTGCTTGCCGATAAGGTGCAGATCGAACAGGTGGTGCTTAATTTGATTCGTAATGCCATCGAGGCTTACAGCAGCAGTCATGACAACTCAGATAAAGTGATTACCATCACTACCCTGCAAACACCCCAGGAATTACAGCTCCGCATCAGCGATAATGCCAGTGGCATCACCCAGGCGCAGATGAGCAGTCTTTTCGAGCCCTTCTTCACCTCTAAAGACTCGGGACTGGGGATGGGGCTATCGATCTCCCGTACCATCATTGAAGCCCATGGGGGCAGCCTCCGGGCCGAATCGGATGGCCACAGCGGCAGTACTTTTACCCTTAGCCTACCCAAACAAGGCAGTTAGCTATGAGCACACAGAGCGAAGCCCTGAGCGTATTTATTGTCGATGATGACGATGCCTTTCGAGATTCTTTATCCTGGCTCCTCGAATCGACCCCGTTCAAGATTCTGACCTTCGCCTCTGCAGAGGCTTTTCTGCAAGGCTATAACGGAGACCCTGGGTGCCTGTTACTCGATATCCGGATGCCTGGAATCAGTGGCCTGGGACTACAGCAGGAACTGATCCGCCGTGAGATCAAAATTCCGACGTTGATTCTGACCGGCCACGGTGATATTCCGGTGGCCGTCAGTGCGATTAAAAACGGCGCGCTAAACTTCATCGAAAAACCCTTTGATGACCAGGTGCTGCTGGAGCATATCGACAAGGCGATGGCGCTTGCCCGCCAATGGCATCAAGATCAGCGTATCAAGAACCAACTTAGCGAGCGCTGGGATAGCCTCAGTAAACGCGAAAAACAGGTGATGCAACTGGTGGTTTCTGGCCAGGCGAACAAACTCATCGCGGAAACCTTGGAAATCAGCCCCAAGACGGTCGAGGTTCATCGGGCACGGGTGATGGCGAAAATGGGTGCAGCCAGCCTGGCCGACCTAGTCAATCAGGCGCACCGAATAGGCGCATTAAAAGCTCACCTTTCAGGGCATTAAAAGCACCTATTGCTCGGTCTAAAGCCCTCAGGTAGCACTTAAAAAAACAGCTCTCACCGTACGTTCCCAGGACTTCAGCCCAAACAATAAAAAGGCTATGTATGAGTTAACTGTTGCGGCTAGCAAAGCTTCGCCTTGGCGGTTGGTGCGACCGGCTGTGTGAAAACTCCCACTGAGCAATTTGTCATCCCAGTAAGGTTTCAGCAAAGTATGTATTACTGCTGAATCGACACTGTAAACATCTAGGTTGACTAAAGAAATGAGATGGACTCCCCCTCTATCGGCATCTCTGTGCCAGATTGGTAGTTGACGCAACCAATCAAACAGAGGGCGTCCATCCCGTTTCCC
>TARA_R110002167_G_scaffold266256_2_pt1 | contig 10950 bp, 11 predicted proteins | sample TARA_R110002167 | Tara Oceans TARA_R110002167 (sample SAMEA4398238) | marine metagenome | biome: Polar Biome; feature: [MES] marine water layer (ENVO:01000295) within the mesopelagic zone...; material: water (ENVO:00002006), including particulate matter (ENVO:01000060) such... | reverse complement strand
GGCGTCGATGTTGTTATCCATTGTGCTTGGTATGTAGAACCCGGAAAGTATTTGTATTCAGAAGAAAATTTCGCTTGTGTCACTGGAACTATTACGCTGGCAAGGGCTGCAATTAAAGCAGGAGTAACTCGTTTTATCGGTTTAGGTACATGTTTTGAGTATGATGTTTCTCAAAAATTACTTTCTGTTAAAACGCCTTTGAAACCAAATAGTATTTATGCTGAAGCTAAAGTTGAAACATTTCATCAGCTATCAACACTTTTTAATGAAACAGCAGTCGATTTTTTATGGTGCCGTCTTTTTTATCTGTTTGGTGAAGGAGAAGACGAACGTCGTTTAGCCGCTTATGTTCATAGTCAGCTGCACAATAATCAAGAAGTAGAATTGAGTGATGGTAAACAAATTCGAGATTTTATTGATGTAAAAGAAGCAGCGATTATGATTGTTGACTCGGCGCTGAGCCGCTATGTTGGCGTTCAGAATATTTGTTCAGGGCAAGGGGTAACAATTAGAGAATTCGTAGAAAACATTGCTAATAAATATGAACGTAAATACTTATTGAAATTTAATGAAAAATTTAATAGGTCAGATGAACCTCCATGCATTATAGGAGTTAAATAATGATTAGGTATATAAATGAGTAATTTTGAACAAGAAACTGAACAAAGAATTGCCGCGGCAGCGGATAATAAAGCTTTAGCTGCTTCCTCTAAGCAATTTATGTTGCAATCCATGTCGAGTCAATACTCATATAACTTCTCTCATTTAGGGCGCCCTATAATACAATATCCCCAAGATATGATTGCGTTACAGGAATTGATCTGGAAAGTAAAACCTGATTTGATTATCGAAACTGGCATAGCTCATGGCGGTTCTCTAATTTTGAGTGCATCAATGCTGGCTATGCTTGATTATTGTGATGCAGTTGAAGGAGGCGAGATTTTAAATCCGCAATCATCTAAGCGAAAGGTTTTAGGTATAGATATTGATATTCGTGCACATAACAGGAAAGCTATTGATGCACATCCGTTACGACACCTTATTGAAATGATTGAAGGTTCAAGTATTGATAAAAGCATCATTGATACCGTAAAAGAATTTTCAGCGAACTATCGCCGTATTTTAGTTTGTTTAGATTCTAATCATACTCATGAACATGTGTTAGCTGAGTTAGAAGCTTATGCGCCATTGGTTAGTTTAAACAGTTACTGTATTGTTTTTGATACTAATGTTGAGGATATGCCCAATGATATGTTTTCAAATCGATCTTGGGCAGTGGGTAATAACCCCAAAACCGCTGTTTTACATTATTTAAGCAAGCACCCTGAATTTATGATCAATAAAAAGATAGAAAATAAGTTGCAAATTACCGTTGCCCCAAGTGGCTACTTAAAAAGAGTTAAATAATGAAAAGTATTCGTCCTTTTATATCGATTGTAATACCGACAAGAGACAGGCCAGAGCTTGTAAAATATAGCTTGTATTATTTAACGCAGCAAAGCTTTAAAAATTTTGAAGTTATTGTTGTTGATAATTTTATTAATGCCTCATGTAAGAATGAATTTGACGTTTATCAAAACGATCAAAGATTTAAGTATTTTCAACCCGAAACACCTCTCGCAATGTCAGATAATTGGGAATACGCGATTGCAAAAGCAAGAGGAGAGTATGTAACGGTTATCAGTGAAAAATATTTATTCCGAAATGACGCTTTAGAAGTGCTGAATCAAATTTTGAATACCAAACCTGCAGATTTAGTTACTTGGTGGAATGAAACCTATTTAATTACAAAGAAACAAAAAGGGGATTATTCAGGGCGATATGTTCCTCAATTTAAGCCAGAAACAGCTCAGTACTTCTCGCCTCTAGAAGAGTTATCTAAACGGCTTTCTTTTAAGAGAACTCCTTATTCGAGAAATTTAGGCCCAGAAGAGTGCTTAGGGAAAATATACTCGGGTTGTTATCATCGCTCATTAATTCAAAAGATTAAGGATAAGTATGGGAGAGTGTTTCAACCGTTAATGCCTGATATTACTTCGATGACCGCGGCATTATCATTAATGCCTACTTGCTTAGACTTGAGGCAACCTTTAATGTTTGTTTGTGCTTCGCCAGAGATATCAAATGGCTTTCAGACCATTACAAACACAAAGAACTTCAAGGCCTATTACTCGGATTATAATCAAGATAATTATGCTAGGGGGGTATTGCCATATCAAGAACTGGATATGGCACTGAGTAATTATATCGCATATGATTTCAAATACTTTCAATCGCTTAGTGATAATGAATGTTTTAAAAAAATAAAAATTAATGAATCCAATTTATTGGTGAGAATAAAAGAGGACATTGATAAAATTATAACTTGGGAAAGTGAAGATGAAAAATATCATGCCTTGCGGTCTTGGCAAGAATTAGTGGCTAAGTGTGATACTGAAGAGCAAATATACATCGTAAAGCAACTTGAAAGCGAAGAATCTATTCAGCCCTCTAGTCATGAAATTCATTTTGCTGGTGGTGAAGATATAGGTACATATCAAGAGATGCTAAGTGCAAAACGAAGAGCTAAACTTAACTGGCTAGACAATAAAGTCTTTCGTATTAAAGATGAGCATATAAATTACAATTCTATTGCAGAAGCGATGGATTATTTCACTGAATATTATAAAGAAAGTATGAAGTTACTTAAGTTAATTGCTGAATGAAAATAATTAATGTATCTGGCTTTGGCCTAAGCGGATGTACTTCACAGGCCGATTTTTTAACTGATTATGCTGGCGTAATGGGCATATTATCAGATGAAACAAGAAATAAATCTGTCACTTTAGCCCCGTATCAAGAGTTTGGTTTTTTAAAATGTAGATATACATTTGGTGGCTTATTAATAGCAAAGTTGAATAACAGCGGTTTTGAAATTACTCGAGAGCAAATACGATCCTCCTTAAAAGGCTTTATGCCCAAGCAATCTCTAGCTTTGTCTGTTGGCGAAGAGTTACATTTAAACAAAAGGAAGCTATTAGTCGCCGAATACGGCGAAAAATATGCTGATATTGTTGATGACGCAGTTAATTGTTTACCCGAAAATATCGGGTACTTGCCAATCGATGACATCATTCGATATCTAAAAATTGCCGTAAATTGCTGGTGTGAAGGCATTAAACAATTAGTTAAGCATAAACTTACTTTAATGCCAGCTATTAAACAATGTGATGTGCTTGGCTTTAAAAATGACCCTCCAGGGGTATACCCATTATTATCTACACTCATTCCTAATGGCATGACTTCAGCAATATTACGGGATCCTCGCGATACCACTTTTGACTTTAATCGCTGTTATAAAAAAGAAGATACTATTGAAAATATTAAATGGCATTGCAATCACTATAATTGGCATTTAAATTATGCGCGAAAACAAATTGATGTTTTTTATGATGAGATTAAAAAAAATTATTTTGTCCATGATTTTGAAAATTTCATCACATCTAGCTCCCATCGTGAAAACTACTTAACTAGAATGTGTGGTGCTAGAGAAAAAGTTAATTGTTATTTTGATGCAAGTAAATCTATAAAAAATATTGGCTTGTATAAGGATAAAGATCGCTCTTTGGTACAGATTATTGAAAAAGAATGTATGGAGCATTATGACAGCTTTAAAAGCTTTCTCAGAGAGCGTGAATTATTGATGGAATAATATAAGCTTTGGCGCAGTTTTTGTATGTAAAAATTACAATTGTTAATTAAGGTTATGAGTTTTAATGTCGAAAATAATAAATAGTAAAGACCTGATAAACCTTAGAAATAAAAACCCGCTTTCGGAGCAAAACCAACTACTTGCTCAGATCCCTTTGATAGGTCGCAAAGCGCTATTAGAACTTGGTAGTGTATTTGTTTACGATAACACCATATCAGCACTAAAGTGTTCGGATAAAAAGTTGATTTGGCATGTTGCTATGCCTAAAAGCGGTTGTACATGGTTAACTATGATTCTTCACCATGGTTTAAGTGAACTTAACTGGCAAACGATTAACTTAGTTCCTGATGCAAAGAGGCGTGAGCAAGTTGTTACCCCAACTGAATTGTTACGTCAAAAAGCCTTGAACGTAAATGTGTTTGCGGCACAGCAACATTGCTTGTTTTCTGAACATGCGCTGAGTTTTTTATCTAATTTCAATGTTCACTTGGTCTTACAGGTTCGTAATGTTTATGATTGTATCGTAAGTTATGTTGATCATCTTAATAATGAAAGTGTGATTATTCCAGCTATTTTTTTAACTGAAACTATTTGGCAAGAATTGTCTGCGGAACAAAAACTGCAGTTTGTGGTGGATAATATTGTGCCTTGGTACATACAGTTTTGGGTCAGTTGGACACTAGGGTTAGAAGATACAGAAGTGTCATATCAAATAGTTCATTATGAAAATTTATTAGTCGACACTGAAAATGAAGTATATAAAGTTGCACGTAATTGTAGTTCGCAACTTACCAAGGGGGATGTGGCTAAATGGCTTCATAAGCCAACTAACGATCAAACTAGAAAAAATAAAGCCGTCAGGGGTAGAGGACAACATTTGCCTCAGTGGGTATTTGATAAAGTAGAACAGTTAACAAGTTATTACCCAAACGTAGATTTTGAACCTATTGGTATTACTTCTAAATAGTTAATTATTTAGACGAAATTTATAAATTAGAGAATTTTATGCAGTGTTTAGTGAAAAACTATATTGATAACTTGATAGCTTTATTAACACAAGTTGATACAAGGTATATTTATCAAATAATTGACGCTTTAGATAAGTGTCATGATAAACAGGCAACAGTGTATATCATGGGTAATGGAGGTAGTGCCGCTACGGCGTCTCATATGGCCAATGATTTGTCTGTAGGTCTTAAGTTAAGAGAAATTAGAAATTTTAATGTACAAAGTTTGTCTGATAATACTCCTGTATGCACGGCCATAGCTAATGATATTGGTTATGAAAATGTTTTCTATGCGCAACTTAAAAATAAGTTGCAACCCGATGATTTAGTTATTGCATTATCTTGCAGTGGCAATTCTGAAAATATTGTAAAAGCCTCACAATACACCAAAAAAATAGGGGCAACTTTAGTTGGCATGACGGGTTTTGACGGCGGGGAATTGAAAAAAATAAGCGATATTAGCTTTCATGTTAATACTGACAATGGTGAATATGGTCTAGTTGAAGATGTGCACATGATCTTAGATCATATTATCTATAGCTATTATATTGCGCAAAAACCTGAGAATAAAACCAATTATACAATGAGGTAACATGATTAAATTTGCTATTGCCGGCTTTGGAAAAATGGGAAAAATTCGAGAAGCTTCAATTATAGAAAATGCAAACACTTGTCTTGTTGCCGCTTATGAAAGTGGTGAATATGACCCTGTCACTAAAGCCGTTATCAAATGCTCATCGTTTGATGAATTACTCGAGCAAGATATTGATGCACTATTTGTTTGTGCCTTTAATAATGTCGCTGCGCAATATACGATCAAAGCGCTTAATAAAGGTATTCCTGTTTTTTGTGAAAAGCCACCAGCACGAGATTGTCAGGAACTTGCTTTAGTACTCAAAGCTGAAAAGGAAAGTGGCTTAACCTTAAAATATGGCTTTAATCATCGTCTGCACTACAGTGTCCAACAAGCTAAAAAAATTATAGATTCCGGTGAAATGGGTAAGCCATTATGGATAAGAGGAGTATATGGTAAAGCAGGAAGTATTGATTATCATAAAAATTGGCGTAATTATAAGCAATACTCTTCAGGTGGGATCTTGATGGATCAAGGTATCCACATGCTTGATTTATTTCATTTTTTGTTAGATAGAAAGTTTGACGTTATTTCTAGTCAACTATCAACGTCCTTTTGGGATATCGAGGTTGAGGATAATGCTTTTGTTACGCTGCAGAGTGATCAATTAATTGCCACGCTACATTCAAGTGCAACGCAATGGCGTCATAAATTTTTACTTGAGATGTGCTTTGAAAATGGTTTTATTAATTTGGATGGTATCCTCTCTGACTCAAGGAGTTACGCGCCTGAAACTTTAGTGCTAGCAAAGCGTGAATTTGAAGATATTACCTTTGCGATGGGCAAACCCGCGGAAAATGTAACTTGGTTTGAAAATGATGATAGCTGGAAGCTCGAGTTAGAGGAGTTTATTACAGCATTACAAAGTGGTAAGCCTGTAGTAAACGGCACTAGCCAAGATGCTTTTAATGTACTGAGTCTTGTCGAAAACATTTACCAACAAAGTGGTTTTTATCATGAAGGGTAATAAAAGGGTGTTGCTGACAGGCGCCAGCAGAGGAATTGGCAAAGCCATTTATGAATTACTTACTCATCAATACGACGTTATTGCGCCAACTCGCTCGATGTTAGACCTTGCAAGGCCTGAAAGTATTGCTGATTTCTTTGGTCAAGACGCAGCCTATGACGTTGTGATCAATTGTGCGGGAATTAACATCATTAAACCGACAAAAGATATTGTTTACGAAGATATTAAACTAATTAACGCGGTAAATCTTGAAAGTCCACTGTTGATTATTCAGCAATGCTTGCCACACATGCAAGGTCAACAATGGGGGCGAGTTATTAATATTAGTTCAATTTGGGGACAAATATCGAAGGCACAAAGAACCTTATATAGCGGTAGCAAATTTGGCCTTATTGGTTATACCAAAGCTTTGGCTAAAGAGTATGCCAGTCAAAATATTTTGGTTAATGCTATTTGCCCAGGCTTTACTAATACTGAATTAACAGCACAAAGTTTAAGTCACGATGAATTAACAGAAATAGTTGCTACTATTCCTGCTAATCGACTTGCTGAACCAAATGAAATAGCAAAACTAGTCAAATTTATGATTTCAGATGATAACTCATATATGACCGGTGAAGCCGTTACGATTGATGGCGGGTTTTTATCATGAAATCATTGGCAATAGCATCAAAAATTCATGCTTATAGCGTCAGTTTTATTGATGATTTGACGCCTTTAATTAATTTAATAAAAGATGAAAAAACGGTGTTTGTTTGTGACAAAAACTTGCAACAACATTTCGTTGAATTAAATAATATTCCAGCAGAGCGTTGTTACTTTATTGACGCAATTGAGGAAAACAAAAATATAGAAGCCGTTTTGGATCTTTATCGTTTTTTACTCGGGTTTCCGTTTAAGCGAAATCTGCATATGGTTAGCATTGGGGGAGGGATCATCCAAGACATTTCTGGATTTGTCGCGTCAACCTTATATCGTGGCATTCATTGGAGTTTTTTTCCTACGACATTATTAGCTCAAGCTGATAGCTGTGTAGGTAGTAAAACATCACTGAATTTTGATCACTACAAAAATATACTGGGTAGCTTTTATCCTCCACATCAAATTTTTATTTGTGGAAATTTTTTAGCCACGCTAGCTGAAGATGACATTAATAGCGGTATTGGTGAAATCGTCAAATTTTTGATGTTGGATGATATTAATACTGTCTCAGTGGATAGAATTGCTCAATTAGCGGAAGAGTTAAAGCATAACAAGCAGTATTTGCCCGCAATATATCAATCACTGGCCGTAAAACAGTCTTATATAAAACAAGATGAATTTGATTTAGGTAAACGCAATTTATTTAATTATGGCCATTGTTTTGGTCATGCTCTTGAGGCAAGCTCGCACTATAAAGTTCCTCACGGTATCGCAGTTATCATCGGCATGGTGTTTGCTAATACCGTTAGTTTGTTGCGTGGAAGTATTTCTAAAGAATTTTATCAGCATATTAACCAAAGGCTTTACTTTCCTTATATTTCGGTTAATTTATTAGTGTCATACTTTGACCAGGAAGCGCTGCTGCTGGCACTGAAAAGTGATAAGAAGCGCATCGGTGATGATTTGGTCATGATAATGTTGAATAACGAACAGTTTGGAGCGGAAAAAGTCACTAACTTAACCGTCCTCGAATTTGAAAGAGCTCATCATTATTTCCTTACACAAATGCAAAAATTTATATCAAAATGAAAATTGCTGTCACTTCAAAAGCCTTCGCAAAAAACGAAGCGTTAATTAGTTTATTATCCAACCACTTTCCAAGCTATAAATTGAATCATGCCGGTAAATTATTATCCGAAAACGAATTTATTGAATTTCTTGCCGATTGTGACGGAGTAATATTGGCAATGGAGCAGTTATCAGAACAAGTCATATCTAGGGTACCTCATATCAAAGCGGTAGCTAAATTTGGTGTGGGAACCGATAATATAGACTTTGCTGCATGTGAAAAAGCCCGGTTACCTGTATTTTTATCTCAAGGTGTAAATAAGCAGTCTGTGGCTGAAATGGTTATTGGCTTTGCTCTCATGTTATTGAGAAATCTTTATTTAACGAGTTGTAATCTCTCGCAAGGTAAATGGCAAAAAGAAGGCGGTGTTAGCCTCTATCATAAAACCATAGGCATCATTGGTTTTGGACATATAGGTTCAGAAGTTGCGAGATTACTTAAGCCTTTTTCATGTCGTATTCTAGTGCACGATATCGTAGATAAATCTGATCTATGTGCAAGGCTAAATGCCGAACAAGTGCCGTTAGAGCAATTGATCGAACAAGCGGATGTAATTTCGTTGCATACCCCGCTTACAGCCACAACCAATAATTTAGTGAATTCTCTCTTTTTACAAAAAATGAAACGCAGTGCTATTTTGATCAATACTGCTCGCGGAGAAGTTGTTGATTTAGAAGCTTTAAAGTTAGCATTACAAAATAAAACAATTGCAGGAGCGGCAATCGATGTATATCGCGAGGAACCACCGCAAGATCTTGAATTGCTGTCTTTACCAACATTAATTCCAACACCACATATTGGAGGTAACTCAGCAGAAGCAACCTATGCGATGGGAGAGGCAGCCATATTGGCATTGGTAAATTTTTTTGGAGCCGTTGATGATGAATAATCAAACCAAGATTGCGCTAATCACAGGCGCTGAGCAAGGTATTGGTAAAGCTATTCGAGATAAATTCCTCGCTGAAGGGTTTATTGTTTATGGCACAACAAGAAAAAGTACATCGCAACAGATAGAGCGATATCATCCGTTGCTTTTAGATTTAACCGATGCGTTTTCGATAACTGAGTTTACTCGCAATATTGATCAATTAGCACGGCTTGATGTTTTTATAAATAATGCCGGTGTTTATCAACCTGAGCATTCGACAAAGCTTACAGCACAAGCAATTGAAAACACGTTGGCAATCAACTTAACCGCGCCAATGAAAATTTTGCCAACAATATTAAATAAAATGGCTAAAAGCGAGCAAGGTAAAATATTATTGATAAGTTCTATTGCAGCAACGGTATCAAAAGAAAATGCTAGTGCATATGGCGCAAGCAAGGCGGGCTTGTTAGCTTTATCTCGTACATTAGCATTGGAACATGCTGCAGCAGGGATTTTAGTGAATACATTGTCACCAGGGCCAACGCATACTCCTATGGTCGACAGGTTGTTGGATGAGAATGCTAGGTTTGAAATCGCACAAAACATTCCATTAGGCCGCTTAGCCAACACTGACGAAATTGCCGAAGTAGCATATTTTTTATGTTCTAACAAAAATTCATATATCACAGGTCAAAACATCATTGCTGATGGTGGGTTTACTTGTAAGTAGTATTTAATAGGTTAAATAATGAAAAGAAAAATAATAGCGATGATCCCTGCCAGGCTAGGTAGTAAACGTATTCACCAGAAAAATTTACGTTTAATAGGAGATAGACCTTTAATTAGTTATGTCACGGAAACAGTCGTCAATTCTGCTGCTTTTGATGAAGTATATATTAACTCTGAAGCTGATATTTTTGCTGAAATAGCAGAAGAATATGGCGCTAAGTTTTTTAAAAGGCCGGAAAACTTAGCGCAAGACTCAACAAATAATGATGAATTCTTACAACAATTTTGCCAATCAATTGATGGTGACATTGTCGTTCAAATATTACCGACCTCACCATTTATCACGACCGAAGAAATTCAGGCATTTGTTACAAAAATGCTCGAAGACGAATTAGATACACTTGTTTCTACGGTTGAGCACCAAATAGCTTGTGTAAAAGACGGTCATCCGCTGAATTTTAGTAAATTAGAGCCTCATATATCGTCGCAAGATATGCAGCCCGTTGCCTCTTATGCCACAGCATTAATGGCGTGGCGTAAAGCTAGTTTTATTGAACATATGGAACGCTTAGGATTTGGTTACCATGGTGCGGACGGAAAAACTGCTTATTTTCCGTTGAAGGGGTTTTCTACGATAGATATTGATAATGAAGTAGATTTTCGTTTAGCTGAATCAGTAGCTTTTCATCTTAAAAATAAACAACAAGACTCACCTGCTCGCTTTTATCAAACGAAAGTTGATAAATTTGACGAAGCTGATGTGCCTTCTATTTTAAAAATTGATGGTATTGATATAAGCGATTTTGAACATGAAAATCTACCATTAACTAATCTTAAAGATATAATCTCAAGTATGGATAATAGCCGGTCGTGGTGCTACCGGTTAGTCAATTCCGAAAGTAATAGTGCAACATTGATATCGCAATTACCAGGTGAGGGTAATCGACGTCATTACCACCCTGATTGGAATGAATGGTGGTATATTGTTGATGGTGAATGGCAATGGGATATAGAAGACATAAAGCTCGTAGTAAAAACAGGTGATATTGTGTATATCGAAAAGAATAAATGGCACAAAATTACTGCAATCGGTGATAAACCGGCTATCAGGTTGGCGGTTAGTCGGGCTGATGTGATTCATAGTTATGAGAATAAGGGTTAACTATTTTTCATTTTAAGTGGTTTAATTGTGAAAATTAGCCGCTTAAATGGCTCTGTTTCATTGATGAATTATACAGCTGAAATAGAGCAGCTCCTTAAGGGCATTTTTGGGCAGAAGAATA
>TARA_R110002167_G_scaffold44619_1_pt1 | contig 10981 bp, 8 predicted proteins | sample TARA_R110002167 | Tara Oceans TARA_R110002167 (sample SAMEA4398238) | marine metagenome | biome: Polar Biome; feature: [MES] marine water layer (ENVO:01000295) within the mesopelagic zone...; material: water (ENVO:00002006), including particulate matter (ENVO:01000060) such as...... | reverse complement strand
TTTCTACCATCTTGTATCACTTTCATTTTAACAATTGGTTCTGTTGAGTTTTTTCTAATGTAAAAGTCCATGTATATAAATACTTTATAATTTGTTACCTTACTTGCTTACCGGTAAATGTTATTGTTGACAGCTGAGTGGGGTCGGTTCTCGTTATTGTTATTGTTAAAGGTTTACTCGGTACACTAGTAAATGGGAATTTAACAATAGCTGGGGTTAAATTACCACTATCATACCATGTCGCACTACATTTACCCCACGCAGTACTAATACAATCCGCCTCTGTTTGACAATTAAGATAATTATCTTCATTACACGACACATCTGTTGACGAGCAACAATATGGGTCTACACTACTATACCTCATTGGTAGTGGGTGGGAATTAGAGGTACCGTTCCAAGTTGCAACATTCTCACTTGTGAATGTGTCCCACCTAACCATTTTATCTCCAAAATCTAAAGAGACCGTATCAATGTTTCCTGTTGGAGGTGATGCACCAATAGGAAAGGTATATGTGGCATATTCGGTATCACAACCTTCAATAAAAATATCATCATTACCACAATCACAATCTATTAATCCATATCTATTAACATTAGTATAATAATTGTGCTTAAGTTCACTAGCATCTAAAGGTCTATTATAATATCTCATTTGTGAAATACCTCCCATATATGTACCTGCGAAATTCTTCTCTATTAACATACTCTCATCTGCTGGGTCTCTCTTATATGCCCTTCTAATAACTGACATATTTGTAATTTCTATCTTACCACTAGAGTTTGGAGATATCGCAATAAATAAATCACCAGTAATAGTGGATGGTTTATACTCCCTATGTAGGGTCATTTTTGTTGTTGTTAATATTTCATTTTGAATAAGATAGGTAACTTCTGGAGTTGGTGCGGTTGCTGTTGCCCCTGAAAAACCTAAATCTAACTTTGGTGGATTTCCACCACTATCATTACTAATAATGTTAGCTTCTACTATAACATCATAGGTAGTTGCGGAAATTATCGGGTGGTTATAATTAAGATCATCTATCGCAAAATTATTATAAGCTTTATAAAATATTACAGAGTTTTGTCTTTGTGTCCCATCATATATTTCAGACTCTAAAAAAGCACCTCCATCTGAGTCATAAGTAACTGTTCCGGTCGAAGTTTTATCTAAAGATAGGATTAAATCAACCGCACCTCCTGCCCCTAGATTAGCGTCAGGTATTGTAATGGTGTCACCTACAACAAACCCAAAACCTCTATCATTAGGTGGTGCCGGTATTATTATATTACTTACATCACCTGCGGTATCTATTGTTATGTCTAAAGTTGCTCCTTGTCCCACCCCACTTGTTGTATAAACTGCAGGGGTTATATTATATGTCCCCGCCACTCGTAAAATGTCTGCGATCCCTGCGGTAATCCCCGCTGAAAATAACTTACCGTATATCACAGGGTCATAATTAGTATCACTAATAGAGTTACTTTTTAGAACTGAGGCGTCTAGATTACTACTACCACTATAAGTTAAAGATTCGTAAAGTCCTTGCGACCCACCACCAAAACTCATACTATAGGGGACTCCTAGTTGTTTTTCTGCAACTTCGTTTAATCTTCTAGGTATTATTTCTTCAAAATCATTAATTGTAAGAACTGGTCTTGAATTTGAATACAGGGTTAAAGTGCCGTATCTATTTTTTATATCTTGTATCCATGCGATATTTTGTAGATATAGTTTTTCTCCCTCAGTAATTGTTATTGTTGTTGCTGTTGATCCACTATCGACACTATTTTCCGATTCACAAGTTAGGGTTGTTATTAAGTTTACACCACCGCGCCACAACTTCTCATACGCGGTTTCGTATGTATGGTTTCTTCTCCAAACAGCATCCACTTTCATCCAAGAGTCATCCGTTGTTCCCGTACATATAGGGTATTTTGTACATTTTTCCTCTAATGTAAATCCAGTAGCAAATGTACCCCCAGAACAAGCAAAATTATCACTAGTCCCAGTAACTGAAGTATTACCAGTATATCTTAATGTTCTATAACATAACTTATAACCTTCTGCTGACCCACCACTTAATCTCAAAGCTAAGTTATTACTAAGTATCTGATATTCTGTTGACGCACTTGAATAGTAATTACCACCAAAAACACTTTGACTATATGTCCACCCAGTACTTGTACCATTAGTATCCCATATTGATCCAGCCCCTGTACAACTAGTTTCATCTGTATAGGTTGGATCATCACATACATAATTTGCAGCACCAATACATGTGTCTCCTGTAAATCCAGTGTGTACACATGTACCGGTACAATTGTATAAGGGGTTACCTACTGAAGTTGTAAAACCAGTTTCTCCATGAAAACAATTCCAAAATTTATTTTCTGCTCTCGCTCCCATATACCAAAAAATACCTTCGTTTTCAGGATATTTGGTGTTAAGAGTGTTTGTTACTCTATTATCCCAACTACTACCAGAAGAACGTACCTTTAATAGACATTCTACAGTCCATCCATTATCTGGTCTAATAGGTAATATAGAATAACCATAACTAAATAGATTATAGAATCCTTGGAAGAACCCACCATATAAATCATAATAGAACCCACTTCTATCATAGTTTGACCTCATTCCGTAAGTTATTGTCTTATCAAAAACCCCCGTTCCATTGGCCTCATTAGTAACAGTTTGTATTTGTAGTTGTAAGGTTGGGTCAGGTAAAACAGGAACAATAAAAGTTTGAACTTGTAATTGTAGGTTTGTTGCACTAACCAAATCCCCCAACATAGTAGGTGGAATAGTGATTGTTTCGTTTAATATGTAGTTTTCGCCAGAATCTAATATAGACACATCAGTTACTGTTGTTGTACCTAAAGCATCTACAACAATACTAAAGTTTGCATTTACACCTACCCCAGTAGTTGTATAAGTCCCATAATTAACGGTATAGGTTCCGGCTGGTCTATTTACTTCGGTTTCTGTTCCTGGAACGACAGTAAAAGTTAATATTCCCCCAGGGAATTCCCCTAACATAGCGGGTGGGATGGTTATTACGTCATTAATCACATAAAATTCTCCAGGGTCTTGTATTATTACATCAGTTACTGTTGTCGTACCTAAAGCATCTACTGTAATACTAAAATCTGCGTTTATTCCCGCAGCAGAAGTCGTAGTATAGTTACCATAATTAACCGTATAGTTTCCAGCTGGTCTATTTAAGTTTGTTTCTGTCCCTGGAACGACAATAAAAGTTAATATACCTCCATTAGTTCTAGGGTCATGAGTACTTGTGTACCCCGTTACAGCGTGCATTTTTAATCTATAATCATACCATTCGGGATTAAACGTTTCTGATGTTGGTATACTGGTAGCGATTGTAAACACACTCCCAGTTAATGAGTCCGTTAGTCCGTTATCGATAGAAGTTAGACCGAAATCTTTTATTTTTTGACCATCAGTTACCTCAGCTTCACTCCAAGCCATTTTACTTAAGAGAGTATTCCCCGAATAAAATGTACCTGAATTTTCTGGTGTTGTAATAGTTGCTGTTTGGACTGTCATTACTAGATTAGCAGCTCCCCCTCCACCTAAATTAGCGTCAGTTATTGTTATGGTATCACCATTAACAAAACCCCGTCCACCAGACCATCCATTATAATAGGCAGTGGACGCAACCAAAGAGGTAACACCACCCACCGTCACCAATATATCAAAAGTAGCCCCATATCCCACACCACTAGTGATATAATCTGAAACTCCAATATTGTAAGTTCCTGGAGTTCTTGCCGCCGCTGTTGTTAAGGGGTTAGTGATTAGTGATATCCCTCCCGACTCTGGGTTCGATAGTGAGGGTATGTCTTTTTGTTCACTACATTTAGGGTCGTGTAAATCTAAATAAGTTGGAAACTTATAAGAATAGAAGGTGGTTCCGAATAATGTTGTCCCCCCACTATAATACATAACATCTGAGTTATATATCACTTCTTTTGTATAATTTCTCTCATCATCTGTTAGATTAAAATCCCAAAATGAGTCGCTTGCTAACTTTGCGTCTAAGTTATTAAAGTAATAATTTTGTATTGCCATTTGATTCTTTTATACTAATAAATATATTTAGTCTACTAAGTGTGTTAATATCTACCACCTTATTTGATTTAATTATTTATTTTGTTTATTATTATTATCTAAAAAGAAAACTATGTCCAAACCAATTAAGATTTTAGTACACCCTTCAGATAGAACTGGAGTGGGGTCATACCGGTCAATCGACCCACACATTGCATTAGAGAAATACTACCCTGGAGAATTCCAAGTAGAAATAAATTATAGTCCTTGGGATAACCGCGATACCTACTGGCAAGACTTTGATATCCTTCATTTTCATAGAGGTATGGGTGATTGGGGTAATTGTTTACGACTTATCGAAGATTGTAAAAAGTGGGGCATTACCGTCATTATGGATTTGGATGATTACTGGATGCCGGGTCAAGAACACCCCGCATACCCAATGATAATGGAACACAAGATAGGTCCTAAGATTATAGAAAACTTAAAAGCCGCGGATTACGTTACCACTACAACTCCGGACTTTCGAACATTAATGTTACAATATAATAAAAATATAGAGATATTCCCTAATGCTATTGATCCCGATAAAAGACAACACAAACCTAAACCTGAAGAATCAGACAGACTTAGGGTTGGTTGGTTAGGTGGTTCTTCTCACCTTCACGATTTAATGTTATTAAAAGATGGTTTACAAAAACTAGGTTCTGACCCCACAGTAAAAAATAAATACCAAATGGTTTTATGTGGTTATGATTTAAGAGGGGCAATAACAGAAGTACATCCTGACGGAAAACAAACCACAAGAGAAATAACACCAAAGGAATCTGTATGGTATCAATATGAACAAATCATGACTTCAGATTATAATTTAATTTCAGATAAAAACCACGTACAAAAATTATTTGACTTTAAGAAGTCTAAGGAGAATAGGACTGATGAATATAATAGAGTTTGGACAAAACCAATCACCACTTACGCTTCTAACTATAATCTTATGGACGTTTCTTTAGCTCCACTAAAAGAACATACCTTTAATAGAGTTAAATCACAATTAAAAGTTATTGAAGCTGGTTTTCATAAGAAAGCCCTAATCGCACAAGACTTTGGTCCCTATAATATTGATTGTGTTCACGGTAAGAATTCCTTATTAGTACCAACGTCTAAAAATCATAAATGGTGGTATAAACATATTAAGACTCTTATTAATAACCCTAATATGGTTACAGATTTAGGTGAACAACTTTATGAAGATGTACAAAAATACCATATTAGAGAAGTTACAAAAAAGAGAGCTGAATGGTATAAAAGTTTAATTAAAAAATAGTATATTTGTAAAATGTTAGAAAATATAAATGAAAATAAATTATTGTTTATTGATATAGAAACTGCTGGTTCCTATAAAGATTCTCACGAATTAAAAAAAATGGATGAGTCCCTTTGGGATTTGTGGGACGTAATAGGGTGTTCTTATTTTAGAAGACATTATCCGGAAGATGAGGATAAGGATTGTGAGTTTCTATATGAAAAATATTCTGGTTTGTTACCTGAGTTTGGTAAGATTGTGTGTATTAGTGTCGGGTTTATAAATGGAGAAGAAGAAAAGTTACAATCTTTCTGTAGTGGTAATGAGATGGACGACTTAATTCAAGTAACACAACTACTAAATAAAATAGAAAAAGTTGGTTTTACCTTATGTGGTCATAATATCAAGAATTTTGATTTACCTTATTTAGGTAAGAGAATGTTAATTAACGGTATTAACCCACCATCTTTATTACCTTCTCACGATACAAAACCTTGGGAGGTTAGGGCTCTTGACACAAAAGAACTTTGGAACTTTGGGTCATATAAAGGTTTATCTTCCTTACATTTAGTAACTTCCCTTATGGGAATACCCTCACCTAAGGAAGGTGAAGTAACCGGAGAAAATATGCACCAATCTTGGTACAATGATAAAAAGACTGAAATTATGTATTACTGTGAAAAAGATGTAAGTTCTCTAATTAAACTAATTAAAAAAGTTAAAAATTTATAAAATGGAAAATAATAATATTAATGATTATGAAAAAGTATTCGGTAAATTAATTGATAAGTACGAAAGTCTTTCGGAGGATGCTTCCATAGAAGAACTAACTTCCCTAACAAATCAAATAACCCAAACCACTGAAGAATTTAATAAACACAGTATGGATATCACTCCAGAATCGATAATGATTAAGTTAGAGTATAAGAATATGTCTAGTACTGAAGACTTGTCGTATTCTTATAAAACAGATAGTGGGTTTGATTTAAGGTCTTCGGAGGACATAATAATAAAACCAAAAGAGGTTGAGTTGATACCCACCGGAATTAGTCTAATTATTCCGAAAGGATTTGAAGTCCAAATTCGAAGTCGTTCAGGACTATCGTTAAAAGAAGGACTTTTTGTACTTAACTCACCCGGAACTATCGATCAAGGTTATATAGGAGAGATAAAAATAATATTGGCTAATTTTAGTAAGGAAGAAAGAATAATTAAGAAAGGTGACAGAATCGCTCAAGCTTGTTTATGTCCAGTTGTTACTGGTGAATACATAAACCTAATAAAAATAAATAATAATATAAAAGAAACCGAAAGAGGAAGTGATGGTTTCGGTTCAACTGGTAAATAATATGAAATTAACTGTAGTATATAGTACAAGAAAAATAGACGAAACATATATAAAACATATAGAGAATACTTGTGGTGTTAAAGGGGTTGAAGTTTTACCCTTTGAGAACCCTGACGGTGTTTCTTTAACTGAGGTATATAACGAATTATTAGAAAAAGCTCAAAACGACATCGTTGTTTTCTGCCACGATGATCTAATATTTAACACAAAAAAGTGGGGGAAAAAAATTCTTAAACATTTCGATAATTCTGATTATGGGGTACTTGGTCTTGCCGGTACAACAGAATTACCAGAAACCGGAAGATGGTGGGAGGATATTAACCAACCACTAAGTAATATGGTTGGATTAGTTAACCATTCCCAAGATGGGAAGACTTGGGAATCTAAATACTCTATGTCTGTTGGGGAAAACATAATCCCGGTGGTTATGTTAGATGGGTTATTTTTCGCAGTAGATAAAACAAAAATAGAATCCACCTTCAACGAAGAGATTAAAGGATTCCATTTTTATGACGTTGATTTTACTTTTAGTAACCATCTTGATGGGGTTAAAGTTGGGGTTGTAACAAATGTACGGGTTACTCATAAATCTGTTGGTCAGACTAATGAAGAGTGGGAAAAAAATAGATTACAATTTGTTAAAGAAAAGTCAACTTATTTACCAGCTTCTGTGGGGGTAGAGATATTTTACACTGAAAAAATCCCTATGATAAAGAACCAACCAAAACTATCAATAATAATACCAACAAAAGATAATATCGATATTCTTTTCGGTTGTATAAATTCTATAATAGAAAAGTCTGAATATAAAAATTATGAAATTATAGTAGCAGACACCGGTAGTGGTGAAAAAAATATGATTAAGATTGAAGAATTCTGCGAAGATAAGGATTTTATAAAATTAATAAAATTTGATTATTATAACTTTGCCCAGATTAACAATGAAGTTGTGTCTCAATACATTTCCAAAGATACTGAACTTTTATTATTCTGTAATAACGATATAGAACTAATAAACGACGCGATAAGTAGGGTAGTTTCAGTTTGGATAAAGAATAAGAATAAGGTTGGGACTGTTGGTGCTAGGTTACACTTTGAGGATAATACTGTACAACATGGTGGTATGTTATTATGGTTAAAAAAGGAGTGGTTAACAGAGAACGGGCTATCACAAATAGAGATATCTCATTACAACCTTAGACAATCATATAAACATAGTCAGGAAGGGTATAGTAGAATAGTTGGTAACACTGGAGCCTTTCTATTAGTTTCGAAGGATTTATTTAAGAAAGTTGGTGGGTTTAACCCTACCTATATAGAGTGTTTTGAGGACGCTGAGTTAAACTTCTCCATATTACTGGAAGGTAAAATGAATTTATTTGTGTCTGATGCCGTTGCATACCACTACGAAAGTAAAACAAGAGATGAAAGTGACGAAAAATTATCAAGATTACAACAAGACTATAGGGAGAGACTTTTCCCTTTTATTGGTCAAGCCCTTAATGATGAACATAAAGGAAGAATAATAGGACAATTTATAAACGTAATAGAATGAGAGTAATGTGTATATTAACAGTGTGGAACGAAAGAGAGTACCTCCCACTGAAACTAGAATATTGTAAACAAAATAAATTAGAACCGTATATCATAGATAATATGTCTACTGATGGTTCATGGGAATACCTACAAGAAAATAAAATTCCGTCACATAGATTAGACACTGACAACTCTTTTGATTTAAGAGTGTTGCAGGATGATATTGTAAAAACCCTACATCGAGAAAAACCTGACTGGGCAATATACAATGGTTGTGATCTTTTTCCAGTTACAATGGAACCTCTTCACGACGCTTTGGAAAAATTAGATAGGAGAGGGTTTAATCTAGCTCAAATAGAATGTATCAATTTTTTTAATACAGGAGAAGATAGAGAGGTAAAGGACCCTTTTAATAATTACTTCCATTATGGTACACTAAACCAATTTAATATGATACACAAATATAGTCCAGTGTTACGTTATATGGCAGATGACGTTTCTTTTCCTGGACAAAGACTAGGAGTTATAGATGGTATGATGATTAATTATGGAAACACTAAAACTAAAGAAGAAAGGGAAGAAACTCTTGAAAGAAGAAGGAAAGCTTGGTCAAATGGAGAACCTCCTGGACATGGATCACATTACCTAGAGGGAGAAAGAAATAATTGGATATGGCCTAAAGAACAACTAACCGATGTAAGGGAAACTAAGTATCGAAAATATGTAGAAAAACTACAAGAGGTGTCTAAGGAAGTATATAAAGAAGATAAATAATGGGGACTTATCAGAAATCAAACTATTACGACGAAGCTTATGGTAAAGGGACTTACGATGTTGAACCTAAATCTCTACACCATTACCATATGAATTGGTCTGCAGCGGTTGATGCAGTAACTCAGATGATACATTTACAACGAAGAGGAGAAGAATTTTTAGACACCGGAGTTAAAACAAATATTGAGAACATTGTTGACTTAGGGTGTGGACCAGGACATTTCGGACAGATGATAAATATCAAAGGAATTAAGTACTACGGATATGACTTTTCTAAGGTCGCGATTAAGAAAGCCAAAAATAGATTATCTGGACACCTTAATAAACACGTTAGTGTTATGGATCTCGAAAAGGACTTTCCAAAACATAAAAATCCACTATACACCGCTTTTGAGTTTTTTGAACATATCCCTTTCGATGTTGATATAATAAATAAATTATCTAAGGACGATTTTATCATCTTTAGTGTCCCAAGTTTTGACACTGAAAGTCATGTACAACACTTCCCAACATATGAGGATGTGTATGAAAAATATGAAAAACACCTTAATGGTGTACAAATTATTTTTTCTGCTGGGGGTACTACCCCAGAAGGTATTAAACACATAATCTACGTTGTTTTAGGAAGAAAAAAATAAGATATGAAAAAAGTAAGTTTTTTAGGGTTTAAGGATTATGCAAATATAATGACCGAATATGCAAAAGCAATAAATAAGTATTGTGATGGTTTTGAGGCTAGAGTTATATGTGAATTGTCTCACCCAATTGACTTTGGTGAACCTCATGATTATGACCTTTATGAGTGGGACGAATCGAAAACCGGTCACGGAAAAAGAAATGATGATATTATAGAATCTGCTAAAGAATGGTTAAAAGAATCAGAACATATTATTTTTGCTGAAGAAAAAAAACCAATATGGCACGATTTAATGTTAAACCCTCCACAATATCGGGATCAAGAAGAATATTTTTCTGTACTTGATCATGGTGGTATTTTAGATACCTATACTCGTTTAGAGGGGTGGAGAGATCTTCGTAACATTCTTGACTTGGATTTCTTTACTGAAACTAAAGCTGGTAAGAATGGAAATTTACATATGTACCACACGGGAAGTGTGTATAGAGATAGTTGTGATTTTTTTAACATAATGGGTATTAAACATTTTAATAAATTAATACACGGTGTTGATTTATATAGACTTTCTTGGTATAATCCTAATGATCGAATGGCTAACGATAAAACTATAAATGAAAGATTTAATCTATATGATGATTTTAAGGAAGAGAACCATTTAGCAATATATACTTCTTACGATAAAGATTACGACAAACAAGAAGTACTAAAGAGGATTGACGATAAATTTGACACTAATAAAATTCTTATTTTTCACGCAATGACGGGAAAATTCAAACTGTCACATATTATTGACCAGGTAGTTGGGGACTTGGTAAAGACTTTGAATAAACGCAATAAGAGAAAAGGTATTAATATCGAATACGAATATATCACCCCACAAACCTATGAACCGATTAAACACTTAGTTGACAAAAATAGTGGATGGGTTCCTAATGAAGAAATTATGAAGTTAAAAGAAATGTGTCACTTATATGTGGACGAATTTAACCCTATGATTGGGTATTTTGGGGGTAGTTCTGTGGAAGCGTTAATGACCGGTAATGTAACTTTTGCAACAATAAATCACTTTGAGGAAGACGCTATGAATGCGGCGAATAAAAACATAAACGCAACTGATTGTCCGGTTATACATCTAGGGGCCAACCCACAGGAATTTCGTAGAGTTATGAAGAAATATATGGAGAAACCAATAGAAGAACTTAAAGAGATAGCTAAAAATGGTTTAGAGTGGTACTATAAAACATCAACCCATAAAGCGGTTGCAACTAAATTTGAAAAAGAAATATTATTATGAAAAAGATTTTT
>TARA_R110002167_G_scaffold12153_3_pt1 | contig 10988 bp, 8 predicted proteins | sample TARA_R110002167 | Tara Oceans TARA_R110002167 (sample SAMEA4398238) | marine metagenome | biome: Polar Biome; feature: [MES] marine water layer (ENVO:01000295) within the mesopelagic zone...; material: water (ENVO:00002006), including particulate matter (ENVO:01000060) such as...... | reverse complement strand
CCGCAGGCTTGAGCGTGTAGTCGCCGCCAACGAGAGTGCTTGTGTTGTTGTACTGGTCCCGCACTTCAACGAGACCGCTGAGAGTTTGGCCGTCAGCGAAAGTGCCAGCAACGTAGACAACTGATTGACTGTTCCCGACAGATTGCCAGGCCTGGAAAGACGGGAAACCGTTCGTGAGAATCTGGGTTCTGTACTGGTAATTGTCTGAGCTGCTGGTCGTAAACCGGAGGACCATCCGACCGTAAGACGCTTCAGGCTTCCACGAAGTGATGGTCGGGACAGCCGGAGGCGTGTTGTCCCAGAGTGGCGTAGCTGACTTCGTGACGAACGCCGAGTCGCCCGCACTGTTGCGTGAAGCAACCCGCATATATCTGACGCCGCCAGTGCCAGCGAATGTCGTATTTGCGGACAACGTGGCCGACGAAACTACACCGTCCACCCAACTTGTTCCGTTCTCAGACACCCCCACGACATAGTTGCTTGGCAAATCGTACGGGTCCGCACCAGACGGCGTAGCCCACGACAATGTGAGTTGCCCTAGCGTTGCAGTAGGAGCGATGCTGACGCTCGCCGGAACGTTCGGCGGGTACAGCCAAGTAGGTGTAGCAGAGACGGTTACATATGCCGAGTTTCCTGTAGTCGCCAGTGTACGAATCCGCAGCGACCGGCTGCCAGAACCAGCGGACCAAGTTCGGATCACCGGCCCGTTGCCCCCGGACAGGGTGAGCCAAGCGGTCCAAACGCCACCAGGGTCAGACAGGTACTGAATCTCGTATCCAGTGAACGAACCAGCAGGCGTGCCCCAGGTCAGTCTCAGTTGACCCTTTGTCGAAGTAGCCACGGCAGTGACCGAGGGCGGCACGCTCGCCGGAATCGAAGAAGTAGCCGTGTTGGAATACGGGCCAGGATTGTCAGAGATGACAGCCCGAACCTGATACGACTCGACCGTGCCCTCACGGGCGTTCGTGTCCGTGTACGAAGTAGAACCAGCAGCCAGGTAGACCAGCGACGAACCACCCCGAACCACTTGGATCTGATCGTGGTCACCGACCGACGCAACAGACCAGGCGAGAGCAACATTGTCGCCCGAGGTCGGAGCACCAGCGGTCAGCGACGTTGGAGCTTGTGCCAATGTCAACAAGTTCGATGTTCCCGTGCCGATGTTCCCACCGCCCAGAGTGAGAGCTTGGACAAGGTATCCGTCAACCGTTGGCTGCGGATTTGTGTCTGTAAACGACAGTCCAGCAGTGTTTCCGATGAGCGACCCGTCCGGTTGGTAAACGTTGTACGTTGCTCCACCAGGCGAAGCATCCCAAACCAAACCGATGTTTGTATCAACACCCACGTTTGTTGGTGTCGCCACGACGCCCGTCGGTGGCCCAGCGACGGTCACCGTGTTCGTCGTCACCGACACATATTGGACGCCCGAGATCAGCGACCAGATCGTGTACGCATTCGTGCCCGCAAGCGGTACTGAGTCAGTAACAGAATAGCTACCGCCTGTCGCTGAGACTGAGCCAACGAGCGCATTGTTGGAACGCCGCACGTTGTACGAACTCGCCACCTCAGGATCGGCTGTGCCGCCAGCAGGCGCATCCCAAGTAATGACAACCGTGTTGTTAGCTTGAAGGACTGCCAACGGATTCTGAGCGGGTGTCGCCGTCTCGGACCATACGAGCCGCCACGAACCAGCAGAGTAAGCCCAGACCCTCTCAGCGGTGACCCAGCTTCCAGAGCGATGAACCCAGGGCGTAGCCCACGACCGCCACACGCTTGCCACACGGCCGTAAGCCAAGTTCGGTGGGAACAAAGGCATCTCAGGCCACTTGAATGTAGAGATCGCCTTCGACGCCCTGAGCAGGCGGTCCAGACGTTCCCACGCCGTACGGGTACGGTCCGAGCGGGCGGGAGTCGGTGATGTCAGCGTCAAGGATCGCTCCGCCTGCTGTGCGGGCAATCGTGGCGAGCAGAATCGCAGAGTCTGGCACGGCAGTTCCAGAGATCAACTCGATCGTCGCATTGTCGCCAGCAGCACCACCAGCCGCCGGATCGTTGACCCGCAGCACAACGATGTCGGTGCGAACTCCCGAGCCAGGAGCAGCCAGGGAGTTCGACGTTTCCGCAGCAACTACCTCCACGAAATACATGCCCTGGTTCACTTCGTCGTCGCCCTTGATCGCTACCGATCCGACAGCAACATTGACAGTGTCGCCACCAACGCCGGTCTGCGAAACAACGCAGCCCTCGAAGACACGCTCGGCACCATGCAGCACTTGCTCAATGAATCCTCGGTCGAGCCGTGCCGGGTACGTTCCAGCCTGCAACCAAATGGGAACTTGAATGGTCATGTTCGCAGGCTACCTCAGAGCGGAGCTGGCTCGGCGGGCATTGAGCTGCACGTTATGACTCCAGTGCAGCAAGCCGGGCTTCAAGCGCTTCAATATCGGCACGTTGACGTGACACCAAGTTGATTAGGTGCGGCACAAACCGTTCATACTGAACGCCCTCAGGTTCAGTCAGGTCCGCCACCGTAGGATCAAGCAGCTCTCCTTCTGCGCCCGTGGCAGGCTCATAGCTTTCAGCCACACCGTAATGCACAAGGCGAGGGTCAACGGCTGCGACTTCTTCAGCGATCAGCCCCCAATATCCCCAGTCACTAGGATCATGCTGCCCAAGCGACTTGTACCAGACAGGCCGCAGATCGAGAATTGCGTCGGCGTACTCATCAGCCATCGTTTCTACGTCGGTCTTGTATTTGGCTGCTGACGTGGAGCGGTAGATTTTAGTGTTGGCATCGAGAAAGAGGTTGGCTGAACTGGCAGTCGTGAAGCCGTACCCCGCAGTCAACGCAACCTGACCGCCATTCGTGATGGTCAGGTCGGTGCTGTTGTTGGTTCCCAAACCAAGCGAACCAGTGCCTTTTGTGCGGATGAACCCTTGGCTGTTCACGTCGGAGGCGTTGCCCATCAGCACAACCATGCTTGGCGTTTCGACGGCTGCGTAGTCGAAACCGGCCGACCATTCGCCCAGCGACATCGTTTGTGCGCCAGTGTTCGAGATCATGTTGAGGTGTCCCGTTATCACATCAACGTCGTCGGTGCCAACGCTCAATAGCTCCACTCCGCCAGCGGAGAATCCGATCTGGTTTGCCCCAACCCGATACAGGCCAGTGTCACCGTCCGATGCGAACGTCAGGCTCGGCGCAGTGGCAGAACCGTCCGACGCAATAACGTCGCCGCCAACGGTGAGGTCGCTTGAGAGAGTGATTGCTCCACCTGAGGCGATTGTCAGATCAGAGCCTTGAGACGCACCAAAGATTAGCGGTCCAGTGCCTTTAGTACGAATGAACGCAGCATCGTTAGGGTTGCCCGTTCCCAGCAGCGCATAGAAAGACGATGTTTCTATTGCGGCAAGGTTGGAACCGCCCGAAAACTCGCCCAGCGAAATAGTGTCAGAGCCAGTGTTGGAAAACACGTTCAAGTGTCCCGTCACAACGTCCACGTCGGCCGAACCTACGCTCAACAGCTCTACGCCACCAGCGGTAAACCCGATCTCGTTTGTACCAGCCAAGTAGATGCCGGTGTCGGGATCGGACGTAAAAGTGAGCGAAGGTGCGAGAGCCGTACCGTCAGGCAGCGACCCGGTATCGGCCCACGCACCGTCACCACGCAAGAACGTCGTAGCGCTCGGCGTTCCCGTCGCTGTAATGTCGCCAGGGACATCAACTGTCTGCAACGCAGAATCAGCGAGCGCCCCTTGAGCAGCAGTTGCACCACCCAAGTTTGCTAGAGAAGTTGCAGCGTCAGCGACATCAGACAAGTTGTTTGCAGCAAGGAGGTCGCCCGATGTTCCAGCAGGAGCTGCCCACGCACCATCGCCCCGAAGGAACGTCGTAGTGCCAGGTGTTCCAGTCGCAGTGATATCAGCAGGAACATCAACTGTCTGCAACGCTGTATCAGCCAGTGCGCCCTGAGCAGCAGTAGCACCACCTATGTTCGCCAACGACGCAGCGGCGTTGTCAACGTCAGAAAGGTTATTGGCAGCCAATAGGTCACCGCCGCCGCTAGCACCAGCGACACACACGTTCACCTTGGCAGTAATTTCTGACCCGACAACGACATCCACTACATCAGCGTTCGGACGACGTGCGGCATACGTGTAGACCCGAAACACCCTCCACTTTCCGCCAACCCAATACGTGAACTCTGTGTCCGCAGGCAGTTGGACTCTCAGATACCAGTAATACCAGCCAAGTCCGAGTGTCTCAGTCTGATCTCCTGTTACCGACACACCGATACAGGCCGTCGGAAGATCGACGGTCATAGAGAACGACAGAATCTCTACACCTGCTGAATCGAGTAGACCCGCTTGAATAGTTGCGCCAGTCAAGTCAAACGGTAACCCATCAGTCCCTTTGGCGCAGATGCTGGTCGCCCAGGGGACGCTTACAGGTAGCCAGAAATCTACCTGTTCGTTGCGGGAGTCGATTGTTTCCACGCCACTGTAGAGCATGATACGAGGGTACTAGGCGTACGGGACCAGCGTAGCGACTACTCAGAACTCTCTTGGCGATCGTCGCTGGGAGGCTTGACCCAGCGGATCTCGCCGTTAGCCATGAACAGCATGAGCAGAGGCGGGCGTATCCCGTCTTCGCTGCCTGGGATTTCCATCGTCCCGGCAACGGCCAGGGAGAGCGTCGGCTGTTGATCTGGTTCCAAAGCCCCATCGCTGTTGTCTGGCATTCGCATGTTAGTGGTCATGTGGTTCGTGAGGCTTCTGAGCCTCAACCTCAATGAACGTCGAGATGATGAGCTTGTCGTCCGTCTCGGCAATCATCGACTCATGCGGGTGCGTCCACAGGCCAGGGAACAACAAGACTTTGCCGACGGTTGGCCTGACGTAAGTGTCTTGCCGTCGGAAGAATGTCTGCCCGCCTTCTGCCACGTCGTTCAGATAGATGACGCAGCCAAGCACCCGCTCCGTCTGCTTCCCAGGCAGCGAGTCAACGTGCTCCTTGTAAAAGCCGTCGTTCTTCTTATACATCTGGAGCTGATATCCCGAGTCGCATAGCGGCACATCATCGAGCTGCGCCACCAGTCCCCGGTAGACGATCAGCGCTTCCTTGAGGCCCAGGAACACCTGATTTTCAAGCTCCTTCAAGTCGTAGCCAAGCTCCAAAAGTTTGTCAGGTGCCCAGTCGCCTGACCAAGATTTGTTGTCGTATGCCAAGCTGCCGTCGATGCAGTTTTTCATGTTCGGCATCTGGCCTGAGATCGTTTCGCCTTTCCACCCGATCTCTGGCAGAGCGTCCAAAGCGAGCAGGTGGACCTGTTCGATCACGCCCTCATCGAAGCAGCCACGCACGACCAGGATGCCGTTCTCTTCCGGGCCGACCCACGAATACTCAACGCCAGGCTTGTCTGACATTCCTGGCACTGATTCATACACTTCGGATTCAAGCACGATGCACTCCTAATTGTCGGGTCTTCTCAACTAGCAGTCGAGTCGTCCAATCATCAAACAGGTCAGGCAGCGGAGGAACATTCTTCCCCCGATCTCTAGCCCGAACATTGCCTTTCAGATATCGGGCGACGAACTGGTCGTCAACGTCGCTGAGGAGCCACGACCGGAACTCGTCCGGCATCCCCATCGAGTCGAGAATACCACTGCACGTCTTAGACACCAATTCGGTGTTGCCAAGCTCTTTGTAAGCGAAGTCCCATTCGATCATGATGCGGAACAGCTCTTGCAACGTGCGGGTCGCCGTCGGCGTGACCAGCCTGATCTGTTCGTCAAGCTCAGCGGTCTTGTGCTCCAGGTAAAGCAGATACCCGATCGGAGCAGCATCAAAGATCACGTCAACCCATTCGATGTTTTCCATCGTGATGAGGTGGTTGCCCATGTTCGGATCTGGCATGTCGGTGCTTCCGCAGATACAGATTTGAGCGTCCTCGTCCCACTTGTGATACCCGAACGGACCGTACCGGTCGGCGTCACATCTGTCGGTTGCGCCAGCGGAGATTGGCCGGGCGCTGACCGCAATGAAGATGCCTCGGTCGTCACGGTATTCAGCGAAGCGGGCGTAGTCCCCGACCCCGCCTTGCTGCGTCGGCTCGTCAATCAACCGGAGCATCGGTGGCGCTACGACGGTTGACCAGTCTGGTACTTGTTCTTCGCTCGGATCAGGCGGCGTACTGGATGAGGAAAGTGACATTGAGGCTCCCGACTGAATGGTCGTGGACGACAGATTCGTTGCCCGTCGTCAGCGTGTGAGTGTGGTTCGTCGTGCTGTTGGCGACGGTGATCGTGTGGCTGTGGCTTGCCGTTTGGTTGTTGATCGAGTGGCTGTGGTTGGCGCTGTTGTTGCCGACGTTGGTTGCGTGCGTGTGCCAGGCACTGACGTTGCCCGTATTGCCGTTGACACCGTGATAATGGTTGGCGCTGATATTGCCTGTGTTCTTGGCTCCACTGCCACCCGAGTAATACGAGTGCTGATGGTTGGCGCTGACGTTGCCTGTGTTCGCAGAGAACGAGTGCCTGTGGTTGGCGCTCGGGTTGCCCATGTTGACGGCGTGCGAGTGATTGGCCGATTGGTTGCCAGCGTTGTGCGAGTGGTTAGCAGACTGATTCCCGGCGTTCGAGTTGTGAGCGTGATTAGCCGACTGGTTACCGCTGGTTCCCGTGTGCGTGTGAGTAACCGATTCGTTGCTCGTATTCGCAACGACCGCTCTAGTGTTTTGAGCTGACGGGATGCCAGTGAGAAACTCGCCGGTCGTTCCGGTCGGCAGATTGAACGTCGTGCTTCCGTTGCCCGTCCCGTACTTCGTTCCGATGACAGCGAACAGGTCCGAGTAGGTAGAGCGAGAGACAGCAACCCCATCGCACACCAGATTGTTAGTAGGGAGCGTCGCCCCAGTGCCGCCGCCACCCCACGCTGTGATTTGGCCGACGTAGCCGCCACTTCCACCGCCACCGCCGCTTCCAGACGTTGAGGCACGTTCCAGGGCAGCAATGCGGCGAAGCTGATCCTCTTGCAAAGCCGCAGCCTGTTCGACGCCAGGCGGTGTACCTCTTGGGACGGTCATGAGTTCAGCCTAGATCCCAGACTCAGATCGCTGACGTTTCGATGACTTCCATCGAAACCGTCAGGGCACCGTCAGCAGTGAACGAAAGATTTACGTTCATCACTTGCCCGGTCACGCTGAAGCCTGGGTTGCCGATCGGTGCGGCCGCCGTCGCAGGCACCACAATCGTCACCCGGTCGCCAGGCGAGAACGCAGCATCGGACACATATCTCGCTGCGTCGATATCGCACGACCACGTGGACAGCGGAGAGTTGAACTCCTCGACCAGACCCGCAGCGTATTGCGTCAGCGTGGCCTGCTCCGTGACGCTCGGGAAACCGACAGCACGTTCCCATCTGCCCCGAGGGTCAGTCGCAATGCCAGGCGCATCGGCGACCGCTGGAACTGTCGAAGCAGAGTCGCCGTCAACAAACACCGAGTTAGCGAACTCGCCTGTGCCGCCGCTGCGAATCAAAGCCCGAGCTGTGCCGCCCAGCATGATCGGCGTGCCCTGGATCGGGAACGCCGTAATGTCGCCAGAGCTGACGTTGAGAACCAGGCTGCCATCAACCGACCAATACGGCCCGTTTATCACACCTGACAGATTGGCGAGGATCGTCCCAATATTCTCGCCGAGAACGTAAGACCGGTCACGGAACCGGCCGTCATTGTCGAGCGTCCCGTTAGTGATGCCCCAGTCGCCACCAGACTGGCTTTGAGTGTGAGCGATGATCGCAGCGATGATGTCCGCTTGGCCCGTGGAGGCGAACGTCAGGGCAGCTTGTACGTGCCTTGCGTTCATTAGGCGTTTGTAATCGACAGCCGTGATGGACACGACATCATCGTTGTCCGGTCCCCACGTCTGGCCGACTGAGATGATTCGGTACCGGGCGAAGATTGCGCCGCTCTTGTAAACCCAGACATCGGAGGCCAGTTCGTTGATGAGCAGAGCAGTCGCCGAGTTGCCTGGAACCGTGAACGAGCATTCGCCGCCAGCGTCCAGCGACAACGACAGCGACAGGATGTCGAACGAAGCAACTTCCTGGACCGGCAGAGAAGCAGACGAGTCGCCGACCGCAATGGTGAAAACGTTCTCGACTATAGCCACGCCGACCGCCACGTGAACTGACAGGTTCCTTGCTGCGTGGCTTCTTGATAGCGGACGATGTTTTGCCCAGGCACGAAGCGGACCTCTTCCCACGACCAGTCAGTGAAGTTGATTTTGTCGTACCGGGACGCTGTCGGATCGTCGTTCAGATACACCGTTTTGGTGCGGGTGTTGATCGTCAAAGTTTCGCCAGCCGCCAACGTCTGGCCGCCGTCACGGTCGAACGACATATCGACCCCGTTGATCGTCACGGTCGGATTGACAGCAGGCCCGAAGATGGTCGCTGACCAGTCGGTCGTTTCGTTGCCGTCGTTAACAACGATTCTGGAGCCAATCGGAATACCTGCCGGATACACCCGGTCGAACGTCAGGTCGTAGTTGCGACCTGTCTCAACATCGCTGCCAGGCACGATCAGAAGCGTCGATTCGTCCGGCGATTCCAGCACGCCCCGCACCCCAATAAACGAAACCATGATCGTGTTCGCCTGCGGCCGCTGAATCGACACCGGGGCAGACTCCCCACGGACCAGCAGCGAACGCTCCTGCGTCGAACCAGGGATCGTCCAGACCAGTCGAGGGCGAAGCCGAGGACTCAGGTAAGCAGTCAAGTTGTCGATCGAGATTTGCGGGTCTTGTTTGTTCACGTCGAGCGTGATCGCCATGCTTACTGCACGGGCACCGATGAAGCGGGTCGAGTCGAGCGTGCCGTCACCAAGCGCACGGTTGCGGATCACCGGACGTGAAGCAGGGAACCCAATCTCCCAGCCTGTCACGACGTAACCAGCAGCGTTGCATTCCGTCACCCCGCCGCCCAAGCTGATCGGCCCGAGATCGAGCTGGCCCAGCGTGTCTTCTGTCAGATATACGAGGCTCATCGGATCGCTTTCTTGTTGGTCATGCCGTCAACCGTCGTGCGCTCAAAGCGAGCATCGTTTTTTGGGCCACCAAATCGGCGTCGGTGCCATCATAGAAATTGGCTGTGTTGATCGAGACGACTGCACCGTCACCTCCCATGCCTGCCTGACTGAGAAGCTCGCTCGCACGCTGCGGACGATTGAGCGGCAGCACCAATTCTGGACCTGCCTCGCCGACAAGGGCCAGCATAGGCGACGTGACTAGACCGCCGTTTGCCAGTTCAGGCAGCCGAGGTATTGAAGGGACGCTGAATGTTTGCCCACCAAACTTGTACGCATCTCGACCATCTAGCGGGATGTCAAGCTCGAACGTCGGGAGCGTAAACCCGATGCCGTTCCACTTGTCGATGATCCAGTTGACTGCTGTCGCAAAACCTGACATCAAAGAGTCGAACGCACCAGACACACCATCTGCGATTCGGCCTGGGATGGCAACGATGAAGCCGATGAAGTCGTTGATGCCTGTTTCAATGAACCCGACAATCTCGTTGAACTTTTCTGAGACGTATGAGGTCATCCCGTCCCAGATGCCACCAAAGAAATCAGAGATGGCGTTCCAGGCAAGTTCCCAACCGGCAGTGATTAGATCGAGGGCGAGCTGAATCGCAACCTTGATGAGGTCCAACGCATTGTCAACGATTGCCTTGATCCCATTCCACACGCCAGAGAGGATCGACTTGATGCCTTCCCACACCTTCTCCCAGTCGCCCGAGATGATTCCAGTGACCAATTCGATCACGCCCCGAATAACTTCGAGCGCCGCTTCGATGGCGTTCTTGATGTTGTCCCAGATCGTGACTATGTAGTTCAGGATTGTCGTGCCGAACAAATCCCAGATCACTTGGATGGCATCTATGGCGAAAGTGACAATCCCGATGAGGATGTCGAGGCCCACGGTGAAGAGTTCGCTTGCTATCGCCCAGAGCCTTTGGAAGTAGGCGATCGTGAAATCTACGAACGCCAGGATGACGGGTAGCACGTACTCGATCAGCCAGTCGATCGTGTCGAAGATGGCCTGCTTGATCGTCGGCCACACCTCAACGAACCAGGCAGTCACAGCACTGAATGCGGTGACGATTCCAGCAGCAACCTGTTTGATGATCGGCCAGGCCGTGTCGATTAAGAACCTGACAGCCGAGTCCACGGCGTCACGAAAGAAATCAAAGTTTTGATAAGCGTAAACGACCCCGGCGGCAAGGGCAGCGACACCAGCGGCAAGGGCGATAACCGGGGCATACATCGCAATGATCGGGACAGCAGCGGCGGCGGCGGCGGTAGCGGTGGCATAGAAGCTCGCAGCGAGAGCGCCCGCTTGAAGGACAGCGAGGGCACCCAGAGCGGCAAGGATCGGGTCACGGTTGTCGAGGATAAAATTGAACACACCTTTGAGGGCGTCCAGCGCCTTCGGCCAGTTGTCAACAAAGAAATCGGCGACGCTTTTGACCACCTTCTCGATGCCCTCGAACACTTCGATGGCGATTGGTAGTGCCACATCTTGCAGATAGTCGAACACGACGACGAGAGCGGCCTCGACCTTCGGCCAGTTGTCTTCGACAAACTTGACCACCTCGTCAAACACGTCGATCAGGAACTCTTGCACGGCCGGGAAATTGTCAACGACAAAATCTACGACTCGCTCAAACCCGGCAATGATTTGTTGAATCGTCGGTTGCCACGACGCCCACACCCGTTTGACAACCGGCACCACTTCCTCAAGAACGAAGGTCTTGAGCTGGTCGAGCGCCGGTAGCACTTTGTCGATTACAAAGTCAGTCAGCGTGCCCAACGCTTGACGCTTGAACGACTCGAACGTCGCTGCGGTCGTACCACCCAAAATGTCAGCGACACCCTGAGCGGACCCCTCAAACTCTCCAAGCTCTTCGCCAGCACCACCCAAAGCGG
>TARA_R110002167_G_scaffold43706_2_pt1 | contig 10991 bp, 27 predicted proteins | sample TARA_R110002167 | Tara Oceans TARA_R110002167 (sample SAMEA4398238) | marine metagenome | biome: Polar Biome; feature: [MES] marine water layer (ENVO:01000295) within the mesopelagic zone...; material: water (ENVO:00002006), including particulate matter (ENVO:01000060) such as...... | reverse complement strand
ATCACTATAGAACCCAAACAGTATATATAACTAAAATGCTATATTTGCATATGGAGTACACTATAAGCTTGCAGAACAGGTTGAGGGTTGGATTCTTGGTAGGTTTTTCTTACTATGAGTCTGACGAAAATTTTGATTACGGTGAGGTTATTTTATACTTAGGATTATTAAGTTTACATATTAAATATAAAAGATTATGATGGAAATTAAAAGCAGATTGAAGGGACACCTTCAGAAACGTGGAGACAACACAACGGGAATTCAAGAAGCAGTAGCAGCTAAAAAAGCCATTAAGAGAATGGAAAAAGTTAGTCTGATTGCTGACGGAGTTGCACGAGGCGAGCTCAAAAAATCTTTTTTCGGTTAGAAAACCGGAGGATTTGTTTATTGTTAAATTGTTTATTTAGGGGAAATCTTCGGGTTTCCCCTTTTTTATGACGATTTTTGACGATTTTATGACGGTTTTATGACGTTTATTTTTAGTTAAATACTTGACTACTAATAAGCTATGACGATATGACGATTTTAAGTCCTAAATATATGATAAAAAAAATATTACTACTACTACTACTACTACTACTACTATAGGGAAAAATATTTTCGTCATTTTACTTTTTTACATTTGTATGAGTTATTTATATATATTTGCACAAATAATTTAATTTAATATGAACGATACAGGTTACACTCCCAAGAACTTAAAGTTCGGTCAGGAGGGCAGAGACAAATTAATAAATGGCATCAAGACCATTTCGGAGGCAGTCAAATCAACATTAGGTCCATCGGGGCAGACTGTGCTCATCGAATCGCCACAGCACACACATGGCATTACAGTAACCAAGGATGGTGTAACGGTAGCTAAAGCTGTCAGTTTAATTGATCCTGTAGAGAACCTAGCCGTACAAATGATGAAGGAGGCGGCAGATAGGACGGCATCATCTGCGGGTGATGGCACGACAACAGCTATTGTATTAACGGAGGCTTTGGTCTTAGAAGGTATGAAGTTTATTGACGATGCCAATAAGACACAGGTTCTTAGGGATATGGTTAAGATAACCGATGAGACCGTAAAGCTATTAAAGAAGGGTTCAAGAAAGGTAACAAAAAGAAACCTAAAAGATGTGGCAACGATATCTGCGAATAACGACCCTCATTTGGGTAAGATAATATCGGACGTATATAATGAAGTTGGCGTGAATGGCATAGTTACCGTAGACAAGTCGCAGACCTCTGAGACGTACTACGAGTCCACTAGAGGCATTAAAGTAGACAGAGGGTACTCTAGTCCTATGTTCATCAACGATCAGAAGAAGGACGAGTGCATACTAGATGATGTATATGTGTTGGTTAGTGATGCTGAGATAGGCAACATACTAAACATAGAGAAGATACTTAAGCCGATCATACAGGAGAATAGCAAGCTATTGATCATAGCACCGTGTTCTAGCAATGTGTTGAACACACTAGCGGCTAATGTTGTGAAGAGTAACTTGAAGGTATGTGTGGTTCAGCCGCCTAACTTTGGTTACAAGCAGCACGAGTTGATGCACGACATAGCTATATCTGTAGGTGCTACGTATTTTTCTGAGAAGACGGGTGATGACCTTAGTATAATGACGATAGATGACTTAGGTCATGCATCGAAGGTTATATCGGGAGACAAGTCAACCATTATAATTAAGGATGAGGGATCGCACATCGATGGTATTGACGAGAGGGTTGAGCAGTTATGGGATTCTCACAAGAACACTAACATCAAGCACGAGAAGGAATTTATATTGTCTCGTATCGCATCATTAACGGGTGGTATAGGAGTGATATATGCAGGTGGCAAGACGGACCTAGAACAAAAGGAGCTGTATGACAGGATTGATGATGCTGTCTGTGCAGTACGTTCAGCACTTGAGGAAGGTATATTAACCGGAGGTGGACTAGCTTTATGGGAAGCGAGTAATGAGCTTGGGGATTTTGATGATATTTACGGATTGGATTCTATTAATATAATGCAGAAAGCATTAAAAGAGCCATTCAATCAGATTATAAGAAATGCAGGAGGCAACGTAGATGAGATTGTAGAGTCGATGTTAGAAGAAGGTGACTATAACTATGGCTATAACTCTAAGACAGGTGAGTATGGTGATATGTACAAGATGGGTGTTATTGATCCATTGAAGGTAACCAAGAACGCACTACAGAACGCTGTATCAGTTGCCGTAACTATTCTATCCACTAACGCTATTATAACAATGGCAAGAAGCTACGAGGACATATAGTATGATTGAGAATGAGCAAGACTTTATGTGCCGCAAGTGGCTTAACTTCGAGGACAGGTGTGCAAACCAATGCCATATGTGTAAGGAGATGAGACACACAAGGTGGTTAGATTTAGAGGATGGTCAAGGTAATAACGAAATAAATTAAAATGAAACCAATAAGTAAATACATTATAATCAAGACAGTCGAGGAGGAGGTAAAAACTTCCTCCGGGCTGTTACTATCTGCTGAGGATGCTAACAATATGCGTTACAAACGTGGTTTAGTTATCATGCAGGGCACAGACGTTACTGTTATAAAAGAGGGTGACGAGATATATTACGACAAGAGAGCGGGGTTTACTATGCTAATAGAGAACGAGCCTTACACAATCATTACAGAGAATGACGTTATCGTTGTTCTCTGATATACTTATTCATACTCTTGATCATATTCCGATACACCTTATCGGAGTATGACACGTTCTTAGCGAACATAGGGTTGACTGATTGGCTAGTTGGTATTTCCTCCCCGTTTAACTTATTATAAAGAGAGGAAATCATTCGGTTTCCTTTGTACGATAATTCGTACAATGTCTTCTTATTACCTTGGCGTTTTCTAAATACGCTTATCCATCCGTCACGGAGTAGCCTACTAAACCTATTTACATCCCAAGATAGCAGATTATCGAATTCGTTAAACTGTTTTTTACCGAAATATTTCTCAGAGTACAGGAAGAATAGCATATCTAGGTCTGCTGTATTCAACTTGTATTTAGCCTTAGCGAAAGATCGTATTACTTTCCAATATTTTAAGTAGTCATTTTTAGGCATAATAAAAATTTAATTAAATTTGCAAACAAAGGTATATAAAAAAATGGGTAAAGGTAGAATAAAAAGAGGATCGGGAACTAGAAGAGTTTTTAAAACAGGGTCTCAGGAAGCTATAACAGCCAAAACAAAGGAGGATTATGCCAAAATAAACTTTAAAAATAAGGCTATAAAGCGTTTCAATGCAATGACTGCTAAAAAAGACAGTCCTGCGGGGAAGAAACGTAGAGCTGCCACCCCATTTAGTAATATATCGGGGTTAGGAGGATTTGGAAGAATACCACAACTAGCATATAAAAAGAAATAATTATGAAAATTAAATTAAAAAAGCTAACAAAAAAAGATATAAAAAAACGGAAGGCAAATTATGATGTATTTGTTAAAATAAAAGATAAAAAGAAATGAAAAAAGTATTAAAGCCGGCAGGAACTGCTATGTCAAAAAAAGCAAAGCCTGAAAAATTAGGATTGCCATCTAACAAGCAAATAAAAAGCTCAGTATACGCTAAGTGCGGTAATAAGAAGTAATGGCGGGTAGGACTAAGAAGAAGAGCAATAAGATATGTCCGTCAGGCATAGCTTGGGCAAAGCGAACCTTTGACACGTATCCTTCGGCATATGCGAATATGGCTGCGAGCAAGTATTGCAAAGACCCTAACTACGCAAAGAAGAGCAAGAAGTAATGGGAGCTTTAAAGAAATGGAGAGATGAGAAGTGGGTACGGATAGGTACTGACGGTTCTATTAAGGGGGCTTGTGGTACAAGCAAGGATACTAAAAACCCTGACCGTTGTCTTCCATTGGCTAAGGCTAAGTCTATGAGTAAGGCTGAGAGATCGTCTACGGCAAAAAAGAAAAAACGAGCAGGCAAGACTGTCGTGGCTAATACTAAGGCAGGGAAAGTAACTAAAAAATATACTAAAAGATAATGGCAATACCATCAGGAACAAAATTTCACGGAGTAGCATACACGGTTGATACATATAATAAAGGTTCTGCATCAGCTAACTCATTAAGAGATTCGTATACTATTGAAGAGCTGTCTCAGTTTGTAAATGAGTATATAGTAAACAACTCAATAACTAGAATAATACCTTACTTTTTGCAGGCTTCTCCATCAGGGAGTAGCGACTATGATACTGCTTACAATATGGTTGACATTGATTGGGTAGGAGGTTCGGGGACATATGTTTTGAACATCCCTTCAGCAGTTGCTAATCCATATAGGGTTATCAGAGTGACGAATAATGCTACTGTAGGTGCAAACGATAAAGTACACGTAACTCCTCTTTTGGGAGAGACTATAGACGGTGCTGCTTTTTACAATATACAAAAACCATTTAACGGCATATCAGCTTGGTCAGATGGTACTAGATGGGTCGTTATACAAGCAAAGTCTGATTAAATATGGCAACTAAAAGTAAAATGAAATGCAATGTTGTTAGAAGTAGCGACAGGGCGGGTAAGAAAAAAATGGTTAAGGCTTGTGAGGGTGGTAAGGAGAAGTTAATTCACTTTGGTGCTAAGGGCTATGGTCATAACTATTCTGCTGCTGCACGGAAGTCATTTAAGGCTCGTCACAAGTGTGGTACTGCCACTAGTAAGCTGACTGCGAGGTATTGGTCTTGTAAGAAATTATGGGCAGGTAAGGGAGGCTCTACGAAGAGTTCACCGAAAAGTAGACGAGGAAAATATTAGTATATTTGTAGTAATATAAAAAATAAAATTTATGGCAAAAAGTAAGAGAGATTTAGCTAAACCTTTATCAGATAGTAAATTTGACCCGGCTGATTATAATAAAGACGGGAGTGTTTCTCCTAGAGAAGCAAAAAAATATGTGAAAACTCAGGCTATACTGAAAGGTAATAAGAAAAAAACCACAGTTGGTGGAGTAGTTAAAAAAGCAGGAGAAGTTGTTGGGGGGTTGGTTACTACGGCTGCGGCATATAACCAAATAAAAAAAGCTGTTAAAGAGTAATGAAATCAAAGGGATTAGGAGATACAGTAGAAAAATTTACTACAGCAACAGGAATAAAAAAAGTTGTAGAAAAAGTAGCTAAAGCCACAGGTAAGTCTTGTGGGTGCGGTGAAAGAAAAGATGCACTAAATAGAATGTTCCCTTTTAAAAAATAAAGATTATGATGTATAGAGAATCAACACCACTAGCTGTATCCCCAATGGAAGGTCCGGGTAGCGGAAGAAAACAAGTAAGGAAAGCTAAAAGAAGAGCGACTAAAGGCACTATTAAATCACGAATAGCCCAAATAAAATGTCAAAAAGTAGGCAAGGGACGTAAGTGCAGAAAAAAATAATTATATTTTTATCATGCAAGATAACATACAAACAATAGTAAACGCAATTGATATAGCAGTTCAAAAAGGCTGTTATAATTTAAACGATACATCAATTATAATTGATGCATTAAAAGAAGTATTTCCAACAGAAGAAAAAAAATAAAAAAATAAGATTATGGCAATAGTACCAAGTACAGCACAGTTCAGAGCAGACACCACAGGGGTGACTATAGTAGAGAAAGGATCAGGGTTAACAAATGCGAGAGCAGCATTATTCACAATGCAAGATATTGTTGACACCATAGGTGGCGGAGGACCAACTACAAATAATACCGTATACGGTTTAAATGCATTTGAGCAAAATATTAATGGAGTAAATAATGTTGCAATAGGCTCTGAATCAATGAGGCTTAACCAAATAGGCAGCTATAGTACTGCTGTTGGTCAGGCTTCTTTACTTAACAATGTATCAGGTCAAAACAACACTGCTCTTGGTTCTTTTGCAAATTTTTCTAATGTAAGTGGGAGTAACAATACTTCTGTAGGTCAAGGTGCAATGCAGGCTAACGACAATGGTAGTCAAAATACCGTTATAGGTCAAAAAGCATATAATAATTCTATATCTAATAGTTCTAATGTTGTAATAGGATTTGAAGCAGGAAGAGACCTAGTATTTGGTGCAGCTAATACTATTGTAGGGACATTGGCAATGCAAACTCAAAATTTTGGAGATTCTAATACAGTAGTAGGATACGGAGCTACTACCGGATCGAGTGGTTGTATTCTATTAGGAAGAGCTGCAACGACATTTAATTTTAATGCATTTGTAGTTGGAAGTGTTTCCTACCCTGTAGGTAATTTCACTACTTACACAGGTGCAGCAGCAGAATATTGGGATGTTGAAATTAACGGAGTGGCTAAAAAAATAATGTTAGCACCTTAATTTTAGGTAATAGATTTACTATATAAAAAAAAATAAAAATATGAAAAATTATACTTGGGAAATAACTAGTCTTTACACTTTAGATGTAGACTCAGAAGTGGATTATGTTGTGAAAGCAACTTATGCCATTTTAGGAACAGAAACTGTAGATGGCGTAGAATATACGGGGTCTTTAGCAGGTGGAGAATCTTTTGAAGTGACTGAAGGGTCTGAATTTATACCTTATGCTGATTTAACTAATGAGGTTGTAGCAGGATGGGTTAAGGATAAACTAGGTGAAATACTTGTATCTAACCTTGAAGGGTCTGTAGGTGCTGAGATAGACCTTAAGGTTACACCACCAACTGCTCCAACAAAAACAGATTTACCTTGGGCATAGAAATTATTTAAAAAACATATTATGGCATATCAAAAATTACAAGGATACAGAGCAGAGGTAGTTGTACCATCTGACACAGTTGTTATACCTTCCCCCGGAGGAGGGGCAGGAGTGAACAATGGTTGCGTGTTATACATTGGTGTAGCAGGTGATCTGAAGGTTACTACGTCAGGTAATGATGACGTTACATTTAAGAACGTACCTGTGGGATTCTTCCCTGTGAATGTTTTAAAGGTTTGGGCTACAGGAACTGTTGCGAGCGAGGTAATCGCTCTTTGGTAAATGCTAGGTCTTTCCATAAGCATATCGAACAGCATATCGACTAATCTATCGTCATTAATCCTTCCGGGAGGAGAGATTGCTGAGGCGTATAGCATTCGTGTTATAGCTGATGGGGGAGTGGTAGAGTCTTTAGACTGTGTTATAGATGGGATTAATAATTTAGCTAAGATATGAGTATACTAGATAGTGCGAGTTTAGTTCAGATACCAAGTGGTTACAAAGATGGTAAGCTATATAGCGTAGTACCCGATAGTGCAGCAGGAGACTTAGACTTTGCAAGGTCAAGTACAGGCACAAGAGTAAACGAAGAGGGTATAGTTGTTAGCGAGGGCGTTAATGTTCCTCGATTAGATTATATTGGAGGCTGTCCAAAGCTATTAATAGAGCCGCAATCTACAAACTTAGTGGCAAGTAGCGAGCCGACAACTACCGGAGGGTTTAAAACCGGGGTAGTATTTCAACCTACAGATGTGTTTGGGTGGAATGGCATATACTACGGTGATAATTCGGTGAATCGAATAGCATTTATTCCGACCACTACAGTTGTGGGTACGGAATACACTTTGTCTGTTTTTGTTAAAATGACAGACGGAAGCATCCCAAGCGTGGGGAACTCAGCTACTGATGATTTTCAGCTATGGAATAATGGAGCAAATGTTTTGGGCTTGCAAATAGTAGATATAGGCAACGGTATTTACAGATGCTCAACGACAAGAGCTGCCACATCTACTACTAACAATTTAGCGGTTCAAAAAGCGGTAGGAAACTCTGCAAAGACATTTGAGGTCAGCGGTTTTCAGTTAGAAGCTATCGAAATACCTACTTCCTACATCCCAACATCAGGAGCAACCGCAACGAGGACACAAGATTTAAGCCAAACCACATCGAGCAATATTGCAGCAGCTATTAATGGAGAAGAGGGTGTACTATTCATAGACTTTGACAGATTAGGGCTTGATTTTGAGGACTCTTGGATGGGGCTATACAATGGGGCAAACTCCTTTAATTTCAACATACGTATCTTGTACAGAAAGGATAGAATAATTGGCTATGTTAGGAATAACCAATATCAAGCTATTATGCAATACTACGGTACTTGGACAATGCCGAGAATCAAGGTAGCTTTAAAGTGGAAGGTCAATGATTTTGCACTATGGGTCAACGGAGTAGAGGGAGCAACGGATACGAGTGGCGGCACATTTGTAGCTGATTTTCTTGACACCGTAAAGTTAGGTGACCACTTTACAAGTGCAAACCCTGAGTTTGAATCAAAAATTAACACTTTAGCGGTATTTAATACTGCACTATCTGACGCAGATTTAACAGAATTGACGACACTATGATATTTAATAAGTACGAATTTGAGAGTCAAGCAGCTTGGGATATAGCAAAACAGACCTTATACATCACAGAGATATTAGATGAAGAAGAGGTTAGGTATTTACGACCTGAAGTAAATTCTGTAGTTGAAATCGGACACATATGTCTCCTTTGGGGGGAAGATAACTGCGAGAACCTAAGCACCACTTGGGCTGTAGACATTCTTTGGAATGAAAGCTCAGATAGGCTATCTGCAAATTTAGTTTATCCTAAGCCTAACGCCCAAGTCCATACATTTTCAGGAGACAGGGACCTCTATTTACAGAGTTATTGTTTAGAATTTCCTGAGAGTCCTTATTGTAAATTGTAATGAAAATAACGCTAAGTACCATATTGAGTAGTATATATTTATTTTTTGCTCCGGTTGGAGGGTTGCTAATTGTAGTAGGTCTCTCTACAATTTTAGATACAGCATTCGGGATAGCTAGAGCTAATAAGGAGAATAAGCCTGTAACAAGTAAAGAATTCAGAATGGGATTCGTCCCTAAGACTGTAGGATACTTAGGCGTTGTAATATTAGTATTCTTGCTAGATCAATTAATAATAAATGAATTAGTAAGAAGTGTTTTAGATTTTGAGTTTTTAGCTACAAAATTAGTATCTTTGGTGCTCATTATGAATGAGGTGAAATCAATGGACGAGTCTTGGGTGATCATTAAAGGTTATTCTTTCATAGACAAGTTCAAGGATTCAATAACACATATCAAAGATATTAAGAAGCAGCTAAAATGAGAGAGATAAACAAAATTATTATTCATTGCACGGCTACCCCTGAAGGTAGAGATGTAGGTGTAGCAGAGGTAAGAGATTGGCACGTAGGTCACAACGGATGGAGCGATATAGGCTACCATTACCTCATCACATTAAACGGAACGGTAGAGGTAGGTAGACCTGAATCAAGAACAGGTGCTCACGTAAAAGGGCAAAATAAAAACAGCATTGGAGTAGCGTATTCAGGCGGTATGGATAAAGCTTATAAAGAGCCTAAAGATACAAGAACTCCTGAGCAGAAAGAAGCGTTAATATGGCTTGTAAAGGAATTAAAAGATAAGTATCCGGGCAGCACCGTACACGGTCATAACGAATTCTCTGCAAAGGCTTGTCCAAGTTTTGATGTATCCAAGGAAGGATACTAAAGAACAGCAATAACTAGACCTTCAAGAACAGCGAACAGGATGGCGTATAAAGCTATCTTTCTAGTACGCTTAAGTTTTACACTCTTCTTCTTGTCTTCTGACAAAAGATGCATATTACTATCCCCTACCACCTTCAGGACCTTCTCACAGGACTCTAGGTTATTTTCCGCAATAGTTATCAGCTCATACAGTTTAAGTTCCTTAGAACGGCTTATTTCGCTTTGAGCGACTAGGCTGTCTTTTTGTATCAGCTCAACGTATATATCATCCATCTGTTGGATGGTAATAGCTACTAACGTATCACCGTTATTATCTACTAATACGCTTTGCGAATAACTCAACTCGCTTAGGAGTAGGAAGAATGCGATAATTTTGAACTTTTGTTTCATAATATATTTCTATTGTGTCAGATATGATCTGTAGGCTATCTATTTTTTTGTAAACAGTATCAGGACTTATTTTGTCAGGAGTTATGTCTATGGGGTATTCTTTGAATTCGTCATCTAGTATATGTGTTTCAATTAAAAACACAAAGCCAAATATAAATGCAATGTATGATATTAATAGTATATTATCTTTCATTTTACAAAGGTAAATATAAAAGTTTTATATTTGTAGAAATTTAAATCAAATGGAACAGTTAACAAAAGAAGAGCTAAGTATTTTACAAGATTGTGTTACTAAGTATAACAATGTAAAAATAAGAATAGCAGACACATTTATAGCACAGGATGCTCTATTAAAAGAAATAGAAGCTTTGAAAGCTGCGTATATGGTCGAAGAAACTAAATTAATGCAAAAATACGGAGATGATACAGTCATTAACGTTCAAACAGGAGAAATAAAAAATGGCGATAATTAGCACATACCCAATAGATGCATCGGTTAACTTAGTAGACAAGTTAATAGGAACGGATGTAGAGGATTCAAGTAAAACCAAAAACTATACAGTTGATTCTATACTTCAATTGTTAGCTTCCGTATCTGTAACCCTACTTATATATGCGGACAATACTGCCGCTGTATCAGGCGGGTTGGTAGCAGGTCAACTATACAGGAATGCAGGAGTAGCAGGAAGCTCTAGCGTTGTCTGCGTTGTTTATTAATGGGGATTATAAGAAAGATATCTATTGGACCTGATTACAAGTCAGGTGCTATGCATTATATTGCGGGGCAATCTATTCTTAATAATTCGCACATTATACATTTAATCAAATTTAGTAAAAATAATTCTATAGAAATATGGATTGAATCTGACAATAGTGAAATAATTCTTTGGAAGGAGTTCACCGAAACAGTCCCAATCTCTATTGAATATAACATAAACTTTTAATGAAATCACCGTTTTACTTTATAGTAAAGCCATTAAAAGGAAGACGATACGACAACACAAAAGAGATAGCAGGTCTAGAGCTTGTTGTCAGTACATCAGAAGAGGACCACAAGTTTTCTAATAGATATGCTGAGGTTGTAGAGCTTCCTATAGGCTACACAGG
>TARA_R110002167_G_scaffold17356_4_pt1 | contig 11004 bp, 8 predicted proteins | sample TARA_R110002167 | Tara Oceans TARA_R110002167 (sample SAMEA4398238) | marine metagenome | biome: Polar Biome; feature: [MES] marine water layer (ENVO:01000295) within the mesopelagic zone...; material: water (ENVO:00002006), including particulate matter (ENVO:01000060) such as...... | reverse complement strand
CGCCTAGGTACGGTTAGGGGCGCAGCTAATCTAGACGAGTTTGTAGCAGAGGTACAAGGTAACGTAGAGTTCCGCCAAGAGTTGGCCGGCATCCACTTGAAAGGTAATCCTGCCAGTGTGTTACAGCAGATAAACAATATTCTCGCTAACATCTGGCGTAGACTCATGGGTAAGCCTACCAAGTCATTGGAGTCAGATATATCCGCACTACAATCGGTAGATAGTATTATTTACGGTATTATGTCCCCCGCACCTGATTCTAGGTATGCAGGGGAACTCCTCCACGCCGCAGCCTCTACGGTAGTAGCTAACCAGAACGCGTTACAGGAAGGTGTAAACAGCGCTGGTGGGATGAAGGACTGGGTGCTTAACGGCTTCTCTAACTTCTTGCCGTGGGCAAAACCTAAGTCCAAAAAATATATGATGTCCGTTTTGGATATGGACACCATGGTAGAAATATCCAAATACGAAGGGTACCAAGTAGGGTACACCGTGCCAAATGGCAAACGCGTAGTGCAGTCTTTTCCTACTAAGAAAGAACGCAATGCCCGTGTAATTGAGTTAACAGCTAACCCCGCTATAGACAACGGCATGATAAGAACCCCAGTGAGGGGACTTGAAGGCGAGAGCATGAACGTTGATGGAGTCGAGCAGGTACGTAAACTACTAGACGAGCAGAATGGTGCGTTAAAGAACGCTAACGATGACACTAAAGCGCAGCTTGCAGTACTAAATAAGTGGAAAGCACAGGCTACCCCCGCGCAGATTGCGGCACTAGAAATGATCGCCCCAGAGTCTACCCTAGCACGCGTTGACCCGAACGATCCGGTCACGGCATATAGCCAGTGGCACATGGCGTACAGAGTCGGAGATGCTATGACGCGTAGGAGCTTCAACAGTAAGGACAACCGGGATACTGCGATAAAACAATACAACGCAAACAACCCTGAGTACAAAGCTAAGAAGGATGGCGCTCCTAGTGCCGAGAAAGTAAAATCGTGGAAAGCTATGCGGCCTTCGTGGAACGCGTTGGGTAAAGACGGTCGAGCAATATACAACAACATTGTTCAGGTCTATCAAAATAAGCACCGCGAATTGTACGATGCTGCGGTAAACAACTACGACACTATGGATGGGCTAAACGACGATACACGTAAGACCTTGAAAGATGAGTTGTTTGAGCGTATGTACGGGGAAGAAGGCATCAGACCATACTTGCCGTTAGTACGTAAAGGCGATCACTGGCTACGTTACGACATCCCAAATCCTGACAACGCAAAACTAAAGATAGAAGTAGTAGAGGCGTTTGGTAGTATCAAGCAGCGGAATGACGCCAAGGCGGAGGTTATAGCTAACTCTCCTAGTGGCTTTGACCCCGGCATAAACGAGTTCAACCAAATTTCTCCTGTATCTTTTGACCGTGCGCCCCCTGCTTCCTTTGTAAAGAAGACCATGGACGCTATCAACGAGTCCACTGCCAACGACAAAGACAAGTCTGCACTACAGACACAGATAATGCGTGTGTACATCCAGACACTACCGGAAACTTCGGCAGCTCGATCCCGCCTCAAGCGTAAGGGCACTTTGGGTTTCATTAAAGATCCTATCGTGGCGATGGAAGAAAGACTGTATGCCATAACCAGAGAGACAGCCAAACTAACCACTAGCCGTAACTTGATGGCAGCGGGGGCTAAGATGCGGGAGAAATACAAACCCGGCCCAGACAGCCCCGTAACAGAAAACCAACAGCTTATAGTTAACGAAGTACTAGACCGCATCAACTTCGCGGTTAACCCTCCGGCGGATGGTATTGCTCGTACTCTCAATAGGGTAGCGTTTAACTTCACCATCGGGCTTAACGCCTCATCTGCATTGGTCAACACGACTCAGATTCCCCTATTCGTACTACCTCAATTTGCGGGTGTTTATGGATTTGGTAAGACTCTGGCCGCCCTAAGTAAGGCTTCTAAGTTGTACTTCGGTAGTGGTACCGTCAAGCGAAGGAGACTTATGGCTCAACTAGATGGAGAGAGCTATACAGACGCCCAGAGTTTTGCGGGACAAAACGTGGACAACTATTACGTTACAGATGCTGACGGGAACTACCAAGTACGCGACGATCTGCCCGGCCTAGATGATGTAGATAAGAAGACAGGGCAGACCCGTAGAGAGTATTTACAGAGTAAAGCCGTCATGGTGCAGATAGCAGCAGCACGAGGCCAAGTGGACAGCTCCTTGATACAAGACGAGCAGGGGCTATCCTTCGTAGAAGACCCTAAGAGTCTCATAGAGAAAACTCAACGTGCGTCAGCATTCATGTTCCACAAAGCTGAGGTTATGACTCGCCAGATAACTATGATGGCTGCATACGACCTAGAAATGCAACGTATGCAAGGTAAGAATAAAGCATCTAGAACCCAAGCGGAAGAAAAGTACGAACCTAAGCAGATGCAAGTAAAAGCTGCGGAGAGTGCTATGGCACTAACTCAAAAAGTGAATGGCGGTGCGTCATTAGAGACAGGTATGCGTTTGTCTAGGGAGGGGCTTGGCCGAGTAGCTATGATGTATAAGAGCTTTGGTGTTCGTATGTACACCTCCATGCTCCAAAACGCGTTACAGATAGCTCGCAACGTTGCCCCCGGCACAGATGCTAGGTCTAGAGAGATGCGTAACGCAGCCATCCAACAGTTGGCGGGTACCTTCGGCAGTTCTATATTGTTTGCGGGCGTTAAGGGTATACCCATTTTCGGTGCAGTTGCGTTAATCTACAACACCATGTTGAAGGAAGACGACGAGGAAGATTTCGAGACTGTAGTACAGAAGCAGTTAACTCAGGGGTGGTACAAAGGAGCCCCAACGGCAATGCTTGGCGTGGATGTATCTAACCGTATCGGACTAAGTAACCTCCTATTCCAAACAAACAGATACAACCAAGACGCTTCTATGGAAGAAGATATCGCCCACTACTTCGGGGGGCCTGCATGGTCGATCCTTAGTAACTTCGGTCGGGGGTATGAAGATATAGTACAGAACGGTAACTTGGAGCGCGGCCTTGAAACCATGTTGCCAGCGGCGATCAAGAACATGTATAAAGGAGTTGTACGCTACCGTAGAGATGAGGGTGCCCTTACTCGTAGAGGAGATTTCATCTGGGATGATCCTAGTCAGACCGAGCTTGCGGCACAGGTGCTGGGCTTCGCCCCTTCTGAATATACGTTCATCCAAGAGAAGGAGAACCAGAAGAAGCGTATCGAAGGTGCAGCTAAGAAGCGCCGTACCAAGTTACTACGCCGTAGAGCGAAAGCCGAACGGGATGGGGACTTCATGGAGTACTACGATATTATGGATAATATATCCGAGTTCAACTTGGACTACCCTCTAGCAGCGATAACGAAAGATACTATCGAAAGATCTAGACGTGCATACGGCAGGGCTACTGCGGAGACTATTAACGGGGTTAGGTACTCTAAGATGTTCCGCGCTACCCTAGAACAGCACGAGGCGGAGTACCAAGAGAGCGAAAGTTACTTCTAAAAAATACCCCCCGCCTGTCTCGGAAACAGGTTAGGGGGGCAAAAGGGGGAACTATCAGCGAAGGTTAGCGTGTACGCCAAACACGTATACCAAGTAAACCATTCTCTGTGCTTACTCGGGATTCTGTTTTAATTCCTTTGGAATTAGTTATCTTCTTTAGCTGCTCCCTAGCTTTCTTAGTGTTTATACATGGGACGAAGAATGATGTACCTACTGTAAACGTGTCCCAGTGTATGGTAACACGTACCCCGTCCGGGTCAATGTCGTAGAGCATTAACATATTAGCTCTCTAGCCCAACCTTGGAACAGTCCACAGATATAACCGTAGTGGGTGGCAGTTGAGTTGGGGTACCCTTAGTAAGCCGCATCTTCACAGTCTTACCCTCAAACTTATCCTTCAAATCCTGCACGAACGAGCCGTAGTTTATCTGCTGTCTACCACACCATGCCTTGAGGGGCTTAGGTATCAAGTACACGCGCTTGATGTCTGTCTCATACCTGCCCACCAAACGAATCTTAGGGTCTAGTTCGGGGATAACTAAATTGTCTAGCCCGTTATCATTCTGTTTACGTAGGTCGTCAGTGCTCTTGATCTTTAGAATGCTACCCCAGTTCTCGTGGATGTAATCATTCAGCGTATCTGTTACAGAACTGTTCATATCATTTACTCCGTTCTTGTTCTCTTTAAGTAACCTAACAACGTAAGCCATTAACTTCTTGGTGTCGTAGTCAATCAGCCCTAGTTTGTTGGCGATTATTGTTCCAGTAACGGTAGCTGCTGCACCTGCTGACCAGAATCGGTTCTCTGCGGTTAGTCCTGCTGCCGTGTCAATACGTCTTTGTACGTTAGCGAGAAGCGCCTTAACCTGCTGGAGGTTCTCCATAATATACTTAATGTATATTGGCCCTGCATGGGCGTACACTGTGGTAGCCCGCTTGGCGTGCTCATCTGTGAGTGCCTTGGTCTCAGGATCACTAAACAGTTTAACGGCCTTAGTCTCCATCATGCGTTGAGCTTCCGCTTTCGGCATATTCTTTACCATGCTTACCCGTTCGATAATACTCGTGTTACCTGTACTTACAGCTAGTAGGCTCCATGGCTTACCACGCAGACGCTCAGCGTTGCTGCCTCCTGACATACGGTTCCGCTGCTTGCCACTAGAGATTTGGTAGATGAGGTTAGATAGGTCTTCGCCTTTCGCGTTGGTCATCTCATCGAGGTACAGAGGTAAGTTATGGTAAACCTCTCCACGGTTCATACGTGACGCTTGCGAATCGTCCTCTGACAGTACCATGCTTTGTGGCTCCGCCCATACCGACGCCCCTACGAACATGGCGGTAGTCTTACCTACACCAGATTCCTTACTGTGGATGTGGAATCCTGCACAGGCGATGGGAGAGAAGGCCATAAGGGGGGAGCCAAACGCTGTACCCACTATGTACTGGTGCATCTCAAAGCCATCTCTGTTATAGAAGTTAGCCATGGTCTTCCATTCTTCTAGGGTACCCTTAGGCTCGAACATGTGCATGAGCGATGCTGTGGTTGTGGATGGTGGGTTGAACTTTGTTTCTGTAGGAGTTATCTCTTGATTACCCAATACGAACGCGCTGTGGGTGTCATCTGCCCACCCGAACTGTCTACGGGCTTCGTCGGCTGTACTGTTAGCCTGTAACTCGTTAACCCATGTAGTCGTATAATTCATTAGGTCGTCCATCTTAGTTACAGCTACACCTTGCATAGCCATCTGCTTACGGAACTCTTCCCGAGATGTAACTGCGGTTAAAGGTACAGTGAACTCCCGTACACCATCACGGGGGAGGTGCAAACGCATTACCACAGCCTCACCTATCTCTGCGTCTAGGATACGTTTCACTACATATAAGTCGTTGTGGTAAATAGGAGTCTCATCCATATCACCGTCTTCATTACGACTACGTACATACACACCACCATTCTGGCCCCTGAAGTATGGCTTAGGGTACTCAGGTATTGTATATACATTGGTTGGGTTGTTCGGTAAGTGTAGAGCCGGTGCTTCCACCACGTTGTCAGATGGCGCAGCGCGAAGTACTTTGTTACCTAATGTGATGGGGGATTTAACCTTGCCCCAGTTCGGGCAGTCGCCACATACATCAGGATTGAACTCGTCGAAAGACGTACATAGGTATGGGCCTTTGATGCCATCCATCTTAGCCGCAGTATCTTCTACGTTATACCCTTCGTGGTTCTTAGATATGTTACGTGCTGCAACCTCAGAGTCTGAACAGAACTTAGCAATAGATAAACCTGCACGCCACATAGGTTCGCTACAGTTCTCTTGGTCTTTCCATATAGTTCTCAACTGCTCACAGCCTTTACCATTCATGGTCTTAGCTATGATGTCTTTAAAAGATGCTTCGGTGTTACCCATCAGGGTTTGCATAACGGCATTCGCATTACTACTAGCACTCTTTGGCGCGAGTATCACAGGGCCACCAACCATGTCTGAGAACTCAGCAAAGTCTATAGGGTCAGGTGCGGATGCGGCGAAGTAGTCAACCTTACAGGGTGGGTTTGTTTTGTGGTTACGTGTTTTAGGTACACGTAGTACCCTAGCTGCATCGGCGGTGACAGATGGATCTGCCAGTAGCCCATGTACAACACACTGTTTCTTGAGACGTTCTGCTACAGGCAACCACTCATCTAAGGTCACTGACTCAGTAAGGAACCAGTACGCGTGAACGCCTCTCCCTGAGTTTACTAGCATTGGTCTTGGTAGCTTCTGAGCTACGCAGAAATCGTTTAGTGCATCTAATGCTTCTGCTTGGTCAGGGTATTCTTTCCCTACACCGCAGTCTAGATCTAAGAAGAAAGACTTTAAGTGTTTAACATTGTCTACTTTTCGAGAGTTTGATTCATTAAATGTACTTAGTGCAAAATAAGAATCAAAACCATCCTCGTCATACTTGTACGCCGCGTCAACTAGATCCCCTAAGGAATCGTAGAACTTCTGTACTCTGCGACCTTCCGCAGTGCGACTTGCAAATAAGCAGTAGTATCCTTCGTTCCCCAACGTCTTGCTTAGAAATACTTCTGTATTCATAACTTTTACCTAATTCCGAGAGTCGCCACAGCAGGGGCACCGAGGTGCCCTTTTCAGATATTATCCTAGCTGTGGGATTAGTTTACTAAGAGACTAACTTAGTCGTCCCATTCATCGACGATTGATGCAAGGTCAGCATCATCTTTTGGTGCGGGAGCCGCTTTCTTTACTACCTTCTTAGGCTCAGATACTTTCTTTGGTTCGTCCTCAAAGAGATCATCACTAGCTGCTTCTACGACAGCCTTGGGAGTATCTTGCACTGCGAACGGGTTTTCGTCAACCTCTAATTCAAAACCATCAACAATACCGAACGGTGAAGCCGCTGACATTGGCTCTTGGTACTTAGTAACCTGTACTGCTTTGAGGCGTAGTGACACACCGTTGTCACGCATATTGTAAGGTACAAACACAACTGCGATGTTACCAACACTACCAGTGGTTAACTTAAAATCTTCAGGAAGTTCTTTGCTCTTGGCATCGTACTGCTTAGGCTTAGCGGTAGTATCTTTACCATACGCACCCTTGAGTACAGCTTTACCAATGAACTTACCGTCATCATCTTTCTTGAACGGTATCTCTAACTTCTCAGGCCAAGACTTCTCTCTACGCTCTGCGTATGCAACAGCCATAGCGTCATATAGTTCTTTAGCTTGAGCTTTATCCATACGGAACTGTGTCTCATACTTCGCGCCGTCTTCAAGTGCATCACATGGAACGCTTTTGTTTTCAGTGTTACAAAAACGGTAGCACTGGTTAACACGTGGGTAAAGGATTTCTACGTTGCTTACTAAATGGGTCATATCAATTTTCCTATAGTTTAATTTGCTTCAAATTCAAATCCAGATACTTCATCAAAAGGGGAAGTTACTACCGTTGGGGTATACTCATCGTGCCGTATAGCCGCAACAGTGTCGGAGTCAGTAATCGTATTATCTACTACCTCCAACTCTCCCTCGTCCAGTGAACGTATAGGTTTGAAAAAGAGTTTGGGTACTACACTTTCTTTATCTATATATATTCGGGTAACAAGACTTGTAGTAACAGAACCACGTGCGGATAAAAACTTCACGTATTCCTGTAAAGGCATGTTCCCATTAGTCCCTCTACCATATATCGAAGTAGCGGGTATCTGTAGTCTATAGACTACACTTGGGTCTTCTGCAAGTGTCACAGCAAGTCTCTGTGAGAACCTACATGCCCTACCTCCATAAGAACCTGAACCTCTAACATTTTGAGGGCAGTCCATACATCTAGGAGATTGCTTCTGTTCATCAGGTATGTCCGTAACCGGACGTTGAGTATCCCCTGACCAACAGAGTGGAGCTTTCTTTACATTAGGGTCAAACGTCTCCGAGTAAAAGTACCGAGCAATTGGCGCGGCATTCACAATAACTACATCAATATAATCTTTAGCCTGTGATGCTACGTCACCATCTATGGTTCTAATCTCTCCACCACGGAGGGCTATTCGGCGCCTCACTACACATCTTCCGATGGGTCAGCCCATCCTAGAGCACCGTAAAATTCCGGCACAGGTGCAGCATTAGTCAGTGCCGCGTCTAGTGCATCTAGATTAAAACGGTACGTACTACCTACCTTTATGTAGGTGTTGGCAGGGATCTCGCCTTTCCGCATCCACGAGCGTACAGTCGATACCGATATACTGAAGTACTTAGCGACCCCTTCAATTGGTACATATCTTACTTCCATTATTTCTTCCTTACTGAGATTACGTATTCTGAATTTACATTAAGACCTTTAGGTAACAAGTCTGGGTTCTCTTCTAAGAACTGCTTAACGTGTGTCTGGTTCAGTCGCTTATCAAACAACTCTAATGCTTCGTGCTCCATAACAAACTTATACATAGAGTCCCAATCATTAGTCCAGTACCTCGTCTTCGCAGATCGGTAGAACAACCCCGCTCCGGTCTTAACACTGTCTACTCCGTGTTCCTTGCAGTAGGATAGTAAGGCAGACTTCACCTTGTCCTGCTGCTCCAACAACTTCTTATCTTCTTCTTTAAACTTGGCCGATAACTCCGAACGCTTATCCTTTATCTTTAAATACACCTCCGTCAACTTCTCTGCGTTACTCATCATAGTCTCCGTTCGTGGTGAGTGGTACACTTTATTAGCTATCCATTAGCTAGTCAAGTATTTCTTTGTATAAATCAATCATCTTTGTGTGAATGTTTATTCTGTTGTCTAATAGTGAGTAAACACGTTTCTCTGCGTCACTACCTGCGAGCTGTACGATAGTACATTTCTGATCTTGTCCTGATCTATGGACACGTGCGTTAGCCTGAGCATACGTTTCTAGTGAGCTAGTTGGCCCCCACCATACAACCGTATTCGCCGCAGTTAGAGTTACACCGTGCGCTGCTGACTGGGGCTGAATGACTAGCACTTGAGGATCATCGTTCTCTTGGAACCGTTTAAATATCTCAGTCCGTTTCGACGCCGGTACATCCCCCCGTATCACCTCGGTACTTATCTTATCTTTGCGTAGCTTCTCAGTTAGCATATCAATAGTGTGTTTGAAGGGGACGAACACTAATACTTTTTTACTCGACTCATCAATTACCTCACGTAGTACCTTGTATCTGTGCTTGATGTCGAACTCAATGGAGTCTCCTAGGTCGGTGTACACAGCTCCCGCAGATATTTGCAGTAGCTTGTTCATGTTGACCGCTGCGTTAGCCGCCGTGACCTGTTCACCTGCCGCCTCCATTACCATCTTATTCTTTAGTTCTTTGTAGTATTTCTTCTGCTGAGAAGTCAGCTCTACTTCACGCTTTACATACACCATAGGTGGTAGGTCTAAACATTCTTCCTTTGTGAAACGTATCGCAGGTTGCAGTACTTGGTACACGGTATCCGTGGCATCCTCTTTAGGTACCCACTTAAAGTTAGTTACCTTCCTCATAACTTGGTCGCGGAACGAACCGAAGAACCTAGGTACTGCTGTTGGGTTCACTAGCTTGGCAATACCGTACGCATCAGTTGGGCTTTGTGCAGCGGGCGTACCCGTCATCATCCATAACCACGTTTGGGGGGTAAGTATTCGGTTGAGGGTCTTCCACCTAGTAGTCTGTGGATTCTTATAGTGGGTAGCCTCGTCAATGATTACTAGGTCAAACCCTCCATCAGCAATAGCGTCTTCGACTATAGCCACCCCATCGTAGTTGATGATAACGAACTCAGCGTCACCCTCTATTATCTTCCTACGTTTGTCCTTCGCACCATACGCCACCTCAACTGATCGGTGCATAGCGAAGTTAAACAGATCGTTACGCCATGCTGCGTCCATAATAGATAGGGGACATATCACCAGAACACGTTTCACTACACCAAGGTTCATCAGGTAGTCTGCTGCCCATATAGAGCTTGCTGTCTTGCCAGTACCCTGCTCGTTAAAGCAGAATGCTTTCTTGTTCAATGTCAGGAACGCAGCCGTAGCTTTCTGGTGGTCAAAGGGATGATACTTTCCTGTCCAATCATACGTCCCCAGTATAGGTGACGGCACATTCATACTCAGGTTGCGTAGTACCTGTGTTTCTTCTAATCCCCACTTCACTAATACTTGGTTGTTGCCTAGGTCTTTGCTCTTAGGTATAACCGCTGTAACTTGTTTAGGGTTGCGAAGTTTAAGTAACAACGCCTTGTTATCTATTATCTTCATTTAATCGCTCCGATACGAAATAGCCCGAAGTGGACATCCACAACGCGCTTAGAATTAGTGGCCCCCTTCGCTCCGGTGGGGCTAGTCCCGCTTATACGTTGATTTCGACGTTGAGCTGCTACAATTTTTGCGGTTGATAGTGCCTCTTATTAAAACACATCGTAGCCAGAGGATACTGAGCTACATACCACGTTGTTTATTGACGCATTGCAACAAGCGTCCTACCTACACACACCTACACTTATTTCTTCTTGGTCTTACCGTTACGGGCACGGTTCTTACTTGAACACTCCACGTACACTCCATCCTTATTACTACCACCTTTTGCCAACGCCTTACGGTGGCTCAAGTCTTTGCCCTTACGCTTCTCATAACCGTTCTTCTTATCGAACGCACGCCTAGCACGCTGTCTTTCCATACGTGCTTCATGTGCCGGACTACCACACTCAGGGTTAATTTGTTTCTTACGATCAGCTTTGTTCTTGTATGGCATTAGTTTCTACCGTTGTGTACACATTCAGTTACGATACAGTGACGACGACATAGCCCGCTTTGGTTAGCATTCCATACATCTTTCTCGAATGCCTTCTCCATGCGCTTGTAATCACCTAACCACTTCGCCCATAGTTCGGGGGCATCTTTCTTTTCATAGGTGTCTTTGATTAACTCTTCGCACACTACGAATAAGAGGCCACCCTTGACTGTT
>TARA_R110002167_G_scaffold109118_1_pt1 | contig 11010 bp, 2 predicted proteins | sample TARA_R110002167 | Tara Oceans TARA_R110002167 (sample SAMEA4398238) | marine metagenome | biome: Polar Biome; feature: [MES] marine water layer (ENVO:01000295) within the mesopelagic zone...; material: water (ENVO:00002006), including particulate matter (ENVO:01000060) such as...... | reverse complement strand
GAGTTGCGTGACAACGCCCACTTTGACATTCTATCTGAGTACAACAAGGACCTACCTAGAGCAGAGCGGATATCACAGTTTGACGGTGATGGTAACATAACGCAAGAGTACACCGACTTAGTAAACTCTGTGGATCCAGAGAACCTGCACAATAGAATGCATGGAGAGCTTCAGGCTGGTTATGAGGCAGAATACTTTGATGACAACCTACAGGAAGCTATGGAAGACAAGCTTAACTGGATGGGATCAGGTAAGAGCGCAGAACAAGTCAATGAGCAAGAAATAGTAGAGAAAGCGGTTGCGCAGTTAAATGAGGAGACCCAACTCGTTGTTAAGAAAGGCAAAGCTCTAAGAAACGGCTTAAAAGATCTTAGCGAGAAAGCTAAAGGTCTAGAAACCTTAAACAGTGACTTGACCAGTATACAATCCAAGATGCAAGAGATTGCTTCAGTGGAGTATACAACACAAGAAACGTACGACGCCGCTGTTGCGGAGCATGCCGCATTAAAGCTAGAGTTTGAATCCACGCGAAGCGATTATTTAGATAACGGTGGATTAACCCCAGATCAACTTAAGGCCCAGTATGATTTACACGTAGATGGCTTAGAGCGCGTTTCCGAGCAGTCAGATGGACTTATAAAGTCCGAGCCGGAGCTCATGAAGTACCTTGACGCGGTTGGGCGAAGTTACGGGTGGGCTACGAATGTAGTACATACATTTGCTAGCGCTGGAACTACTATAGCGGGCACTACCTTAGACTTCGTTAATCTACTAAACACAACTCGACTAGAACTTGTGGGATGGGATCACGCAACTCTAAAATCCCTTTTGGACTCTGGCGCAGCAGGAAGTATGCCGGCTTTAGGTGGATTACAACTCACCAAGGATGCGGCTGACACCCTACATGAAGTAACAGAATCTCTAAATAATGGATTAAGAAAACCCAAGGAGTTTGCTGATATAGAAAATGGTGAAGACTTTGGAGAGTGGTTTGGACACTTGGTGTCTAGCCAAATACCGAACACGGCCCTGTTGTTATCTACTGGTGGGGCTGGTTTGCTCGTTATGGGAGCTGCGGCCGCTGGCGGCGCGGCTCGTGAAATGGAAGAAGAGGAAGAGCGGTATGGCTTTGAATACACCCCCGCACAGCGACTGAGCGCTGCATTAGTAACAGGTACCGCTGAAACTTTGTTTGAGACAATTACACTTCGCCAAGCTCGAGCAGTCAAGAAGCTTTTTTTGAGTGACACCCCTATTAAACGGGGGTTTCACGAGTATTTTAGAAGGAACTTCTTCACTACTCAAGGATTGTACAGCAACTTCTACGATCCATTCGAAGAAGGTGGCGCAGAACTTATGTCTCAGTTATCTGGAAACATAGCTAAGAAATACATCCTCGGTGGGGTGCATAGTGATATGTCACTATGGGAGGGTACTAAGGAGGCCGGCATATCTGGTGTTGCGATGAGTAAACTAGTTTTCCAGGCGCCGGGGATTGGAAAAAACCTAGCGAAAGCCTTCTCTTCAACAGAAGTAACTGACCAACTCAACGGTATAAGTCATGAGTTGCACGAAAACATTGAGAAATTAAGCACTGGGATTCTATCGCCAGCGGTAAGAGACGAGCTCGGGCGGCGTAACGAAGAGCTAGTAAGGGAGCATTCTGTGCTACTGGAAGAAACCATGCGTGGAGTGGAGAACATGTCTAGTGAGCAGAGGAGCCAGCTCATATCTAACGATATTGAAATTGCTGAACAGAATAGCGCGCTAACACAGTTAGATTTAGAAACGGGAGTTGCTGAGAGAGATGGTAACACGGAAGCGGCTGATCTAGCAGCGGCAGCGAGGGCAACTGTTAACGCTAGAATAGGAAAGTTAGAGATCGCCAAGAAGGGTATTATAGCCTCGGCAAACGTGGTGGAACACACTGCGGATCTTGAGGCTAATATAGAGTCTTATACAAAAAAGAACAGAACTGCTTCTGGCGAGGCGGTTAAAATAATCCGTACTGACGAGAGGTCACCACAGCAAACGGCAGTGGCCTTGGCTGAGTTTAAACAAGTTGAGGGCGAGGCTATACAAAAGAAGATAGACAAGCTCAAAGTTGAGCTAGGTGAAACAACTAAAGACGGGGATAAGATAGTCTTGCAGAAAGAGATTGATGAGTTAGAGATCGATAAGAAAGGAACAAGTGCATTAGAATCTAAAGACGTCGACGGTAGCTATGGTCTTGTAGGGACACACTCTGAGGCTGTAATTATTGATGTGCACTTATCTGCTATCAGTGGTACGGGTGGAAAAAACGTTTTACAACACGAGTATTTACATGTCCTGCTTAAGAAGACGTTGGCAGATAGCCCGGAGGCGGTTTATGCCCTTGGCAATGCAGTGGACGACTTGTTGTCTACTGTTGATCCGGACGCGGTTGCTCAGTCATCAATGGCTGCTAGGTGGAAAGCCTATGAAGGCAACTCAGCAGCGGTCCAGGCTGAGGAGAAAGTCACCCTATTTCTAGATGCACTAGCTTCAGGTGATATCAACCTCAAGCAACCAGGTAGTAAAAAGCTTGGTAATGCCATGCGCAGGATACTGCAGGCAACTGGGGTCAATGGAAGTGAAATTAAACTTAACACGGCTGAGGACGTTTTCAACTTCATCACCGACTTTCAGTCTAGTAAAAATAGTTTCTTTCGTAACAACAAAGCTATGGCCAAGGCTAAGGCTGAGGGTATTGAATTGGGTGAGGGTCTAAGAGTCACTAAAGCCCAAGAAGACCAAATAAAGCTTGATGTTAAAAAAGCGGGTGGGGTTAGATTCTCTAAAGACGTAACGGACGAAATCAATGGAATGGGTGAGCTTGGTTGGACAGCTAAAACATGGAAAGAAAGCGGCGCCGAGTATGCTATTGGTACTATTGTTGACGAGGGTTTGCTTGATGGCTTAATCGCAGCTAAACTCAAGGTTCCAATGTCTCCGGTCGAAACAGATGAGTTTATTAAGAAAGTATATACTGAACTATACAGCCACGTAAAGAATTTCAACCCAGAAGCAAACGATAGTTTGTTTGGTTGGATAAACTCTCAGATATCTAACAAAGCTGGAAACGTATACAATAGAGAGTATAAGGTAACAGATGAGACTCGAACTCTAGATGTCGATGCTACATCTTCTGAAGGTGCACCGCTTATTCAGGTCGCTGACGAAACAGATGTGGCTATACTAAAACTTGACGAGATAGGGTTGGATAAGGATCAACGCGATGAACACTCTAGACTTCGCCAGGACCTCAAGCTAGACGAGGCTATGATGGACAGAGTGAGGACAGCTGTTTTCAAAACCTTCGGTACTAAACTACCTGAAGTAGATTCTAAGAAATTCCGTGAAGCGTTAGAGAAAGCTTTCCGTACTGAACTCAAGAAGCCAATACAAGACCTTATGGGTGGTAGATTGGATTACGATTTCTTCTTGATAAATAGTTTCCGCGCAGTACACAGGGCTCTTCCTGTAGAAACACTGGTTCAGATGGAACGCAATCTAGATGCCGATAAGCGCATCTTTACAGAATCACGTCGCATAACCAAGCCTGTCGAGGTTGATGTCCTAGTGGCCAACGGGAGGCTCTCTAAGGGCGTCAATAGACTGTCTGGTCCGTATCTGCACACTAAGAAGCCTCTTCCTGAAACAGAGAAGATTCTGGCTTTCTTCCGGGGCAAGAATATAGAGCGCGAACTAGGTTATAAGGTTGCAGCTTCAACGCTAGGAACTAGAAAAGACAAGCTAGCGATGGAGATCGGGGTTGAACTAGGTTTTGATGCCACCATGGAGGTGGCGCAGAGACCTGAGGTGCAACAGCGTAGAAAAGACATACTAGAGCTGAGCGGGCTTGAGCAAGCTGAGAATGAAATAGCTGTTATAGCAAAAGTAATTGACCGCGACCCTTCGATTAAATTTAGCAAGGGCGTTAAAACAAGTGGATCAAACACTGCTGCTGTGCCAAACAACATATTGTTTAGTAGCAAAATTCCGGCCAAGAACTTAGATATGTACTTGCATAAAATAAGTGGTGTAGTAGATGAAATCATACAAACCGGAGTTAGCGAAACTAGTAAACGAAAAATAAACACACTGCTTAAAAAAGCTTTTGATAAAACAGATTTACCTAAGTCTAGCATAGATTTTGTTGGTAGAAGAATTTGGTCGATCGCACAAGCAACTAATAAAATAGGTTATAGATCAGGAGGTGAGGGATTTTACAATGCTGATGACCACTTTAAGGCAGCTGCTGCTGACCTGGAAGCCGACGCGGCTGCATTAGACTTGTTAAAAAAAGAAGGTCTTATACCTAGAAATAAAGAAAACAGATATGTGTCCGTGATGATGGACCAAGAGGGCAGGATTAAAAAGCAAAAAGATTTGCTTAAACTTGTATATGAAAAACTCGCCCCAGCGGAAGGAGCCGTGGACGGCGATGTTGGGCGGTGGGCTATCATGCAGGTCCTTAGGGACCAGTATACTTCTGCCGGACGAGTTCATCGGACATTGAGAACGAATTCCGAGGGAGAAGTTATAGAATCAGCAAACTCAAATAGAAAAACCGCGCGTAGCTCATATCAAGTTACATCCGGTCATATGGAATTCCTAGAAATTCTTGGTGTAACTATGGCTGAAGCCGAAGCTTGGGATGCTAAAATAATAGAAGCGGAAAACAAAGCTGGGTTGGGTGATACATACACATCTAGAGAAAGTTACTTGAATGTAATGAACCTAGACAAAGCTGGACGTGAAAAGGATTTTCAAAACAGGAGCAGTATTGCTAAAATAGTTCGGAACGCTGTTGAGATACAACTAGAGATTGTTAGCGAGCAACTCAAGCTTGGAAAAATAGATCCACAAGACCTTTTAATATTGTTGACCGGTGCCATCTCTGGCACTAAGTCTTCTTTACGCGCTGCGGCGATGCCAGGCCTTATACCTACCGGGCCTAGAAACCCAGATGTAAGTTACGATATCGACCACATGCTACCGGCGGCTATAGTGAAAGATCGCATTGTAAAAAACTTCATAAAAGGAGAGGTTTTGACGAATGGTATATGGGATGGATACACAACAGCCATCATGCCAAGTTCGATGCACAAGGCTTTGAATAGTCCAGAAGTTGGTCTTAAGACAAAACAAGGCTACGCTGGATTAAAAGGAGTTGAAGACGCTCTCTACGACGGTGTAAACCGTATATATCAAACCCAGACGCTTGGCATCGAAGGTATAATACAATTAGAATCCTGGGAGACCGGTAAGCTGGCGGGGGAGGCTTGGGCAAAAGCAAACGCAAAGATAAGGTCAAATGTTTTAAGTTCAAAAAGCGCAGATATAAAGCTTTCCAAATCCACAAATCTAAGCACCGACTTTAACAAGATGCTCGGAAGAGTAACTGGAGAGAGTGCCATGGTTAAGTTTACCGCTGCTGAGGCAGCGATGCGCGGGAAGAGTAAGAATAAGTTTAGATTCTTCGTACCACCATCTGCTGAGGACTTCGCGGGTATAATGCGCTACTTCGTCGGGCGAGGAGAGCAAGGTGATAAAGACCTTCAGTGGTTCAAAGAGAACTTGTTCGATCCGTTTAATGCAGGAGATAAAGCATCAAATACCATGGCACAGTCCATGGCTAGTGATTATAAATCACTTAAGAAGAACTACAAAGGTGTCGTAAAGAAGCTCGGGGATAAAGTACCTGGTACAAACTTTACTGTTGACCAAGCTATAAGGGTTTATTTATGGAAAACCATGGGTATAGAGGTACCTGGTTTAGCTAGGCAGACTGGCAGAGCCTTGGCTAAGTTTGTTGCAGAAGATGTAGAGCTTAGTAGTTTTGCTATGCTACTGGGCAAGATCTCAAAGCAGGAAGAAGGGTACGTGAAGCCAACAGACTACTGGGCAGTGAATAATATTGCCATGGACCTTCATAACGCATCCACTAAGTATGCGAGAGAGAAGCATTTCGCGGTGTGGAAGGAAAATAAAGATATCATATTCTCTGAAGATAATCTGAACAAGATAGAAGTGACACATGGTAGTCACATTAGAGAGGCTTTAGAGAACATCCTGTGGAGGATGGAACACGGTACCAATAGACCAACAGGCAAAGACAGACATGTAAACGCATGGATGAACTGGGTTAATGGTTCTATCGGCGCGACTATGTTCTTAAACATGCGATCCGCTGTGCTTCAGTCGATGTCTGCTGTGAACTTCTTGAATTTTGGTGATAACAATGTATTCAATGCTGGAGTTGCATTTGCTAACCAACCACAGTACTGGAAGGACTTCGCCATGATATTCAACTCAGACACCCTCAAGCAGAGACGCTCGGGTTTGAGAAACGATGTCAACTCAGAAGAGCTAGCAGCAGCCTATAAGAATGGCGGAGGAAACTGGGATGCTATCATGACAGCTCTTATACAGTTTGGTTTCACACCAACACAGGTAGTAGATAGTTTTGCAATAGCAGCTGGAGGATCTACATTCTACAGAAACAGATTTAACAAACTCGTTAAAGACGGTATGTCTAAGGAAGCGGCAGAAAAACAAGCCTTCTTAGATTTCCAAGAGATAGCGGAGAAGACCCAGCAATCATCTAGACCAGACCTCGTATCACAGCAACAGGCTGGCGGACTCGGCCGTGTTATACTGGCATGGCAGAACACGCCAATGCAATACACCCGTCTAACTAAAAAGGCGATTGGAGATCTAGCAAATGGAAGAGGGGACTGGAAAGAAAATGTCTCTAGGATAATATACTATGGCGTTGCCCAGAACATTCTGTTCGGTGCATTACAAAGTGGGTTGATGTTCATGTTATTTGGTGACGAACCAGACGAGGATGAAGTTGATAAGAAGAGTATTAGAGTAGCTAATGGTATTCTAGATAGTTTATTGAGAGGTACTGGTATATACGGTGCTGCAGTGGCTACGCTTAAGAATGTGGCTATGAAGACTGCTCAGGAGCTGGAAAAAGGATTCGGTAAGAAATCTAAAGAGAAGATCGCGGTAGAGATAATGAACATATCTCCGCCGATTGGTAGTAAGTTAAGGAAGGTTATGAACTCGGTTAACTCCTACGATTATAACAAAGACACTATGTCTAAGATGGATGCTTCCTTTAACAACCCAGCATGGGATGTTGGCGCAAACCTTATCGAAGCCACTACTAACGTTCCTTTAGCTAGAGTCGTTAGCAAAGCTAGAAACGTAGAGCTGGCGTTGAGCGCGGGACTGGAGCCATGGCAGCGAACAGCTTTGATGCTTGGTTGGAGCAAGTGGGACATCGGTGTTGAAGACGCTGAGCTAAGCGAAGCCAGATCGGAAGTTAAAGAGGATAAAGCAGCTGCAGCTAAAGAAAGGCGCAAAGTTAAATCTGCTGAAAAGAAAGCTGAAAAAGCTAAAGCCAAAGCAGAAGAAATACAAGAACGTAAGAAGCAGGGTTACAAGCAAGTTCGGTGTTCTCAGGTTAAGAAGGACGGAACTAGATGCAGCCTAATGGTAGAGACCAAGAACAAAACCGCTAAGTGCCACTACCACAAGTCGTACAAACCCGGTGAGAGCACCGATACAGATGGTGATGGAATAAAAGAATACCAGTGTACAGCCGTAACCAAGTCAGGTAATAAATGCGGCAACAGAACGGAGAATAAGAACAAGAAGTGCTATGCGCACCAGTAGTATAAACATGTCATACGTATGTAATAATATGTATGATAGCTACTCGTGGCTAGGTATTATTAACATAAGTAACTAATGGCATCGACAGCACAAGAGATAGCACTTATGAAGCAACGTATGGAGATGGTTGAGGAGAAACTGGGTTCGCTTGGAAATAAAATAGACAATCTTACTGAACAGTTGCTAAACCCAGACGATGGGTTTGTGACTAGAGTCAATAAGAACACGCAGGCTAGACTTCAAAAAGAAAAAATGAAACCCGAATACGACAATATAATCCGTGAGTTCAAGGAAATCCAGTCTTGGAAGAACGGTGTCAATAGGGCTTTGTGGATAATATATACGTCTGTTATTGGTGTACTTTTGGTTTATATATTTGGATGAAATGGATCGGGCAACACATATGGGACTTTGTATCTAGGTTTAGGAATGACGTGTACCTAGAGGACATATCTACCGATACAATAGTAAGCGGTGGAAACCTAGGGTTAGATGCAAACAACAAGGTGGTCAAGGCCACTGTAGCTAGTGGGGGAGGTGTTTATAAAAGAGATGACGCAACATACCCGACAACTGTTGCCGAGTTTACCCAGAGCGGTACCACGTACGATTTTGTTCTAACAAACTACTCAACAGACAGACAAAGACTGTTTACGTTAAGCGAAGATCAAACTGGAATCTTTTATGAGGAATTAACTAGAAGTACTCAATTAACCTTTAACGTATCTAGTTTTGTCCTTCAAAACTCTTCTGGGAATACAATTAGTACTAGTTCTGTCGAGATTGGGGCTTCATCTAGCAAATGGGAAGAAGACTGTCAGGGTTTCAATGCTAACTATAACAACGTTGCTGGAAGTTCTCTGTCTGGGACCAATCAAATCGCTGTAGAGAATAGGAGTTCTAATCAAGGCTGGGGGAGCAGTGCCCTTACTATCGAAACTTCAGATCTTTCTGGTAGCAGCCCTCAAGTTCTAGCAGACTTTCGTGATGGCGCCGCAGCAGTAGATTTTGATGTATACTATCCTAATGATACATCATGGAGCAGCGGAAAAAAGACACTTAAGTTTACTCTGACGGCAAACGACGGTTCGTCAGCAGAGTCCACGGCCTCCATTACTTTTAATTTTCAAAACAGAATATTTTACGGGACTAGTGCTAATTCCTCTCTTTCTTCTGCCCAGATCATTGCCCTTGCTAATGAGCCTTTTGCTGGCACTAACTTTCTCCTCAGTGAAACGAGTATTTCTACTTCAGGAGCTCAGTATATTTACTATTGCTATCCTAGTAGGCTCAGCGGAACTCCAGTATTTAAACTCGGTGGGTTTAACACTGACTTTAATAGTCTCACAGATGTGGAGGTAACAAATGGTTCTGAATATGTTGAGGACTACAAGGTGTATAGAAGCAACTTGCAGTTTACAGACGCGTCTAGCACCCTTCAAGTAACAACGTAATGGCAGTTAGACTAGGAGATATAATACAACAGCTTGGCAGTGATGCTTACAAACTTGTAAAAGGCAAGGATGTGGATCTCACGGAGGCGTCTGACTTTGATGCGGCATTAGCCGATGGGGATTTAATCCTTGTAGATGATGTTTCGGTTGACAGTGGAGGTGGAACGCAAGCTTCTACTAAGAAGTCTGCTATGTCTAGAGTCTGGACTTATATCTTAGGTAAGATAAACACCACTAAAATTTCAGCATTAGCAGCAACAACTTCTTTAGAGCTTAAGGGGGTAATATCGGATGAAACTGGCAGTGGAGAATTAGTGTTTGCTACCGCACCTACGATAGTCGGACTCACCGCAACTGGTGACATTACTATGACAGGTAAGGCTATTAATAATGCAGTTCACACTGAAGCTGCTCATGCCACTACCAGTGATATATGGGCAGGAGGCAATACTTGCTTATTATCAGGTTCGGTAGTTACATTTACTGACATTGCTGATGCGCCACAAGTAGGGGCTATTAGATATGTAGTAGCAAACGTTGCCCATGTTATAACAGATAACGCAGCACTAGAAGTAGATGGTAATGCTAACTACACTTGTGCAGCAAATGACGTATTAATGTTTACTGCAAAAACTACATCTACCTTCAGGGTTAATGTAATTGCTCATGGCGATACTGCAACAGGTGGTGGAGGAGGAGACACAGACCTAACAGCGACGGCCAACGGCACGTCTCTAACTATAAATTCTAGTACTGGAGACCCCGTTGCATTGCCAGCTGCCACAAACACTGCATGGGGTATAATGTCTGATGATCTAGTCGTTGCGTTAGAGGCTAACACCGCTAAAACCACGAACGCCACTCACTCGGGAGATGTAACAGGCAGTGGAGCGCTCACTATAGCTAACGACGCAGTAACATATGCTAAGATGCAAGATCTTGGAACTGCTGATAGAGTGTTAGGTTCAACTTCTACAGGAACAATTGGGGAGACGCAGGTTGTTACAGACATGATAGCTGACGACGCAGTTACAGAGGATAAACTAGACAACGACTTACTAGGTAAACTACAAGCTAATACAGCTAAAGTTACTAACGTAACTACTGACTTAACAATCTCGACGAGTACAACAACGGCAACAGTCACAAGTTCTGACGGTACTAATGCTATTATACCAGTGGCTACGACCAGTGCTGGTGGTGTAATGTCTAAGGCGATCTTTGACGAGCACACGGCAAATAATGCTAAGAACACTAATGTAGTAGGTGATCTCAGTGCATCGGCCGGTGGAACTGGTCTAGCTATTGCAACAACTAATGGCAGCAGTGTGAACATGCCTGCCGCAAGTGCAACCGCATGGGGTGTTATGACCGATGATCAAGTTGTCGCAATCTCAGCCGCGCTTCCAAAAGCTGGTGGTACAATGTCAGGCGCTATTGCTATGGGGTCTCAGAATATAACCGGTGGTGGAACAATAACAGGCACTACATTAACTGGCACTAGTTTAGTTCTAGGTGGGCACACAATGGGTGATATTGATATTACTTCAGAATCCACCGATGCCGATGACCACTTAATGACGGCGCTTGCAATAAAGAATAGAATTGAAGATTATGGCTACACAACTGCAACTGGTACGGTAGACACATCTGGTTCACCCGTTGACAACGACTTTGCTAAGTTTACTGACGCAAACACAATTGAGGGTAGGAGCTTTGCAGAAGTTAAGACTGATTTATCACTTAATAATGTAGAAAACAAATCTTCTGCAACTATAATAGGTGAAATTGCATCTGGAGACATACCCAATAACGCCGCTGACACTAGTGGCACTGCTGC
>TARA_R110002167_G_scaffold7402_5_pt1 | contig 11013 bp, 9 predicted proteins | sample TARA_R110002167 | Tara Oceans TARA_R110002167 (sample SAMEA4398238) | marine metagenome | biome: Polar Biome; feature: [MES] marine water layer (ENVO:01000295) within the mesopelagic zone...; material: water (ENVO:00002006), including particulate matter (ENVO:01000060) such as...... | reverse complement strand
GGCTTGCCGAACTGTTTTCGCGTGGTGACGTAATCCTGGGCCGTCTCCAGCGCCAGCCGCGCCCCGCCGATCGAACAGGCGGCGATGTTCAGCCGACCGCCGTCCAGCCCCATCATCGCATAGCGGAAGCCGTCGCCCTCCTTGCCCAGCAGATTGGCCGCCGGGATGCGGCAGTCGTCGAACTGGACGATGGCGGTGGGCTGGCTGTTCCAGCCCATCTTCCGCTCCTGGGCCCCAAAGCTCAGGCCCGGTGCGTTCTTGTCCACGACGAAGGTCGAGATGCCCTTGGGCCCGTCCGCCCCGGTGCGCGCCATCACCACATAGACGTCGCTGGTCCCGGCCCCGGAGATGAAGGCCTTGGACCCGTTCAGCACCCAGTGGTCGCCGTCCCGCCGCGCCGTGGTCCGCAGCGCCGCCGCATCCGACCCCGAGCCCGGCTCGGTCAGGCAATAGGAAGCAATAAGATCCATCGTCACCAGCCTCGGCACATAGCGGGCCCGCAGCGCGTCCGACCCGATCCGGTCGATCATCCAGGTCGCCATATTGTGGATCGAGATGAAGGCCGCCGTCGACACATCCCCGTGCGACAATTCCTCGAAGATCAGGGCTGCCTCGACCCGGCCCAGGGCCATGCCGCCATTCTCCTCGCCGGTGTAGATGCCGCAGAAGCCCATCTCGGCCGCCAGCTTCATCGTCTCGACCGGGAAATGTTTCGTCTCGTCCCAGTCGGCCGAATGCGGGGCCAGCTCGGCCGCGGCAAAGGCCCGGGCGGCGTCCTGGATGGCACGCTGGTCGTCGGTAAGGGCGAAGTCCATGAAAGCTCCCGTCGCATCGGCCACTGGCGGACCGTTCGACGTGCTTCTATCCAACCCCTCGCGCGGCGTCACCCTCGCCCCGGTCCACGACCGCGTCTGACGCAGTGTTCTGCCACACTGCGACGATGACACCCGCCCACCTCGCCATCCTGATGACCACACGCGCCCGGGGGGTTTTCAGCCCCCCATCCGTCCGATGTGGACTCAGTGGACTCAGTGGACTCTGTTTTCTCCGGCACCCAACCCGCCTATGACCCCTGCATGACCCAGCCGTTTGCCCCCGCCGCCTTCCCCTATGCCCGTCCCCGCCGCCTGCGCAGCACCCCCTGGGTGCGCCGTCTGGTGGCCGAGACCGTCCTGACCCCGTCGGATCTGATCTGGCCCCTGATCGTCCATGACGGGGCCGAGGACCGGGTGCCGGTGGCCTCCATGCCCGGCGTCTATCGCCTGTCGCCCAAGGCCGCAGCCGCCGCTGCGGTCGAGGCGCGCGATCTGGGCATCCCGCTCCTGGCCCTGTTCCCCCATGTCGATCCCGCCATCAAGGACGCCAACGGCACCGGGGCGACCGATCCGGACGGCCTGATCCCCGACTGTATCAAGGCCATCAAGGACGCCGCGCCCGAGATCGGCGTCATGTGTGATGTCGCCCTCGATTGCTACACCGACCACGGCCACGACGGCCTGATGGCCGACGGTCGCATCCTCAATGACGACTCGCTGGAGCGGCTGGCCGAACAGGCCTTCATCCAGGCCCATGCCGGGGCCGACATCGTCGCCCCGTCCGACATGATGGACGGTCGCGTCCAGGCCATCCGCGAGGCGCTGGAAGCGAATGGCCTGCACGACACGATGATCCTGGCCTATGCCGCCAAATACGCCTCGGCCTTCTACGGCCCGTATCGCGACGCCGTCGGCTCGGCGAAACAGCTGACCGGCGACAAGAAGACCTATCAGATGGACTACGCCAACAGCGATGAGGCCCTGCGTGAGGTGGCCATGGACATCGCCGAGGGCGCCGATGCCGTCATGGTCAAGCCCGGCATGCCCTATCTCGATATCGTCCGCCGCGTCAGCGAGACCTTCCAGGTCCCGACCTTCGCCTACCAGGTGTCCGGTGAGTACGCGATGATGCAGGCCGCCATCGCCAACGGCTGGCTGGACGAGGACCGCGCCATCCTCGAGACCCTGCACGGCTTCAAACGCGCCGGCTGCGCCGGTGTCCTCAGCTATTTCGCCCCGAAGGCGGCAAGGCTTCTGGGGGGGTGAGGCTGACAATGAATTCGGCAGCATATCGGTCCGCCAATGTAGGCATTGTCACGAAACCCTGTTAGGCGAAATTACGTAGTCGCATCGGGGGAAGGTCCATGGGTCTGTTCGGTTGGGGTACGAAAACTAGGGCGCGGCCCGAATCGGGACCGATCCCGGTTGAGGCTGTGCACGAGCCCGACCCCGCGGTCGCCGCCCAGCAGCCCGTCGAGCTGCCCGTTGAGGCAGCGCCGACCCCGGACCAGGCCCTGGCCCTGCTGCGTGAAGGCAATGCCGCCTTCCTGCGCGGCGAGAACAACCTCGGCCACGTCCGGGTCGGCGATCTTGACCCGCTGCAGGGCGGCCAGCATCCGATCGCCACCATCGTCGGCTGCGCCGACAGCCGCACCCCGCCGACGATCCTGTTCAACCAGGGTTTTGGCCGCCTGTTCTCGATCCGCGTCGCGGGCAACACCGTGGACCGCCGGGGCCTGTCCTCGATCGTCTATGCGGTCAAACACCTGGACTGCCCGCTGGTGGTGGTCATGGGCCATACCGGCTGCGGTGCCGTCGCGGCCGCTGAAGCCATTGTCGACGGCATCAATCCGCTGGATCCGTCGCTGGAGGAAATGATCGTGCCGATCATCCCCGCGGTGCTGGATGCCCGCCGCTCTGGCGCGGCCGATGTCGCCGTGCGGGCGGTCGAGGAAAACGCCCGGCGCGTGGCCGAAAAGCTCAAGATCGCCGACGCCTCGATGGCCAATGCCCTCGCGGCCGGCAAGCTCAAGATCGTCGCCGCCGTGAAACAGATGCAGACCGGTGAGGTCGTCTTCCTTGATCTGTAGCCAGGCAGACCGGACTTCCGGATCAGCCTTTCGGCGCGCGCGCCTGCAAACGCGCCGCCAGGCTGGACGTGTCCCACCGGTTGCCGCCCATGGCCTGCACCTCGGCATAGTAGCCATCGACGAGGGCGGTCAGATCCAGCGTCGAACCATTGGCGCGCGCCTCGTCCAGCACCAGACCCAGGTCCTTGCGCATCCAGTCGACCGCGAAGCCGAAGTCGAACTCGCCCTTGGCCGCCGTCTTCCAGCGATTGTCCATCTGCCAGCTCTGGGCCGCGCCCTTGGAAATGGCGTCATAGACGGCGTCGGTATCCAGCCCGGCGCTCTGGGCGAAATGCACCGCCTCGGCCAGCCCCTGCACCACGCCCGCAATGGCGATCTGGTTGACCATCTTGGTCAGCTGGCCGGCACCCGACGGCCCCATGTGTTTGACCGCCTTGGAATAGGCCATCACCACCGGCTCGACCCGGGACAGCGCCTCCGCGTCGCCCCCGGCCATCACGCTCAGCTGGCCGTTCTCGGCCCCGGCCTGACCGCCCGACACCGGGGCGTCGATAAAGAAGCGCCCGCCTTCGGCCGCCAGCGCCGCCATCTCGCGTGCCACCTTCGCCGAGGTCGTGGTGTGGTCAACGATCACCGCCCCGGCCGCCAGATGCGGCAGGGCCTCGGTCACGACCTGACGCACATCGTCGTCATTGCCCACGCACAGGATGAACAGCTCGGCCCCGTCAGCGGCCTCGGCCACCGTTGCGGCAAAGGTCCCGCCGGTGGCTTTCGCCCAGTCCCGGGCCTTGTCGGGCGAGCGGTTGAACCCCGACACCGCGTGACCCGCGGTCAGCAGGTGGCGGGCCATCGGGGCCCCCATGACCCCCAGTCCGGCAAAGGCGGTCTTCATGCGGCAGGCTCCGGTGCGACCCCGTAGCGGCCGCGGAAATAGGTCAGGGCATCCCCTGCCCGGCTCTCGACCGCCTGGACCGCGCCGACGATCACCAGATGGTCGCCCATCCGGACCCGGTCGTGGGCAGTGCAGTCCAGCCGCAGCAGCGCATTGCGCAACCTCGGCGGCTCGGGATTGCTGCTATCAAACTCCTCGGGGCTCAGCCGGCAGGTGCCCCAGGCGAACCGGTCGGACATCTCGCGATCCTCGACCGGCAGCACATGGATGGCGAACCGTTCCGTGGCAGCGAACAGGTCATGCCGATCCGACTTGTCATCGAGACACCACAGCACCAGCGGCGGATCCAGCGAGACCGAAGTAAAGGAGTTGACCGTGATCCCCATCCCGCCGTCTTCCGACTGGGTCGTGACGACGCAGACCCCGGTGGCGAAACCGCCCAGGGCCTTACGATATTCGGTCAGGTCAAACGGGGGCGCATTGCGGGTCTGGTTCACCACCCACGACTAGGCGAGCCCCCGGTTCCGGGCAAGGGCCCAGGGCGCGATCGACGAATGCGGGACGAATGAAAACCGCTTCTTAACGTCCAGGGTCGATTTTACACTAACGAACAGCGTTAAGAGCATCCCGACCATGTCCATGAGCGACCGCCCCATCCTGATCAAGAAGATCAAGAAGGTCGTCGGCGGTGGCCACCACGGCGGCGCTTGGAAGGTCGCCTACGCCGACTTCGTGACGGCGATGATGGCCTTCTTCCTGCTCATGTGGCTCATCAATATGACCGATCCCGAGCAGAAACGCGGGATCGCCGAATATTTCGCGCCCGCCAGTGTGTCCCAGACCACGTCCGGTTCGGGCGGGATTCTCGGCGGCACCTCGCTCGGCGACGACGGGGCCAAGGGCTCCGGGGCCATGTCGGTTGTGACCCAGCTCGCCCCGGAAGCCCCGCCGGACGCCCCCGAAGAGGCTGGTCAGAGCACCAACCTCGCCTCTGCCAGCGAATCCGATCTGCGCGAAGAGATCACCCGCAGAGAGGCCGCAGACTTTGCCAGCGCCGCCGCGTCCCTGCGCCAGGCCATGCAGTCGATGCCCGAACTGGCCGAGCTGTCGAAACAGCTGATCGTCGACCAGACCCCGGAGGGGCTGCGTATCCAGCTGGTCGACCAGGAGGGCCGTTCGATGTTCGACGAGAACTCCTCCCGCCCCAATGCCCGTGCCCAGATCCTGCTGCGGGCCGTGTCAAAGGTCATCAACCAGCTGCCCAACCGCATTTCGGTGACCGGACACACCAGCGCCGCCCAGGGCTCCAATCGGGCCACCCGACCGGCCGACTGGGCGCTGTCCTCGGCCCGCGCCGATGCCTCGCGTCTGGTGCTGCAGTCGGCCGGCGTCGACCCCGACCGCGTCTACCAGGTCTCGGGCAAGGCGGGCTCCGATCCGCTCTATCCGGATGACCCTACCCTGGCCGGCAATCGCCGCATCGCCATCGTCCTGCTGCGCGAGGCCCCGGTCCTGCCCTCGGACACCAGCCTGTGACCCGGCCGCGCCCCCGCTTCGGCTGGCGCGCGAACCCGCTTGCAGGATGCGTTCCGCTGTTGCCTGATCGGGCCATGAGCGGCCTGATGTCACAATGTCGTCGGTTTCCGGTGCGGACCTAGGGCCGTGACCCAGCATATCCCCCAGCGCCAGCTTCGCTTCTTCATGACCGCGACCGCGCCCTGCCCGTATCTGCCCGGTCAGACCGAGCGGAAGGTGTTCGCCAACCTGCCGTTCAGCGACGGGGCCTGGGTCAATGACGAACTGACCCAGGCGGGCTTCCGCCGCAGCCAGAACATCGCCTACCGACCGGCCTGCGAAGCCTGTGACGCCTGCGTGTCCGTGCGTCTGCCGGTCAATGAGTTCAAATTCTCCAGATCCCACCGCAAGGTCCTGGCCCGCAACGCTGATCTGTCCCGGGACCTCGTCGAGGCCGAGGCCACAACCGAACAGTTCGACCTGCTCCGGCGCTACCTTCATCGCCGCCATCCCGATGGCGGGATGACTGACATGGGCTGGCTCGACTATGTCGCCATGATCGAGGACACGGCGGTCCGCACCCATCTGATTGAATACCGGCTGCCCTCCCCCGACGGCGGCCCGGGCGATCTGGTGGGCGTCAGCCTGACCGACCTGCTCGGGGACGGTCTGTCGATGGTCTACAGCTTCTACGACCCGGACCTTGAGCGACGCAGCCTCGGCGTCTTCGCCATCCTCGATCACCTTCGTCAGGCCGAGATTGTGCGCCTGCCCTTTGTCTATCTGGGTTACTGGGTCCGGGGCTCACAGAAGATGGACTACAAGGCCCGCTTCCGCCCGATGGACGCCCTGACCCGCTTTGGATGGCAGCGACTGCCGGCCATCACCGAAGCGCCTGTGGCGACCGCCGGGGACCGCTAGCCGGCACCACATCAGCGGGTCGGCGGTACCGAGGTCCCGAATGCCGGTTGCGGCACCGCCCGTCCGGATGCGCCCCATGGTCCCGCTGCAGCCTCGGGCCCGGTTTCCTGATCCGGAGCCTGCCACGGACCGGGGTCTCGACCGCCGGCGAATTTCACCAGAGCCGCAACGCGGCTGTCGATCGACGGATGGGTGGCAAACAGCCCCTCAAGGCCGCGCCCGTCGGGCTGATTGTCGAGGAACATCAGCTGCACCTCGTCAGGCGCGCGGACATTGGACCGCCCCTCGATCTTGCGCAGGGCCGCGATCATCGCATCGGGATTCTTGGTCAGCTCCACCGATCCGGCATCGGCGACGTATTCCCGGGTCCGGGACAGCATCATCCGGATCACGATCGCCAGACCGAAGCCGACTGCGGCAATCGCGATGCCGATCAGGATCAGCGGCCCGGCATTCTTGTTGTCCCGACCGCCCCCGCGCGAGAAGAAGAGGCCGCGCACCACCATCTCGGCGATTACGCTGATGATGCCCGCGAAGATCGAGGCGATCACCATGGTCCGCACGTCCTTGTTGATGACGTGGGTCATCTCGTGCGCCAGCACCGCTTCCAGCTCGTCGCGGTTCATCGCCTGCATCAAGCCCCGGGTGACGGTCACGCTGTAACGCCCCTCGTGCAGGCCGGAGGCATAGGCATTCATGCCGGGCGTCTCGATGATCCGCAGCGTCGGCGTCCGCATCCCGCGCGAGATCGCCAGGTTTTCAAGCAGATTATAGAGCTCCGGCTCGTCCCGCCGCTCGACCTTGCGGGCCCCCGTGATCGCATCGATCATTGTCTGGCTGCCGAAATAGGCAATGGCGAACCATATGCCGGCGATGGCGAAGGCCGCCGGCACAGTCCAGGCCAGCATGCTGCCGGCCAAGGCCATGTCGGCGGCCAGACTGCCGCCGCTATTCCGGATGATACCCAGCCCCATCAGGATCAATTGCACCCCGTAAAGGATACCGATCATCAACAGGGGAAACCCGGCCAGCAGCATCACTGACCGGGTATTATTGGCCCAGATATGGGTCTTGAGACCGACGGCAGCCAAGGCTCAAATCCTCCTAGAAGGAGACCTTGGGCGGGGCGGCGTTCATTGTCGTCCGCTCGCTCTCGCCGACGTCAAAGAACGGCTTGTCCGAGCCGAAACCGACCAGGCCGGCGAACAGAACCGTCGGGAACTGCCGGCGAACCGCGTTGAACTCGCTGACGGCATTGTTGAAGAAGCGGCGGGCTGCGGCCAGCTTGTTTTCGATGTCCGACAGGTCGGCCTGAAGCTGCAGGAAATTGGTGTTCGCCTTGAGGTCCGGATAGGCCTCGGACAGCGCGAACAGCTTGCCCAACGCCCCACTCAGCATGTTCTCGGCCTGGACCTTGTCGTTGACCGAATTGGCGGAGGTTGCCGCGTTACGCGCCTGGATCACCGCATCGAGCGTGCTCTTCTCGTGGGTCGCATAACCTTTGACGGTGTCGACCAGATTGGGGATCAGGTCCTGGCGCTGCTTCAGCTGGACATCAATGTCGGCGAACGACTGGTTGGCCGACTGGTCCAAGGCCACCAGCCGGTTGTAGGCCCCGACGATGACAAACAGCAGTACGACGACGATGACGCCGATGACGATCAGGGTGGTCATATAAAGGTCCTCCAGACTTCAGCGCACAGTATCGCGCGTCCGGTCGGTCGCCTCCAATGAAATCGGCGTCACCTTCGTCGCACTCAGCGGAATTTACGCAGTCCCCTGGGGCCCATCCGGCCGGCCCCGGCGCGCTTGCCCAGCCAGTCCTTCCAGTCGGGCCAGTTGCGTCGGCGACCGCCGCCGTCGGCCCATTCCGGACCAGTTTCCGCGCTGAACACCGTCAGGTCCTGCAGCCCGCCCTGTTTGTAGGTCTGCAGCTTGACCCCCTTGCCGCGGCCCATCTCGGGCAGTTCGGCCAGCGGGAAGATCAGCGCCTTCAGGTTCTCGCCCAGTGTCGCCACATGGTCGCCGTTGACCCGCAGCGCCGCCAGCAGGTCGCCGTTCAGCACCTGTTTGCCGCCGCGCTTCTGGGCCAGCAGGTCATCCTCCGGCGCGATAAAGCCGTATCCGGCCTTGGACGCCACCAGCAGTTTCGCGCCGGGCTGATGCGCCAGGACGGCGATGATCCCGGCGCTCTCGTCGAGGTCGATCATCAGGCGCAGCGGCTCGCCATGACCCCGGCCCGACGCCAGCTTGTCGGCACCGATGGTGAAGATGCGCCCGTCCGACGCCGCCACCAGCAGCTTGTCCGTCGTGAAGGCCGGCACCAGGAAGGCCAGGTCATCACCTTCCTTGAATTTCAGTTCGGACGGGTCCTCGACCTTGCCCTTGGCGGCACGGATCCAGCCGCGCTCCGACAGGATGACGGTGATCGCCTCGCGCGGAATGAAGGCCTCGACCGGCGCATGGGCCGACACATCGACGGCCTCGGCGATCGTGGTCCGGCGCGGAGAGATCAGCGCCTTGCGCACCAGCTCAAGCTCCTTGCCGATCGCCTTCCACTGTTTCGCCGGCGATGACGACAGCGACTGCAGCGCGGCCAGTTCCTCGGCCAGCGCCTTGTATTCGTTCTCGATCGTCATTTCCTCGATCCGCGCCAGCTGGCGAAGCCGGGTGTCGAGGATGAAGTCAGCCTGCAGTTCCGACAGGCCGAACCGCGCGATCAGTACCGCCTTGGGCTGTTCCTCCTCGCGGACGATCCGGATCACCTCGTCGAGGTTGAGGAAGACGATCCGCAGGCCTTCCAGCAGATGCAGTCGCTTCTCGACCCGGTCTATACGCCAGTGCGACCGCCGCACCAGCACGTCGCGCCGGTGATCAAGGAAGGCCTGCAGGCAGGCCTTAAGCCCCATGACCCGGGGCGTGCCGGTGGCGTCCAGCACATTCATATTGATCGGGAAGCGCACTTCCAGATCGGACAGCCGGAACAGGCTCTCCATCAGGACCTCGGGCTCGACCGTGCGGCTCTTGGGTTCCAGCACCAGCCGGATATCCTCGGCGGACTCGTCGCGCACATCCCCCAGGAGGGGGGCCTTCTTGTGCTCGATCAGATCGGCCAGGGCCTCGATGAGCCGGCTTTTCTGCACCTGATAGGGCATCTCGGTGACGATGATGCGCCACACGCCGCGGCCAAGGTCCTCGGTCTCCCAGCGCGCCCGCAGCCGCACGCCGCCGCGTCCGGTCTCATAGGCGTCCAGGATCGAGGCGTGGCCTTCGACAGCCACCCCGCCGGTCGGGAAGTCCGGTCCGGGCACGATGGTGGCCAGTTCTTCCGTCGTCGCTTCAGGCCGCTCCAGCAGCACCATACAGGCGTCGATCAGCTCCCCGACATTGTGCGGCGGAATCGACGTGGCCATGCCGACGGCGATGCCGGACGAACCATTGGCCAGCAGATTGGGGAAGCCGGCGGGCAGGACGACCGGTTCCTCGTCCTGGTCGTCATAGGTGGCGCGAAAATCGACCGCGTCCTGATCGATCCCGTCCAGCAACAGGGTTGCCGCCGAGGTCAGCTTGCACTCGGTGTAACGCATGGCGGCTGCGCTATCGCCGTCGATGTTGCCGAAATTGCCCTGACCGTCGACCAACGGATAGCGCTGGGCGAAATCCTGGGCCAGGCGCACCAGCGCCTCATAGATCGAGGCGTCGCCGTGGGGGTGATAGCCGCCCATGACCTCGCCGACGACCTTGGCGCATTTGCGCGCCGCCGCCTGCGGATTCAGCCGCATCTGATGCATGGCGTACAGGATACGCCGGTGCACGGGCTTGAAGCCGTCGCGCACGTCCGGCAGGGCGCGGTTGGTGATGGTCGACAGGGCGTAGGCCAGATAGCGCTGCGACAGCGCCTCGGCCATCGGCTCATCGACGATACGTCCGCCTTCAGGCGTCGGGGTGTGAACGGTCATGGACTTTCGAATCAGGGAAGCAACCCGCTGAGTCTAGGGCAGCAACCCCCGTTGCGCTCATCCGAACACGAGCACCTGTGGATAGGCAGGGTTGGCCATCGCTGCCGCGCCGATGCTAGGCTGGACACTCTCCCAACAGCCGAAGAGACTTCATGGCCGCCGCCATCGCCTATTTTGACGTCCATCCCCTCGCCGCCCTGATCGCTGGCATCGTTTCGCTTCTCGCGGCGGCGTGGCTCGCGCTCTGGATCACCCGACATGTGCTGCTCAGCGCGCTGCGCCGGGGGCTGTCGAGAGCGAACCTTGGTTTCGTCAGTGAGGCGGTGAAGCCGGTGACCACTCGGCTGGCGCGGATCGTGCCGGCCCTGATCCTGTATGAAGGCGTGCAGGCCGTGCCCCACCTGCCGTCCGCCGTGATGCTGGTGACACGGAACGTGGCCGCCGCCTTCATGATCGTGACGGCGGTGATGGCGATTGCCGCTGCGCTGACCCTGGTGAACACCGTCTATTCCCGACGTCCGGAAGCCGCCAGCCGACCGATCAAGGGCTATGTCCAGGTCGTGAAGATCATCCTGTTCGCGATCAGCGCCATCCTGGTTCTGGCCACGCTCATGGACCGGTCACCGCTGCTGCTGCTGTCGGGACTGGGGGCCATGGCCGCGATCCTGATGCTGGTCTTCAAGGACACCATCCTGTCGCTGGTGGCCTCGGTTCAACTGACCTCCAACGACATGCTTCGTGTCGGCGACTGGATTGAAATGCCGCAGCTGAACGCGGACGGGGATGTGATCGATATCGCCCTGCATACAGTCAAGGTCCAG
>TARA_R110002167_G_scaffold113447_3_pt1 | contig 11043 bp, 21 predicted proteins | sample TARA_R110002167 | Tara Oceans TARA_R110002167 (sample SAMEA4398238) | marine metagenome | biome: Polar Biome; feature: [MES] marine water layer (ENVO:01000295) within the mesopelagic zone...; material: water (ENVO:00002006), including particulate matter (ENVO:01000060) such... | reverse complement strand
AGTAATTGGCAGGACGATTTTACTGAGAAGTTAGAAGAGATAAACTTCACGGACTTTGAGATTGTAGACTACGACTACATAGGTGAGTCTGATGCTTATTCTATATACCAAGATAGTAACACGTGGGACGCTTGGAACGATTTATTTGATCTTGCAAAAGAGTACGGCATTAAGCCAGGGGTATTAATTGAACACCTTCAAGGTGTTGGGTATGGCATAGAGCAGGCTAAAGACGTTATGGAAAACTCTTACGAGGGCGAGCATAGCAATATGCGTGACTTCGCTTATTACATTGTAGATGAGGAGTTCTTAGGAGAAGACCAGTACGAGATGTATTTTGACTACGAGAATTTCGGAAGAGAATTGAAGTGGGACTACACCTTAGAGATGCTAGTTGAGGAGATGGATTTTTCTGTGTCTGAAGCCGAAGATTTACTAGACCTTAGAGATGGAGAGTTTGCCGAGTGGTATATTGACGGTATGGGAGATGTAAAAGAATTAGGCATGGAAACTATAAAGGCTTATTTCGACTACCAAAAACTAGAACGTACATTAGACATGGAAGGCTACTATGAGGTAGACGGACATATTTTTAGACCTTACTAATAAAAAGAATATGAGAAAGTATAAATTTGGAGCATACGAAGAATTATGGGATATAATGCAGGATTGGAGAGGAACTGACGTTTATAGTGAAATAATAGAGACATTCTTTGCAGCAGACTATGACATAAACGAGCCTATGTTTTGGTATGCAATATACCAATATGACATGATGGAAGATTTGGAAGACTGGTTTATAGATAACGGTGGAGACATAAGAGGTTATAAGTCAGAATACAACTACTAATAAAAAGAATATGATAAACCAACAAACATTAGATGCAATTATAGAAGCCTTAGAAAGTGAAGGCTATCCTGTTGCAAGTATGAACCAGTCTCTTAGAGAGTTATACATAGATAAGAGTTATGCGCCTACTCCATTTGACAGAGAAAATGTCTTAGACATAGTAAACGAGTTTGTATATCACGCTGACATTTATGTAGACGAAAGAAGGGGGGAAGTCGTTATAGCATACGACCCTGACACAATATTTTAATGACCTTAATAAAAAGAATATAAAAATGGAATACATATTAACACTAAACACAAAAAACTATCACTTTGAAGTGTTGGAGATAATTGAAGAGAACCGATTTGATGATTGGGGTTCTATTCCTTACGTAGAGGAGATAAGTAGGGGGGAGTATTATATAGTGGCAGACAGTTATGACGTTGTAACAATATTTACAGATTTAGTAGACGATTTAGATCTAAACTATAGCCTGTCTAGGGCCTAAAAAATAAAAAGAGTATGAACCCACTAATAGATCGTATCTGGGCCGTATGGAGTAACTCAGCCCAGGAGGAATTGATGATGATGCTCGAAGAGTTTGCAGAGGACTACTTCTACGAAGATCGGTTTATGAGTGTAATGGGTTTACTTGAAGATGCAATTATCGACGAGGACTACATACGGGTAGGATTGTTATTTGAGAAGCATGCACCATCTATGATGAGTAGCACAGACATATCGTTATTTAACGAATTGCTCGCCGAAGCAGAATATGGATATTAAATAAACGCTTTATATATAGTAGTATGGGAAAGAGATTTTTTGCCGAAGACGTAGTTGAAGAAACTAAAGAGGCAGTAGTAGAAGAGTCAACACCAGACTCTCACGAACAATTTGTAAATTTGCTTGTAGACATGGGGCTAACTGCCGAACAGTCTGAAGCCGTGCATCAAATGGCATTAGACCTAATTGATGCGGGTGATGGAGCAGAGGCTACCGAAGAGGTGGTTGAAGAAGTAGAAAAAGTAGAGGCTTCTCGCCTAAGTCGTCGAAGACGTGCTATGGCACGAGCGAAGGCAAACCGAGGAGGCTCACGAGGACGTAAGAACTTTAAGAGCGAAGGCCGTGAGGCTCGCACTTTAGGCCGTCTTCGTAAACAGAATATTGAATTGCGTAAACAACTACGTGAGTTTGGCGAATTACCTGCCGCTAAACCATTGCGTAACGCACCAACTAGTGAGACTGAAAATGCTACTAAAGCATTAAGTGGAGCAACAAGCAGGGCCTTTGACATGATTAACAACGCTAAAAAGTAAAAATGAGTTACTCAAAAGCATTATCACGCAGACAACGAAGAGAGTTTGCTAACCCAGCCGTAAGCCCTGCAACTAGTTATGCAGGCGTACACGCTACACCTTTTATTGCACCTGCATTAAAACTCGCATCAACCTTAGAAAAAGGTTTTGTGCGTCAGATCGACGGTATTCAAAACAAAGCCGTAATTTCTAACCTTACTTCAGCGGGAACGCTTCAAGCAGCTAATTGCTCCTGGAACGATAACGACTCTTTAACTCTTGGTGAGAGAGTGTTGACTCTTACAGACCTCTCAGTAATGGAGGCTTTATGCCGTGGCACACTTCTACCTACATGGGCAGGAATGACTGGGGCTAGAGAGACTATGACCGCAGGCTCACCAGAGTTTGTAACTTTCGTTATGGCAACTGTAGCGGCTTACACGGCTGAAGCAGTAGAGAACGTTATTTGGATTGGCTCATCTCTATACGCAGGTGGTTTCCTTTCTAACGACGGTGTATATGATAACGCAGGTTACCAAGCCTCTATTATCGGTACGGCAGCAGTAAACGAGCAAGCGGTAACGGCAGCAGGTTTTACTGCGGCTAATGTTCTAGGTGCTACAGGTGCTTTTGCAGAGGTTTACAATAACGCAGTTGCTAACGCTCCTGGTATTCTAAACAAAACTGACATCACTTTCTATTGCTCTACGGCAGTAGCAGGTAAGTACATGCAGGCTCTAGCGGCTTCGGGTAACGCACAAGGTGTAAACCTTCAAGCGACAAACCAAGCATTTGACACTCTACAATACTTAGGTATTCCATTGAGTGTATGCCCAGGTATGCCAGACGAAGCATTACTTTTAACTCACAAGGAGAACCTCGTAGTAGGATCAAACCTTAACACCGACTATACGACGGCTCAGTATATTGATGCTTGGCAGTTTGACGGTGGCGACGAGGTAAAGATTGCTATGCGTTTCGGACTTGGTTGTCAAGTGGCTATGCCATCTGACGTTGTATTTGGTGCTTACGCAGCAATTTTAGCATAACCTTAAACTGAAAAATAAATGAGTTGCGATATTTCAAGCGGTAGAATCGTCGATTGTAAAGACAGTGTAGGAGGCATAAAAACTCTATACATTGGGAACTATGCAGACATGGTAGATAACTCTTCTTTTACAGAGGCTAACGACATCATTTCAGCAATAGCGGCTCAAACGTTTTATACTTTTGAGTTACGCCCAGAGTTGTCTAGCCTCTCAGTTAATTACATGGCTGATGCAGCAGCAGGAACGACGTATTTTCAGCAGGCTTTAAGTGTAACTTTTCAAAAGTTAGACTCTACTGATATTATTGATATACGTACATTATGTCAAGGTCGCCCGAATATTTGGGTACTCGACAACAATGATAATGCGTACCTACTAGGTGCGGTTCACGGTTGTAATGTAACGGGTGGTGCTATAACTTCGGGAGCAGGGTTTGGAGACCTAAACGGTTTCACGATTGAGTTTGAAGGTAAGGAAAAGAACCCACTCTTTAAGGCAACGCCTTCTGCGGGTGCGGGAACTTCTATGTACCCACTCGACAATGTAACTGGTGCGACCATTGCTTAAAGTGTAGATAAAAATTATTATGAAAGGGGTGGCTTTGGCTACCCCTTTTTGTTGCCGTAAATTATTCATATATTGTAACATGGAAACAAGACCACGACTTAGCGGAAATAAGAAAATAGCCTATGAGAACATAACCAAAGATGAGAGACGAATTTTGGTAATAGGTGATCTTCACGAACCCTTCTGCTTAGAAAATTACAAAAAGTTCTGCCAAGATACCTACTCACGTTTTAATTGCAACCAAGTCATATTTATCGGTGATTTAATTGACTCGCATGCAAATTCGTACCATGAGTCAAATCCTGACTTAATGTCGGCAGGTGATGAGTTGCATATAGCAAAGCAAAAAATTTCTGAGTGGTATAAAGCCTTCCCAGAGGCAGACTGCATTATAGGAAACCATGATCGGATCGTCAGCCGAAAAGCGTTTAGTGCGGGCATACCCGCCGAGTGGATAAAAAACTATAACGAGGTTTTGAATACTCCTAATTGGAACTGGACAGAACGGATAGTATATGATGGTGTTCAGTATATTCATGGCGAGGGTGGGGTTGCGGGTACTAAAGCAAAGGCAGATATGATGTCAACGGTTCAAGGGCATATTCACACAAAAGCAGGGGTAGAATGGTTTGTTGGGCAGAACTTCAAAATATTCGCCTGCCAAACTGCCTGCGGATTAGACAGAAATTCTCTGGCCGCTGCCTATGCGAAAAACTTTCGTAAGCAGGCTATAGGCGTTGCCGTAGTTTTTGGAGGCCATACTTGCTTCAACGTAATGATGGACTTATGAGCGTAGTATACACTTCCGTAATTATAGCAATCTCAATAGCAATCTCAATAGTAATTTTCACAAAATAAAACATAGTAAAACGGTTTATATATATTAATGTGATACAGTTAGACTCAACAACTTCAACTACCTTCGGGGTACATTTGGACGGTTATATAAGCGGGGACGTTACTTTAACCTTTACCAACCAACTTACGAACCTGGTAACGACACCACTAGTAACTCCTAACTCAAGCAACGGAAGGGCCACTCAGTTTTCTTTTGAGCCTACCGCATATATTGAAGGCATGTATTTAGTGGTATTTACACAAGGTGCAACTATATTAGCAACGAGGTTATGTTACGTAACAAACGGATCAACCCCACTTTCTGAGAGTACCTTCACTTCATACACCACGGGCGACAACACACCCGCAAGCGTTTACATAGTAGAATAATGAAGCAACAACTATCCGTCTTACACTACAACAGTTCTAACACCCCTAGATTTTCTGAGTCTAGCAATAAGAAATTTATTGAGATGGGGGCTAACAACCAATACCCTCACTACCTTGAGGAGTTATTTGCCTCTTCAAGTATTCACGGGGCTATTGTAAAGGGTGTTTCAGAGATGATTTACGGGGAGGGGTTGGACTCGCCGACCAAAGACTCAAATATAGAGCAATGGTTAAAGGTTAGGCAAATTTTCGGTGACGAAACGTGCTTGAAGCGTTGTGCTTTAGACCTCAAACTATACGGCCAGTGTTACTTTAATATAATTTGGTCTCAAGATCGTGCTACTATTTCTGAGGTTCACCATATACCTGCCGCAACGATTAGATGTGGTGTGGCCGATGACGAAGATAACGTTAAACTGTTTTATCACTCAACAGATTGGAGCAACACTCGTGACGAACCAAAGCCTATACCTGCGTTTAATACCTCGGATAGGTCGGCAGCAAGTCAGTTGCTTCACATTAAAATGTACAACCCTTTAAGTTTTTACTACGGGTTACCAGATTACCTAAGTTCAACTAATTATATACAGGTTGACGCTAACCTTTCAGAATTTCACCTAAACAACCTAGAAAACGGCATGATGCCCTCTATGGTTATGAATTTTAATGGAGGTGTACCAACAGAGGACGAGAGGGTAGAACTAGAAAGCCTTATTTACCAAAAGTTTGGGGGGGCTTCTAATGCGGGTAAAATACTCATGACGTTCAATGATGGGGCTGAGTCAGCACCAACGATAGAAACGTTCAATATTAGCGACGCACATAAAACTTACGACTATTTAACCACTGAGGCAACGACAAAAATACTTTCGGGCCATAGGGTTACCTCACCGCTTCTTTTTGGAGTCAGAGGATCGGGAACGGGTTTCGGTAACAACGCAGAAGAAATGAAGGACTCATACGACCTCTTCTCTAAGGCCGTGATACTTCCCTTCCAAAATATTATTTTAGAGGGTTTACGCCCCGTCTTAGCCGCTTCTAGCATAACGATGGACATACACTTTAAGAGGTTTGTGCCTGCGTCGTTTTTTGAGCAAAAAGAAGAGATTGTAGAGGAGCGTCCTAGAACCTTTGCGGCTCAACCAGAAAAAATTTCACTAGAAGACTCAAATGCGTGGATTTCACACCTCTCAGACAAGCACTCACCAATGCCTACGGGTTGGAGGTTATGGAAAACTGAGGAGGTAACGGACACTGCCGAAGATAAGTGGTTTCACGGCCTTCAGAAGTCTAGGGCTTTTGCTGAAAGTGCTTCGTCTGTTAATCCTTACGCAAATTACGAGGAGGCTTCAGAGTGGGACGTTATTTCGCCTAAAGGTTTTCTTTTCGCAGTAAGATACAAGTACGCTGAAACGGCGAAAACTCCCCCCGTTAATCCTAACTACAAATCGAGAGATTTTTGCGAGGCTATGATGGACATAAGCAGAGGCGGTGCTTTGTTTCGTTACGACGACATTCTCACCATGAGTATAGACGGAGTAAATGGACAGTTTGCACCTGCGGGCCAAAGTCAATACGATATTTTAGAGTGGAAGGGCGGGGTATACTGCCGTCATGGGTTTGAGAGACAGATTTATGTTTTCGCTCCCGACGGTGAACTTTCTGAATTTGGCGAAGTATTAGAAATAGAGGGTGATTTTGATGCGGTAATGCGTAGAGTGGGTGACAACCCTTATGTCATAAACGAAGGTTTTGAAGACGAAGCCCCTATAGACACACCTTCACGAGGTTCATTAAAATACTAAAATGGCTACACTATATATTTCTACCAGTAAACTCAAAAGAGACACGGCCCTAGGCTCAACCGTCGATGACAATATTTTGATGCCTTACATTAAGATAGCCCAGGACAGATGGATATTGTCGGCTTTAGGTACAGATTTAGACGAGAAGATAAAGGCTGATATTGATGCAGGTACTGCTTTAACTGGATCGTACAAAGTTCTAGTAGAGGAGTTTCTACAACCGTGCCTAGTTCAAATGGCATTTGTGGAGGTTGCATACGTAGTGAGGTTGCGTTTCGCAAATAACTCGGTAACTATAGCAAATAGCGAGCAAGGCGGAGCAGCAAGCACGGCAGACATACAAAAAGTGGTAGAGAGGGCAGATGAGATAGGTATGTTCTATAGAGAACGTATGATTGACTATATTTGTAACAACACGGCAAATCTACCCGAATATTCTACGAATACTGGGGCAGACCTTTCACCGTCTAAAAATAATTACTTTGGAGGACTCAACGTATACCCGTCTAAACCTACCAACAACCAAGTTGAAGCGTTTATTACCGCAACCACGAGTACGTAATATAACTAAACTCAAGCATTATATAGACAAATGGCAACGAAACTCACAGACTTAACGGCACTTGGTGCTACACCCGCATCAGGCGACTTTCTACACGTAGTAGACATAAGCGACACGACTGGCGGTGCGGCAGGCACAAGTAAAAAAGTAGCATACTCTAACGTAGGAGGGGGCGGTAGTTCGGGCGGTTTAGTTACGGCGGGCGGTGGTAGATTGACAGTATTTACTTCTTCCGATGCGGGTGTGATTTGTATTGGGTGGGGTGGTAGTTTGGGCTTTAGTTATTATGTCTGGTCGAATTTTTTAGGAACTAACCCCTTAACTACGGGGGGCGATTTAGGAACGCCAGGAACTACGCAACTAACAACTTTGACACTTCAAAACACAACTAATTGTATGTTTACAGTACCCGTTAGCGGTGTTGCTACACTTAATGTTACGCAAGAGTTTGATTCTTCTACAGAGGTGCAAGGCCATGTTATGCGGTATATGGTGTGGAAGGCCGACGCCGCTATGGTTACGGCCTTACAAAGTGGAAGTGGCGGAGCAGGTTTGACGGCTACACTTGTCGCAAGTGCAAAAGTTACAATACCCGCATTAAACCAGTCCATAAGGCCGATGACAATAACCTCCACTAATGGGGTTAGCGTAACGGCGGGCGACCTTTTATTCGGTTGTACCGTTTACGACGGAACGCTAACGACAACACAATATTTTGCTACTAACGTATCTATTTATACAGTCTAATGTCAAACAAAATAAAATACTTTGAAAAGGACAAGGCACATGACGATTTGTTAACTCAAAAGCCTAGTTCTAAAGCAACACTGTCAACATTAACCGCTTCTGTTCAAAACCTCTACGACAGACTACATGAGTTTATTGACGAACACCACTCAAGTAGCCCTGGAAAATGAATGAATTAATAGGTGTTGCCTTAACCAGTTTTGGGGCAATAATAGGAACGTGGATTAAGATGACTAACGATGTCACTAAGATTAAGGCTCGTATATATTCCTTAGAGAAACAAGAGGGAGAAGTTAAAACGCTCCTTAAAGAGTTATGCGAAGGTATGCAGGATATAAAACTTCTTCTAGCAGAAAAAGGCATTAAATGAGAGTATATTTAATAATAGACGAGTCACTTGGTAGGTATTCTCAGGTTAATTCATTAACAAAAAATGAATGGATAGATTTTTTATTAGACGGAATTGAGAATGGGTGGGTTAATGCTAATGATTATGGTAAGCCTCTAAGCGCAAAAAGAAGCAGTCAAATAATTAGAAACGAGAATGTTATAGATAAATATAAAACGCTTGATTGGGGGCGCGAAGACTATGAAGAAGAATTAAAGTATGTATGAGAGATATTAAACGAGTCATATTACACTGTACGGCTACGTATGAAGGCCAGGACATTTCTGTTGACACGATCCGACAATGGCACAAGAAAAGGGGCTTTTCAGACGTGGGCTATCACTACGTTATTATGCTCAATGGAGACATAGAACTTGCGAGGCCCGTATTCAAGCAGGGAGCGCACACTAAGGGACAGAACGAGGATAGTATAGGTGTAGCCTATGTAGGAGGGTTAGATGCCTCTGGTGAGCCTAAAAACACGATGACACTTTACCAAGATATTTCTTTTATGCGACTATTTCAGTCTTTAGGAGTTACATTTGGTACGTTAGGGCTTCACGGTCACAACGAATTTTCAAATAAAGCCTGCCCTTGCTTCGACGTACAGGATAGGTATAAATTTTTAATAGATTAATTATGCAATATTTTTTACTAAACAACTGGGTTGAGTTACTATTAGCCCTAATCACACTTGCGGGTACATACACCGCTTTAACAGAAACGACTAAAGACGACGCTATGTTAGATATTATAACTCGTATCTTCAATGCCATTGTGTTGGGTAGAAACCGATAATGAAGAAAACGCTATTAAAACTACGCAATGGTTTAGATCTTACTGAAGTCTTTAAGACTAAGGGCAACTTAAAACGATGGAGTGCAAAGCGTACAATAGGGGGCATGATTGTCTCAACGGCTTGTCTCACTATAGTTGAGTCTGGAACGTCCTGGGAAACTGTTGTAATGTGTGCTATAGGAATTATACCTATATGCTTGTCGTTTTTTGAAGAGTAGCCTTATATTGCACTAACTGTTGAATGGGCAGTTGATTTTTAGTTAATACACAGAAGAGGGTAGGTGAAACGTCACTTACCCTTTTTTTTATGTTCATATCTTTTATGGGGTAAAAGTTGCATTGGTAGATGATTTACCCTATATTTGTAACGTATTAATTAAAACCCAAATCAAAATGAAAAATTTAGAGCAAAAAATCAAGTCGCTTAGTGAGGGTACAAAGTTTAATATTCCATTAATTGGTTCGCGTGGTAAATTAGAAAGAGTTACAGATAAGGCGATTCAAATTAACTGTGTGAATAATGGAATGGTTTGGATTCCTAAGAGCCAAATTTGTGACATAGATGAAATTACTGGAGAAATTATATTAAGCACTTGGATTGAGCAAAAGATAAATCGACTTGCAAAAACTTCAAGCGGAGCATATTAATCATAAAATAAAATAAAAATGGACAAAGATTTTTTAGACCTCCAAATACAACTCGTCAAGGACGATATTATTTGGCACACGGCTTACAAGGCCGAAAACCTTACTATAGTTTCAGCGTTTTCTGACTCACTTGGACTAGCCGAGAAGATGCTACAAGCACAGAAAATGGTTGACTACTCAACCAAGAAGTTAATAGACTTCGAGAAGACGCTAGAAATATTTTATACGGCTCGTGACTTAACTTGCGAGTGCAAATAATTACCACATGACAAACGAAAAAAAAGTGTGTAAGATCCAGGCTAAACTCTGGGACATCTTCAACGAGCATGGGGGGTATGACTACAACGACGAAATGTACTGGCAACTTCAAGGCTTACAAGTCTCAATAGACGAGTGCATGAATGATGCAGACTGGGTTAATATGCTATCCGAGGCTGATACAACCCTAAAATATTTCAAGTGGATCAAGTCAATTTTAGTCTTAAAAGACAACGAACCCGAATCACTATACTGTTAATTTATAAACCAAATACAATGTCAAAAATAGTCAGAGTAAATTTAGAGCCTTATGGTTCTGATAAAGAGACCGCCGTATCTCTACAAGTTGACGGTACAAGCCTTTGGGAAGTTTACCGAGTAAACAAACCTAGAGTTAAACCTGCTTTAGCAGACAGGGTGTCTGAACTGGTAGGTATGGGCTACACGCTAAAGCCTCAAGTTAAGCGTAATGTTAAACGTAAAAAGAAAGCGTAATGGAAACGAAAAAGATTACTAATATACAAGGCAATGGCACGTTTGAAAATGCCCACGGCACACTTTATAAATTCGTCTATGATTTCGACGACAAAACCAATATAAGTGCTAACCACAAATCTCAGTCCTCCCCGCACAATTTAGGCGACGAGGTAGAGGTAGAGGTAAGAGGATCAAAAGACGGCTTCACCTGGGGTGCAGTCCGTAAACCTCAAAACACTTCGTACAACGCTTCGGCTAGTGCTAAACCTAATAAGGGTTTTAATGACGATACGACAAAGCACATAGTTGCGTCCTGGGCTATTAAAACGGCAGTCCAAATCTTAGGGCAACGAAAGCCCAAAGACATGATGTCTGATTACTTAAAC
>TARA_R110002167_G_scaffold63013_1_pt1 | contig 11047 bp, 14 predicted proteins | sample TARA_R110002167 | Tara Oceans TARA_R110002167 (sample SAMEA4398238) | marine metagenome | biome: Polar Biome; feature: [MES] marine water layer (ENVO:01000295) within the mesopelagic zone...; material: water (ENVO:00002006), including particulate matter (ENVO:01000060) such as...... | reverse complement strand
CCCTATTGCGCCGGGGTGGATGCGAGCATCCGGGCCAAAACGCGACTCAAAATTTCGCCGATGTAGTTGAGAAACAGGGTGCCCATGCTGCTGTGGAAGTAGTTAGCTTCGAAGCTACCGATAGCCAGCAGGCCTAAACTATTACCCTTGACCAGGGGGACTACGGCGGCGGATAACACCTTGTCCGCACGCTCGTCGAATAGAAACTGCCGTTGACGCTCGCTCAGGTTGCCGCAGAGTGCCCAGTCGTTGTCGATGAGTTCAGCAATTTCAGTCTTAGCGGCCTGCATTGAGACGGTTTTGAGGTTACCGCCAACGTTGGCGGCACTCTGGTCAAAGAGCACCAAGCGGGTCATGTCGCCGTTAAAATCCTGGCAGAGTCCCTCTTCGATCGCATCGGTAAGTTGGTCGAGGGTTTCCGCTTCGAGCAGGCTGAGCACCAATCGCTTGGTTTTTTCAAACTGTAGATCATTGTAGCGAGCCGCATCCAGCAGATCGTGCAGCTGGCTGCGCATCTCACGGTTTTGCTCGCGGAGCATCTCGGTTTGACGCTCAACCAGCGAGATAGCACCGCCACGCTGATGGGGAATGCGCAGGTGCTGTAGCAGCGACTGGTGGCGGGCAAAAAACTCCGGGTGGGATTCGAGAAACTCCGCCACCTGCTGTTCGCTCGTATCTGGCGAAGCGGTCGTGGTGGCCTTAGGTTTGCTCTTGTTCATGCTGTCTCCATCGCGGGGATTCAAAGCTGAATCCTGCCCTCATAAACCGTGGTGGCGGGCCCGTCCATAATTACAGAAGTTCCTTCGCCTTTCCAACTGATATCGATATCGCCACCGCGCAGATGGACGTTGACCTGTTGATCGAGCAACCCTCGGCGCTGGCCGGCAACGACGGCGGCACAGGCGCCAGTGCCGCAGGCAAGGGTCTCGCCGGAACCGCGTTCATAAACGCGCAGGCGGATCTCATTGCGGCTGATAATTTGCATAAAACCGATGTTGGCTCGCTGGGGAAACCTTGGATGGCTTTCCAGTGCCGGCCCCAGATGTTCTACCGGCGCGCTGTCGACATCCTCGACAATCAGTACGCCGTGGGGATTGCCCATAGAAACGGCGCTGATCTCCAAGCGCTGGCCATCGACCTCGATCGGGTAGCAGACGGATGCAGTTTCAGCAATAAAGGGGATCTGATCCGGCGCAAGTATGGGCGTGCCCATATCGACCCTGACGCTTTTATCGTCATTAAGGGTCAGATAGAGCGGGCCTTTGGCGGTTTGTACGGCAATCTTATGCTTTCCGCTAAGGCGTTTGCGGGCGACAAAGCGAGCAAAGCAACGGGCACCGTTACCGCAATTTTCAACTTCGGAGCCATCGGCATTGAAGATCCGATACTTGAAGTCCATCTCTGGATCGGTCGGCGCTTCAACCAGCAATAACTGATCGAAGCCGATGCCAAAGTTGCGGTCGGCCAGCTTGCGCACCCGCTCGGGAGTAAAGCGGGCCCGCTGAGTGATCAGGTCGACCACCATAAAGTCATTGCCCAGGCCGTGCATTTTTGTGAAGCGTATCAGCATCGGTTAGCGCTCGTTACTGGGCAGTAGCTGTTCGCCGTGAATCTGGTGAGCAAAGGTTTCACGCTTGCGGATCAGATGGATTTGATCGCCGTCTATCATCACCTCGGCAGCGCGGTTGCGTGAGTTATAGTTCGAACTCATGCTAAAACCGTAAGCGCCGCTGGAGCATACGGCGAGCAGATCGCCAGCTTCGAGCGTCAACGGGCGTCCTTTACCGAGAAAATCGCCGGTTTCACAGACAGGGCCGACCAGATCCCAGCTCTGGGTGGGCTGCCCCTCTTTGAGTTGTAGTGGAATAATATCCTGATAGGCACTGTAGAGCGCAGGACGCAGTAGATCGTTCATCGCAGCGTCGATGATGGCAAAATTCTTATGCTCGGTAGGCTTGAGGAACTCCACTCGAGTTAGCAAGACCCCTGCATTGGCTGCGATCGAGCGCCCAGGTTCGAGAATCAGTGCCAGTGGCCGATCGCCGAGGCGCTGCTTTACAGCCTCAAGGTATTCGCTGGGCAGCGGCGGTGTTTCATCGGCATAACAGACCCCTAAGCCACCGCCCAGGTCCAGATGCCTGAGTGGGATGCCGCGTTCGGCGAGTTGATCGATCAGCGCTAGCATTCGGTCCAGCGCATCGAGGAAGGGGGCGAGTTCGGTCAGTTGTGAACCTATATGGCAGTCCACCCCGATCACGTTCAGATTCGGCAATGCAGCAGCCAGCGCGTAAACGTCTAGGGCTCGCTCGATCGCGATACCAAACTTATTGTCTTTTAGCCCGGTAGAGATGTAGGGATGGGTTTTGGCATCCACATCGGGATTGATCCGCAAGGATACAGGGGCAGACAGCTGCATTTCGCCCGCAACCTGGTTGAGACGCTCGAGTTCAGCTTCGGATTCGACGTTAAAGCAGTGGATTCCCAGCGATAAGGCACGACGAATTTCTAGAGCTTGCTTGGCAACACCGGAAAAAACGATCCTTGATGGGTCGCCTCCGGCTTTAATTACCCGTTCTAGTTCGCCAATAGAGACGATATCGAAGCCTGCACCGAGCCGGGCCAGAATATTGAGAACGGCGATATTAGAGTTGGCTTTGACTGCATAGCAGACCATCCCTGGATGGTCCTGTAAGGCATCGGCGTAAGCCAAATAATGGCGCTCGAGCGTCTCCCGAGAATAGACGTAGGTGGGTGTGCCGAACTGCTCGACGACCTGTGAAAGAGCAACATCTTCACCGTGCAAGACGCCATTGCGGTACTCAAAACTGTCCATGACTTCTACTCTAAGGGGCTATTTGTTAGGACTGAGAGGGCTTTGCTGGCCTGTGGGCGTCGATGATTCTTGTTTCGATGAAGCAGCCTGTGGTGCTTGGTTTTTTTCCACAGCGACAGGCGGCAGATAGAGATCGCCCTTCTGGCCGCAGCCGATTAACCCTAGACTCAGTAACACAGCAGCCATCCAGCGCAGCATCATCATATCCCGTCATTCCTCAATAAGGCGGGAATTATAACCGTTGGCTTACGACTTGCCCATTTGTGAAGCATCGATAGTGCCGTATACTTCCCGTCAACGGCAGATTCGAGCAATAACCTGCGGCACTGGAGCCAGATAAATGATGACCGAGAGTGAATTTAACTTTGTAGTTGATGACGCGCTACTGGCGATAGAAGATGCGCTGGATGAGGCTGAGTCTGATCTGGACTCTGAAAACAGCGGTGGCGTTCTGACCCTTACCTGTGAAAGTGGTAGCAAGCTGATATTTACCCGCCAGACACCGGTGCGGCAGCTTTGGATAGCAACGCCTGCGGGTGGTTTTCACTTCGATTATGTAGAAAAGCAGTGGTTGCGTGATAGTGACCAGTTAGGTCTAGCGCAATTTCTGGGTAATGCGCTATCAGAGCTGACGGATGAGAAACTCTGCTTTAATCGTCTCTAGCGGTTGCGGTGAAACAAGGCTAGTGCTCTTAGCAACTCAGCCGGGAATGAACACGCCGCTGGGTCGGATCGCGGTGGGGGTCGCCTTATTTTTTATTAGCAGCTCCGCCAGCATGCAGTAGCTTTGATAACGCTGCTTTTCGTCAGTGTGTTCGCCCTGAGATGAGTCAAAATCAAGGCTGCGAATTAATGTTTCATGGTTCCTCAGCGTAGATATCGCGGTTTTGATGATATCCATGGCTAAGTCTAGCTGCTGCTGATTTTTCTGTGCGTAGACGGATGTTATCCGAGCGAACCTTTGGTTCGATTTGTGATCGAAAGCCTTTATGCTAATTAATAATGATGGATGGAGAGTAACTTAATGCTGAAAAAACTAGTATCTCTGGGTTTTGCCCTGCTGCTGCCGCTATTGGCAATGCCGCTGCTGGCGCAGGAATTTGTAGAGGGTGAGCACTATACCAAGCTGCCTCAAGAGGTCAGGACTCAGGATCCTGCTAAGGTGGAAGTTGTGGAGGTTTTTGGCTACTGGTGTCCGCACTGTAATGATTTCGAGCGCTATTTGGAGCCCTGGAAACAGAAGCAACCAGACTCTGTTGATTTTAAGCACATGCCCGTTGTCTTCCGACCAAATCAAACCGAGTTCGCCAAGGCCTTTTACCTATCCCAAGCGTTGAATGTCGAGCATGAAACCCATCCTGCACTGTTTAGTTTGATTCATCAGCAACGGGGCTGGATTAACAACAAAGAGCAGTTGGCGACATTTTTTACTGATTTTGGCGTAAATAGTGCCGATTTCAACAGGGCTTATGGTTCATTCAGGATTAACAGTCAGCTTAATTTGGCTAAGAAAAAAGCCAAGGAGTACCGCATCAGCGGCGTCCCCTCGATGATCGTTAACGGTAAATATCTAGTCAACGCTGAAACTGCCGGAAGTCAAAAAGGGATGTTGGAGGTCGTTGATTATCTCGTTGCTAAGGAGCATCTCAGGTTGAAATAACCGCTGCGTTGATGGATTTTCCAGGGGCTGGTTCCTGCCCAATGGCTACGCTAACATGTGGTTTTACTTCTGTAGAGAAGGATTTGAGCAGTGGCGACAGAGAAAGATCTCCCCGCACTTCAGAAACAGCTTCAGAATCTGCAACTGCAGGAGGAAACCCTTCAGGGGGACTTGGATGCGTTGGCGCGCGTCACGGTTAGACTCTGTCTTGCCTCTAAAGGCTTGGATCGGGAGCTGGATACCCGACTAGAACCTCTCCAAGAATTACTAAAGAGTGGGGCCAAAGGCGCGTTACAAACCAAGGCTGGCGGCGCTGAAAAGGCGCTGATGAGCTATTTTCAGCGCAGGGATCAGTCGGTAAGGCAGATTCAGGACGCGCTGCGAGGGATGTTGACCAAGCTCTGGGAGCGGGCTGAAAAAGAAACCCTGCAGCAGGAACTCGATGCATTGCTGAGCGAGCTTCCAGAAACCGTCGAAAACTATGGCGACTATCCGAAGTTACTCGATAATACCTCGCGAATACTCACGCTCATCCTGTCGCAGAGCCTATCGGGTTCTGTTGATCAGGATAATGCATCCCCCGCCTCTGTCTCGAGAGGCAATATTGATGGCGAAATGCAGGAGCAATTGGAGTTACTGTGTCATCGAATCAGTGCTCTCTTACTTGAATTATTAGGGCAATTGTCGATTCCCCAAAAAGAGCGGGCAACAGCTCGTAAACTGATGAAACAGATGGAGCAGAGTTTTGATTGGCAGCAGTTACCGGTCATTATCGATGATGTCGTTGACCTGATACTCAAGACCCTTGTTGTTCGCCAGGAGGATTTTGAAAACTACCTCGAAAGCCTTAACTTGCAGCTGGTTGATATCCAAGGTTTTCTAATTGAAAGTCGTGATAATCAAAAAGCGCATCGAGAAAGCGGCCAGAATTTAGATGCAGTGGTGCGTAATGACGTATCCAAAGTGGAGCTGTCTCTGTCGCAGGCAGAGAGCCTAGATCAGTTAAAAACCACGGTTAGGCTTCAATTGGCAGATATCGTTAAGGCGATGGATCATTATCGTAGTGAGCAAGAAGTCCGCGAGCAGCAAGCGGGTACCCGTATGGAGCAGTTGCAACAAAAGCTGGAAACAATGGAGGAGCAGTCTCAGCGGATGCAGGCTCATCTGGAGGAGCAGCGGATTCGAGCCATTACGGACCCATTGACGGCGTTGCCTAATAGGGCTGCCTATAACGAAAAAGTGGAACAGGAGTTTTCACGCCAACGACGTTATCAGCACCCCCTCTCTCTGGCGGTCTGCGATCTCGACCATTTCAAACGAATTAATGATGGCTACGGTCATCTAGCTGGCGATAAGGTGCTTAGATTGGTTGCCCGGTTGATCTCTGATCGGTTGCGAGATACCGACTTTATCGCCCGATATGGCGGTGAGGAGTTTGTTGTGTTACTTCCTGAGACCTCTGTTGATAAGTCCAAAGAGGTTGTTGAAGAGGTGCGTAAAGCTATTGCAGATAGCCCTTTTAACTTTGGTGGAGAGCCGGTGCAAATCACCATGTCTTTCGGAATTACCGAGGCAAGGGAAGGCGATGAAAGCCATGATGTCGTTTTTCAGCGTGCGGATGACGCCCTGTATCAAGCCAAGCAGCAAGGGCGCAATCGCAGCGTCATAGCCCCCCGTTAGTGATTGGGGCTATAATGCTCCATTTTTGGGGTAACAGGTGCAAGGTCAGGGCTCTATGGCCCCTTTGTTCAGGTCTTTCCTGTTTAGATTATTCCGTATCGAGAGAATTCAGAGCAGTCCATGAAGAATCAGCCGAATGCCACCCATGACACCACCCACTTTGGTTATGAGCAGGTTGCTGTCTCTGATAAGGAGAGACGGGTTGCGGATGTGTTCCACTCCGTCGCAGCTAAATATGACCTGATGAATGATCTGATGTCGATGGGTGTGCATCGACTGTGGAAAGCGATCGCGATTGAATACAGCGGCGTTCGTACAGGTCAGCGGGTGCTGGACATCGCAGGGGGAACCGGGGATCTGACACAGCGTTTTGCTAGATTAGTCGGGCCAACAGGGCAGGTGGTGTTGGCCGATATCAACGATTCCATGCTAAAGGTTGGTCGTGACAAGCTGCAGGATAATGGCGTCAGCGGTAACGTTCGTTTTGTTCAAGCCAATGCGGAAATGCTGCCGTTTCCCGATAATTATTTTGATTGCATCACTATCGCTTTTGGTTTGCGTAATGTGACTGACAAACAGAAAGCTCTTGAATCCATGGCTCGAGTGCTTAAGCCCGGTGGACGGTTGCTGGTGCTGGAGTTTTCTAAGACGCAGAATCCGTTGTTGACTAAAATCTACGATGTGTATTCGTTTAACCTATTGCCTAAAATCGGCAAATTGATCGTCAATGACGCTGAGAGCTATAAATACTTGGCTGAGTCGATTCGGATGCATCCTGATCAAGAAACGCTGCGCGCGATGATGGAGCAGGCTGGGTTGGTACGCTGTAAGTACTACAACATGACGGGCGGTGTAGTCGCCCTGCATAAGGGAATCAAGCCCTGAGGCTGTTTCTATAACCCTGTCGGTTGAGCCAAAATACTGTGTATAAACTCCTTCGTTTACTGAAAATTGTCAGGATAGTGGCTCGTTATCGCCTGGACAATCTGTTTGATAGCCTGTCTTTGCCCTGGTATCTGAAAATTTGTCTAGTGCTGCTGCCATGGCGCTATACCCATCGATGTAAGCTGTCTCGTGGAGAACGACTGCGGCTTGCGATGGAGGAATTGGGGCCGATTTTTGTCAAGTTTGGTCAGATGTTGTCTACCCGCCGAGATTTACTCCCTGACGATATTGCGATAGAGCTGACCAAGCTGCAGGATCAGGTGCCCCCTTTTTGTGGTGACCAGGCCACTCGAATTGTTGAAAAAGCGCTGGGCGAATCGGTTACTAGGCTGTTTTGTGAGTTTGATAGCACCCCTTTGGCATCAGCATCGGTTGCTCAGGTTCACACTGCTAAGTTGCATACTGGCGAAGAGGTCGTGGTTAAAGTGATCCGGCCAGGTATCGACCGGGTGATCAAGCAGGATATCGGATTACTTTATCTCCTGTCGCACCTGGTGCAGCTGGTTTGGAGCGACGGTCGCCGATTGCGCCCGGTCGAGGTGGTGGCGGAGTATGAGAAGACCATCTTCGATGAGCTGGATCTACGTAAAGAGGCCGGTAATGCCTCCCAGCTCAAACGAAACTTTAGCGGCTCATCGATACTCTATATACCAGAGGTGTATTGGGATTTCACCCATCGCAACGTGATGGTGATGGAGCGTATCTACGGCGTGCCGATTGCCGATATGGAGTCGCTTAGCGCACAAGGCACAGACTTTAAATTGCTGGCCGAACGAGGCGTAGAACTGTTTTTCACCCAGGTATTTCGTGATAGTTTCTTTCATGCAGATATGCACCCGGGTAATATCTATGTCTCACATGACAGTCCGCACGATCCGCAATACATCGCCCTGGATTTCGGCATTGTGGGTTCGTTGACGCCCAGTGACCAGAGCTATCTGGCGCGTAATTTTCTGGCGTTTTTTGAGCGAGATTACAAGCAGGTCGCTCAGTTACATATAGATTCAGGCTGGGTTCCTGCCACCACCAATGTTAATGATTTCGAGACAGCGATACGAAGTGTCTGCGAGCCTATTTTTGAGAAGCCATTGAAAGAGATATCTTTCGGTCACGTACTTCTGGGACTGTTCCAAACGGCTCGGCGTTTCAATATGGAGGTCCAGCCACAGCTGGTGCTATTGCAGAAGACGCTGCTGAATATCGAAGGGCTTGGGCGTCAGCTGTATCCGGATCTTGATCTGTGGAAGACCGCCAAGCCGTTTCTTGAGGACTGGATGAAGCAGCGGATGGGGATGAAGGGTTTTTATCGTGCCCTGAAAGCGCGTGCTCCGGAGTTGATCGAACAATTACCACAGATGCCTCAGCTAGTTGCGGATGCTTTGCAGCAAATTAAGCAGCTGGATCAGCTTCAGCAGCGTGACATCAAAGAGCGTCAAGCATCGTTAGATGCAGCAAGCCAGCGTTGGCGCTTTAACTGGTCGCGGCTCGGGGGCATTGCTGCGCTTCTCGCCGCTGTCTGGAGTGCGGGCTGGCTGCCTGAAACGCTCTTCTCGCAGCTGCCCACCCAGAGTGGACTATTCGCGATCACCGGCTTGCTGTTGTTATGCACAGGCCGCAGGGGGTAGACGATGTCTAAGCAGGTTGAATCCGACTATCAAGCATCGGCGCAATGGCTGGATGATATCCAATGGACTGCCGAGGGGTTGGTGCCAGCGATAGCCCAGGATTATCAGAGTGGGAAAATTCTGATGATGGCATGGATGAATCGGGAGTCTTTGTTGTTAACGGTGCGGGAGCAGCGTGCCATTTATTGGTCCCGGTCACGCCGCAAGCTGTGGCGTAAAGGCGAAGAGTCGGGGCATGTACAGCGCTTGCTGGATATAAGGCTTGATTGCGACAGTGATGTGATTTTACTTCAGGTGGAGCAATTAGGTGGAATTGCCTGCCATACCGGGCGTCAACACTGTTTCTATAAAGGATTGAAAGACGGAAAATGGCAGGCGGTTGAGCAGGTCATCAAAGACCCTGAAGCGATTTATAACCTAGAAAAGGAGAAGACGGGCGATGAGCAATGACATCTTGACCGCGTTGGCCTCTGTGCTGGAGCAGCGTAAACAGGCTTCAGCTGAGAGTTCTTATGTCGCTAGCTTGTATGCCAAGGGGTTGAATAAAATTCTCGAGAAGGTGGGTGAAGAAGCCACTGAAACGATACTGGCGGCCAAAGACGCCCAGTTAAGCGGTGAAACAAAAGAGTTGATTGGTGAAACCGCAGATTTGTGGTTTCATAGCATGGTTATGCTTTCACAGTTGGGGCTTGGACCGGATGATGTGTTGGCTGAGTTGGACCGCCGGTTCGGCTTATCTGGACTCGAAGAGAAAGCTGCACGCAATCCTGAGGGTGTAGCCACCAAGTTTGCTGGGTAGAGCGTCTAGCGGTGAATCAGATTTTTTAATAAGTAGTGAGTAGGAGAGAGAAATGGGTTTTGGTGGAATTAGCATCTGGCAGTTGGTTATTATCCTGGTTATCGTGGTTCTGCTCTTCGGCACCAAAAAATTCCGCAATATCGGCGGAGATCTGGGTAATGCTGTTAAGGGTTTTAAAAAGGCCATGAATGAGGAGGAGGATCCTCAGCGTCAGATTACTAAAGACGATGCAGAATTTGTGGATGAGGCTGCCAAAAAAGCCGAGCCAAGCGCGAGCGCCTCGACAGCTGAAAAGACGCCAGAAAAGTAATAGTGCTTCGGCAGGTCGTCTCCTATGTTTGATATTGGCTTTAGCGAAATACTAATCGTTGGCGTGGTTGCACTGATTGTCTTGGGTCCCGAGCGCCTCCCCATGGCGCTGCGAACGGGTGGGCTTTGGTTGAGCAAAATAAAGCGTACGATTGGCAGTGTGCAAAAAGAGATATCCGAAGAGCTGCGGATTGAAGAGATGCGCCAAAAGGCCAAGCAGCAACAGGTTGATCTGGAAAGCGGAGTTAAAACCCTAACAAAGCCGTTCCATGAGGCCTTGCGTGAAGATATGTTGTCTTCCTCTTCGGTGCCCGCAAAAAAGTCCACTGAATCAATTAAACCTAAGGCAGATGCTGAAAAGCCTTTGGTTGAGTAATCTATGACCGATACACACGCTGAATCCAGTAGTGAAGCACCCGTACAGCCGCTTATCTCCCACCTGATAGAGCTTCGTGATCGATTGTTGCGCAGTTTGATTATTGTTTTTGCGCTGTTTCTTCCGCTGTTTTATTTCGCAAACGATCTATACACCTATCTATCCACGCCTTTAACCGCGCTGTTGCCTGAAGGCACGAGCATGATTGCAACGGATGTGACCTCGCCATTCTTTGCGCCCTTCAAGCTTACCTTGGTGTTGGCTATCTTTGCTGCGATCCCCTTTATTTTGCATCAGATCTGGAGTTTTATTGCACCGGGTTTGTATAAACATGAGAAAAGGATCGCGGTGCCGCTGCTCGTCTCTAGCATTCTATTATTTTATTCGGGTATAGCATTCGCTTATTATGTGGTTTTTCCGCTGATCTTCAGTTTTTTTACCAGCACCGGCCCTGAAGGCGTGGCGATGATGACAGATATCAGCAGTTATCTAAATTTCGTACTGAAGCTGTTCTTTGCTTTCGGGATCGTGTTCGAGATTCCTATAGCGACGCTGCTGCTAGTGCTGAGTGGCGCGACCACCGTCGAAAGCTTGAAAGAAAAACGCGCCTATATGGTCGTTTTCTGTTTCATTGTCGGCATGCTGTTGACCCCTCCCGATATCATCTCTCAAACATTGCTGGCACTGCCTATGTGGTTGCTTTTTGAAATGGGTATCATCTTGGCGCGAATCTTTGCTAAACCGAGTTCTGCGGAGGATTAGGATTGGCTTCGCTATTTCAAGATCAGCGTCAGGCTTCGTTGGCACGTCGGTTCTCGTT
>TARA_R110002167_G_scaffold172192_5_pt1 | contig 11049 bp, 9 predicted proteins | sample TARA_R110002167 | Tara Oceans TARA_R110002167 (sample SAMEA4398238) | marine metagenome | biome: Polar Biome; feature: [MES] marine water layer (ENVO:01000295) within the mesopelagic zone...; material: water (ENVO:00002006), including particulate matter (ENVO:01000060) such as...... | reverse complement strand
TACCCTAAATTAGTATCATATGGTAATAGCGCTGCTCATAGAAAAAAGCGTATGCAAGGTATGATTGCCCACACTAATACAAAGCATAGAGGTATTATTAATATGCGATACTGGATGAATGATCTTAAATCGATAGTGATGCGAGATGCTGAGACGTTAGAAGAGCTTCGCAACTTTGTTCGGTATCCTAATGGTACATGGAAAGCTAGACATGGTTGTCATGACGATTTAGTAATGGCCTTAATGTATGGCTATTATGTTCTAGATAATGAAATATGTGAGCAATATTTTGAGATTATAGAGAAAGATGATACAGGTCGTCCAAAGACTATCGAGCCCTTAGACTTTGGTATATCGTTATTTGAAGATCCAACATCGATATATACTGATAATGAAGTAACTGGAGGCAGTCCGGACCTTAATCCAGTCTACTGGGGCATAACAAATAGTGATGATAATGACATGGGTGATGATTATTATGATCTAATAGATCAAGGGTTTACACAACTATAGATTAAATAACAGTATGGCTGTAAATCAAAACGACCAATCATTTCTTAATAAAAGCAGATCAGATAAGTTCAAGCTTGTCTTCTCCTTACCACCAGCTTTACGTAAAATAAATTCAAAAACTGATAGGCAGACATTTAACGTTAATGAAGATGCATTTCAGTTTTCAGTTTATGGCGCTGTGGTACCAGAATTAGATGTGCCGGCATTACAAATTAGATATGGAGGATCTAATCTATATAACTCAACCCATGCCAGGGAACCATATCCACCAGTAACAATAAACTTTACTATTGATAATGGATTTAACAATTACTGGGTATTATATAAGTGGCTCAACTTGATGCATGATGAGAAAGAAGGGTTATATGATGCATCTGATCTAGTTTCAGATAAAGACTTTAAAAATTATCAAACGGATATGACTTTGTATGGTCTTGATGAGTTTAATAACGAACGTATTCAATTTACATATACAAAAGCCTTTCCGGTTACAATAGGTAGTATTGATTATAATTATAGAACAGCAGATGAAATTACATCATCTATGACGTTTGTCTACTCTCAAATCCATTCAAAACTTATTAACCACTAAGGTAAAAAATTTACAGATTTTCGTCCAAAAAAGCATAAATAATGTTATGGCTAATAGGACAATTCAATCTCCAGGTGTCGAGATTCGTGAGAGTGATTTATCACTCCGCACAGCTCAAACAGGCACAACTACTTATATTGCTGGATTCGCCGGCGAAGGACCCACTGATGAAGTTATTGGACTTGGAAATATCTCCGAGTTCGAACAAATCTACGGTACTCCAAAGACTCCAGCAGAAAGATATTTTTATCATTCGGCGCGCGCTGCTTTAAACTCAACCGGTTCTTTACTCGTTAACCGCTTACCATATGGTCCGGCAAACGGTCAAGGGTTTGGTTCAAAAGTAAGTGTTCTTGCTTACCCAGCTGCAGTTTATGATGAAGGGGGCAGCTTCAATCAAACTTCATTTGAACTTTCCGGTGCAGGAACTTATCTTTTAGGCCGACCAACTCAGTTTGATATTACTAATGAGCAATACATAAAACTCAAAAATGGTCAATTGTTTGATTTTGGTAGTCGAGCTGCTAGTAGCACAGCACTAAATTCTGTCAGTGCTTTAAGTGGTGCGGCAGTAATTGTTGTTAATAAAGCTCAATCAGTTGTTGATAATCAATTCAATGGGTATTATGTTGGTTTAACTGACAATACTCTTTTAAACCCAGCAACGAATTTTGAAGCTATACAGAGTGTATTTTCAGTTACTACTGGCGCGCCCGCCACTGGTACATCATCTTTTACAGAAGTACCAGCATCACGATTTGAGTTCTCTCTTACTGCTACGCCAGAATTTGGCGATAATCCTGCTAACGGATCGGTTTCACAGGTAATGGAAGATCGTATTGAAGGTTATGATATCGGTGGACGTGAATTTGACGATGCATTAAATGTAGGTGTATTTAAATTACGCCAGTCAGTCTTTTCGAAAGAATCAAATAAACTCGATTACCTTCTTGAGGAAGGTTATAATGCCTCTATTGGTAAATATCGCCGGCGTAATTCAGAAAATGGTGGTGCACCGGTTAACTTTAGTTTAGATTCTATTGAAGAAAAATCACGTAACATTGATGTTATCGTTAATCCGTTTGTATCAGATGCTACATCTGGAGTGCAGCTTAAAAGTGATGGTACACCTAAATTTAAGGTTCGTATGTTTACAACCGCACTTAAAGCTGCTGTAGATTCATCATCGATCCCAGCAAGTGCATCTGGATTGAGTACACTTTCCTTAGCGACTTCTTCTCTCCCCCTTGGGTTTAACAAAGCAGACAGTCTCGTTCCATTAGGTTCTTATGGTGATGTCGATCTTACAACGAAAGTAATCGGTAATATTCCAGGTAAGCTTGATCGTGCTCTTGATCGTATTCGTAACGATCGTAAGTTTGATATCAGTATTATTGCTGAAGCTGGTCTCGGTACTATTAATACGTATATGGATACTGCAGCTGCTAGTGCTTCAGCAAACGGGTTTGATGATACTAAAACGACAACTGAAATTGAGGCATTGAGAACATCAGCTGACCTTAGTTCAGACGGTGGTGAAGCTCGTACTTCTTATATGAACGTCTTCAATAAGTTTGCTACATTTGCAGGACCTGCCAAAGAAGGTGGTCGTGGTGATATCTTATTCATTGCTGACCCAATTCGTCAGTTAGTTGTAACTGGTACAAATAGCAAAGTTCAGAAGGATCCTACTAAGAACTTCTATACAGACATCTATTGGTCAATTAGACATCAGTTTGAATTAGCTAATACGTCTTATGCTACTGTATATGCTAACTGGATGAGTGTTCCGGATAACTACTCTGGATTAAATGCTTGGGTTCCATCATCTGGATTTGCCGCTGCTAAGATGGCTTCTACTGATGCTGCTGTTGGACCATGGGGAGCACCTGCTGGATTCAATAGAGGTGTTATTACTGATGCTTCTGACATCGCTGTTACACCTAACCAACGTCAACGTGATGACCTTTACACAGCTAACCTCAACCCAATTGCTAACTTTGCTGATCAAGGTAATGTATTCTTTGGACAGAAAACATTGCTAAGAAAGCCAAGTGCATTTGACCGTATTAACGTTCGCCGTACATTCTTATATCTTGAGAAGATTACTAAGAAGACAATGCAGTTCTTCCTCTTTGAGAACAATACATTGTTTACAAGGACACGTGTTACTAATACATTAACACCGTTCTTTGAGCGAGTTAAAGCTGCTGACGGTCTCTACGACTTTATGATCGTTTGCGATGATCGTAACAATACAGCAGAAGTAATTGATCAGAATGAGCTGATTGTTGACATCTATCTCAAGCCAGTACGTACTGCTGAGTTTATCTTAGTTAACTTCTACGCTACTCGTACAGACGCAAGCTTCGAAGAGCTTATTGGAAGTTAATAATACTTCAAATAACTTAAAGGGGGGGTCGAAAGACCTCCTCTTTTTTTGTTAATTTGGCTTATTTGTATTTTTTGTATCCCTGCATACACCACCGTGTGTGTGCTTAAGTAGAGATACACCACCAGGGCCTCCAGCTGTAATATCACCATTAGCTATAATCTCGCCCTGAACTATAAGGTCACCAGCTACATGTAAGTTGCCTGTAAAGACTGCTTGTGGTGTTATAAAGGTATGAGTATTGTCAGCTATATCGTTAATGTTAGGAGCATTACGAGCTGTTATAACTCCCGCTTCCATATAGATATCTGTATCACTAACTATAGTAACTCGACCAGCATCTCCAATTGTTGATCCAGTAATAGCAACTTCAGCCCCACCAACAGTAGTTCTACCTGTACCTGTGAAACTATTATCTCCACTAGATGTAAATCCTATTCCACCTGATCCAACTGAGGCTCTTAATTTTGTGCCAGCTGCAATTTGAATATCACCAAATGGTACTGCACTTGACGTGTCTTTACTTTCATATACCGATACACTAGTTTTAGACTCTACTAACTCACCATTTTTATATTCATATTTTTCTGTAACAGATCTACCATTCTTAATAATAAGTCCAGAATCGAATGATGTAGGCTTTGAACCAGCTTGAAGAATTAAATGCTTAGTAGAGAGCATTTTAATACTACCACCTACACCCATCTCCTTCTCAATATTTGATAGAGGTGCAGCTTTTTCTTCCATTAACTGCTGTACGTTATCTTGAGCTTTATTTGTTGCAAAAGTACCCCCTTCTACAGCGCCGCTGCTAGCATCTGCTTTACCGTCTGTAGGATACTCTGTATCAGTATTGTTACCAGCACCGCCGTATAGTTTTTCTGGCCCGGCTTTAGCTGCAGCAATGTCTCGTGCTTCTTCAAGCCACGCATCACTTAATCCTTCTGTAAAAAATTTAGGAGAGCCTGCTATGATAGTATGATCCCCATATGTACGCTCTTCTTTATTGCTTTGCGTTTGACTAAAGCTGTCACCTATTGTAGTGCTAAACTTATTACCTTTAGTCAAATCCTGCATGTTGTTAGGAGCGAATGTACTAACCGTCTTATTATTAAAATTTAAGTTAGCTCCTGAAGCGTGAGTAAGTTGTAATCTTTCTTGTGTAGTATTCTCATCAAACACAATACTACCAGATTTGTTGTTAAGGATAGTCTGGCCCCGTTCATTAATAAACTCTGTAGGGCTTTTTATTTCTTTATCTAACATCTTAGTTATTCGTTATATGTTATACCTCTATTTTTAAGGCCTCTCTCCCTAACTTCTTTAGCTTTTTCAGCCTTTTCCTTATCTGTTCGTTTGGCGTAGTTCCTCGCAAGTAACTTCTGTGTGTTCTTCTCTGCCCTGGCCTGACCTTTTAACATTTGATTAGCAAAATCCTCTCTTTCTGCTTGCGATAGTCCTCCTGGTACCCTTACAGTCGCATTACCACGCTTTACATATGCATCTGGAAATTCATGTGCCTTGGTAATAGTTCTTTCACCGTACTTTGTTGTTGTTGTGTTTGTAGTGGATCCGGTTGATTTCGATGTTGTTACCGTACCATCAGGTAGAGTTTTACGTGTGGTTACCGTACCATCCTTTGTAGTAGTAGTTACTGTGTTATCAGGTTTAGTAATAGTTACCGTACCATCAGGATTGGTAGTAGTTACTGTACCATCAGGGGCAGTAGTAGTAGTTCCTATACCTTCAGCGGTGAACCCGGCCTCGCCACCAGCTCCAAAGGGATCATCTGCAGATGTAGACTCCTTAAATGTCGACCCATTACCAGGTGTAGTGGGATTAGTATTCATTGACTCACTATTTAAATTACTATAGGCCATTGAATAGTTAGGATAGACTTCTTCATTAAATCCGACCCCATGTACTGATTCAACATCAGCTACACTTGGTATTACACCTAAAATAATTGGCATACTTCTCTCGTTATTAATAAATGAAACAACAACTGTAGCACCTACACTTGGTAGTGCCATCATACCCTTATATGCGTTTGATCTATTATCTGGACTATAAGCGTTAGCTGTTACATTCACTCCCGCTGTACCTATAGAATTACCACCTAAGTACCCATCATGGGTATGAGAGTAAGCGTCAGCTGGTGGGCATGCATTTAAATCAGTAATATTACCAGTATCACTTACACTTAGAATATCAGTATTAGCATTATATTTTGCACCAGTACCACCACCCATAATAGGCATCATTACATGAGCATAAAACTCCTGACCTGTAGCATTTAATGCTTGGGTAGACATAGTATTTTCATTAGTTTTACCACGAGGCTGGTCGAAATCTTCTTCAATAGAAGGAGTTAATCCATGAATAAAAACCTTTACACGATTCTGTGGAACAGTGTCATCTTTACAGAGAAGATCACTATCATGAATTACTTTACCTATGTATAAACTATCAAACATCTTAAAATAAATCTGCTTTTGATACTACCCGAGTTGCTCTATCAATCTCGTTGGCTGTTTTATTGATAGTATTGTTAATAGCACCTGTTGGTGATAGAATACTATCCGATATACTATTTGCAAACTCATCAATAGGTACGAGTCCCTTACTCACCTCAACTGCAGCTTTAGCAGATACATTAGCTAGAGCTTGACTAGCAATACAATTTAATAAACTAGCTGCAGCAAAATTGCAGTTTTCTTTACTAGCTGTAAAATCTTTAATATCACTTACCTTACTGCTAAGACCTTCTGCAAAACTTTTTATACTCTCAATAGCTCCTGCAACTTCTGCTACTAAACCAGTAATAGTATTAAGAGCACCAGCAATCGAACCTGTAATCTTAGCTATTGCATTATCTATTGTATCAGTAACAATACCACTAATGGCAGATGTTGCATCTGAAAGAATACTATTCGCTGATGCTAAAATATTACCCATTACTGCTTTACCTAAATCTGGTAAATTAGATAAAATAGACGGTAAACATAATGCACCTTTAGCTATGGCTGTCAATTGATCGGCCCGAGCATTCGCTGCATTAAGAAATCCTTTTACTGACGAAATTAATCGCATTATACATATATTTATGCATTAGATCTATAATAGTCCACCTGTATAAAATATTATACAATCAAAGTTAGTTCTTTTTGTTAATTTTCGCATTGTAAGACTAAATATTAATATGCCAGTTAATCAGACAATTCAAAATTTCTACCGCGCTGCAGCAGATCGTGATTTTTCTCGAGATTTTCTCTTTCGTGTTACACAAATGCAACTTCAAGGAGTTCCAGCTCTAACAGAAAATGATCTTGTATACGTTAAGACAGCAGCTCTACCTGGACGTAGTATTACAAATGTAGCAGTACCGTATATGGGCCTTGCATTAAACGTACCAGGAACAGTAACATACCCAGGTTCAGATGGATATGCTCTTAATTTTTATCTTGATGCAGATAGCGAACTTCGTAATTATTTTGAAGGTGCTTCACGCTCTTTGTTTGATGATTTGAACTCTACTGGTGAATATGGTACTCCTGATGATGATTTCTTTATTCAGCTTGCGCAGTTAGATAAAGATCTAGAGCCTATTGCACAATACAAGCTAGTGGGAGCTTCTCTACGCAATATTGATAACATAGGATATAATATATCCGACGGTACTGGTGCTACAGTTGAAGTTAATGCAACTGTAGCTTATCACTACTATACAAAAGAGCAGTAATATAAATGGGACAACCTATTAAACAGCGCCTCCGTGTCCACCAAAATTGGTCTGGAGATATACCTCTCAAAAATCTTTGGGGAGTGCAGTTTCAGCCTAGGGAAAATACGCCCTCTATGACTGAGGTTGGTAATCGTATTCGCAAGGTGCTTGAGGAGTACCAACCAAAAGCTTATCAAGTGGTTCCAGATTTAATTGATAAATTTTCAGAAAGTGACGAAGGTTACTTATTGGCGCAGACTATTGCAATGCCTACTGAGAATGTTTCTATAAACACTACAGGTGTTGGTTCTGGAACTGGTGGGTTGATAGACGGGTATTACGCTGAGAATAGAGGTACATATGGTAGTGGAAATCAAATTAGTATTAGCTTTTTGGAAACTAATATTGATGTTGTTGATTATTTTATCAAGCCATGGATTGTTGCAACTGCCTATAAAGGGTTAATTGAAGATGGTGTTGATGATATTAAATGTAATATTGTGGTAACACAATATACTCGAGCAGATAACCATTATGAGGATAAACCTGGGTCGTCGCAAAATGCTGCTACAAGAAATGAGACGAATATGGTTAATTACAAATTGCGTAAAGCTACCACATTCTTTGATTGCTCGCCATATAATACTCAAGGTGGTGATCAAATGAGTTATAACGCTATTAGTTTATCTGACATAACTAAGACCGTGGGTTGGATATTTTCTCATTACAAGCTAAGTACTCCAGGCTTGTACACATGAAGTTTGATATTGAAGTAAAGTTACCTAGTAGTAAAATAAAGAGAATCCAAGAACTTAGTAATAGAGACTATCTAACAATAGTTAAATATATTCAAAATGGTGATTACTATGGTCTCAATAAATTTTTCGAAAATACTATTATTGATACTGATTTAAATATTTTTGATAGGCTTTATTTACTACTTTATTACAGAATGACTTTTATCGATGGTGTTATTACCATCGACAAGGATAGTAGACAAGTAGATATTAACTTAGTATCGCTCCTTAATAAGCTAGAAGAAAATTATAGAGACTTTGAACTTATATTTACTGAAAAGGATATTGAAGTTACGCTTGATCTACCTACTATTTCATACTATAGAACAATAGATGAACTATTTATTTCAGCGATAAAGACGTTAAAGGTGAATAATAAATCTTTAAACTTTTACGAGTTACCCGCAGATGAACAATCGCAAATACTTGATAATCTTCCTATAGAGGTTTTTAATAAGATTAGAGCTTATATTGAATCTATATCAAATGATTTGCTCGATGTAACTGTTATTGCTGAGAATACAGCTGTAGGAGTTGAAAGATTTGGTATTAATATTATTAGTAACGGTCTTATTGAATTAATTGCAAATATTTTTACAACAGATTTAGGTCAATTTTACAAGCTGCTATACTATTTTCAAAATACTATTACACCTGGCTCAAATATATTTTTCGATCTATCACCAATTGAAACAAAAATTATATTGAATGAGCATAATAAGAGAATCGAAAAAGAAAATAAAGAGCTTAAGAAAAACCAACAGCAACAATAGTTGCATTTTAAAATCATATCATAAATAATGTCATGAACGCCGATGTAAAAACCTTCTTAGATGATCTTAAGCAAGTTAACAATACAAGCACAGTTTCTATTAAAGTGCCATCAACTTCAAAGAAGGCTACATTCAGAAAATTTAATGTAACTCAACAAAAGAAACTTCTCAAGTCTGCTTTTGATGGCGTGCAAGGATCAGTAGAGAGTTTAAACATATTCAACAGCATTATTAGAGACAACTGCGAAGATGATGTAGATTTTTTGCTATGTGATAGGACTCCAATTTTACTTGAACTACGTAAAGCAACTTCAGGTAATACATTCTTAATCGATGAAAAGGATTATGATTTAAGCGAGCTTCCAGTATTTAATATTAAAAACGTTAATCTTACAACAACCTTAGAAGATAGTGGTATTGAAGCAACCTGTAAGGTACCAACTATTGATATCGATGCAAAAATTAATACAAAGATGATTGCTGAGATTGGTAAGCTTACACAAGAGCAGCAACAAAAGCAAAGTATCGAGCTTGTATTAACTTATGAAATTGTTAAATTTGTTGATGAAATTAGGCTTGGTGAAACATCTTTAAGCTTTAATAATCTTAGTGTTTATGAAAGAGTTAAAGTGATTAATGAACTTCCTCTATCGTTGAATAATTCTATTATCGATTATATATCAAGCATTAAAAAGGTTGAAGATGAATGTCTTACTTTTGATGATGGAGTGGTAGTAGATATTGATGCTGGATTCTTAGCTGCAGACTAATGCTCTAAGATTAAATATATTTGTGGCTGATGATATATCACAAATAATTGATGGCCTGAGAATTATTACTGCTCAGAAGTCAATGGATTCCGAGGTTTCTGGTACAGAAACTAAAGGTAAAAGGGGTGTAATTATCGATTCAAAGTCTGGTAATAAAAAGTCGCGAGAAAAAAAAGAAGATGTAAGTGCCACTCTTACATCAAATGAGACGACGAGGTACACTAAGATATTCGAAATCCTCCGTAATGTCATTAACCCTGATCCTGAAGCTGCAAGAACCGGAGATACTTCTGCTAAAGACAAGGTTAAAGATATGTCTGCAACTACTCAAGCTGCAGCTGGTGCTAAGGAAGCAGAAAAAGGACTACTTGGTAAGTTGGGCGCTATCGGTGCTTTGCTTGCTACGTTAGGTCCATTATTATGGAAGTTAATTAAGAAAAAGTTTTTTGAATATCTTGGAAAGTTTCTTAAGTTTCTTAAAAATTCTTTTGTAAAGCTTTTAAAGGGGGTCGGTAAGTTAATGGCAAGGTTTGGACGCTTTTTATTAAAAACAGTTACACGTGCTGGTAGAGCTATTTGGAATGGTCTTAAGAAGGTTGGTAGGAAAGTGCTTGGGTTTCTTAAAAAAACAGCTAAGGCGGCTGGGCAGCGAATCAAAGATCTGTTTAAAGGAATATGGAATTCGAAATGGGCAACTAGTCTTAAAGGAGCAGTATCAAGTTCTTTTGGCAAATTAGGCGAGTTTATGTCAAAGGCAAAAGATTTCGTAAAAGGTGCTGCGAAGAGGGTTGTTCAGAGTATACCTGGTGGCAATATGTTTATGAAAGGATTTGATGCAATAAAGGGGGCAGCTAAGTCAACTGGACAATTCGTCAAAAAAGGTGTTGAATATGGGGTTAAAGCAGTTAAAGCAGCTCCCAGGGTTATTAAACAAGGTCTTCAATCAGGAGCGGCTTTAGTTAAATCTGGTGTAAAGTATACTAAAGGTGCAGTAAAATATGTCGGTGGTAAGGTTTTAAAAGGTGTCTCACAAGCAAAAAATGCCTTAGGTAAAGTCTTGAGACCAGCAATAAAGACTGGAACAAAAGGTATATTAACAAAAATTCCTATAATTGGTGGTGCCATTGAAGCGGCATTCGCAGCTCACGATATAAAGAAATATGCTAATGATCCAGAAAAAGGAGAGCTAGAGCTTAAAAAACTTGTAGGTAATCGAGTTGTAGAAGGTATAGGTGGTGTTGGTGGTGGTGCACTTGCAGCTGCATTGACGGCTGCGACCGGGGCTGGTCTTCTTGTTTCTGTTCCAGCGTATATGATTGGAGATAGCCTTGGAAGATTTGTAGCTAAGCTTTTTACAGACACTTTCGATATGTCAGCACTTGGAGGGGTAGTGTTGGATGCGTTCAACATGTCACCTAAAAAAGAAATGCAGGACTTCATTGTTCAAGATGGTACAGTGCATCCATTTTCAGATAAGGATAGTGTTTT
>TARA_R110002167_G_scaffold366424_1_pt1 | contig 11054 bp, 6 predicted proteins | sample TARA_R110002167 | Tara Oceans TARA_R110002167 (sample SAMEA4398238) | marine metagenome | biome: Polar Biome; feature: [MES] marine water layer (ENVO:01000295) within the mesopelagic zone...; material: water (ENVO:00002006), including particulate matter (ENVO:01000060) such as...... | reverse complement strand
GTCCCCGTAGTTTAATGGATAAAACGAGCCCCTCCTAAGGGCTAGATAATAATAATATTTATAAATATATCAATATTAATTATTAGAAAAATCAAATAAATAACTAACGATTACAATAACTTAACGAATAAAACCACTTCAACATCACAAAAACAATAATTACCGAAGTTTATGCAGTATACGAGTTATACTACAGAATGAACTATAGTTTCATCTAGAAAAAACTATAGTTTGCACTATAATGTTGAAAATTTGAATTTTAGGTAATTGCGCAATAATGGCAAAATCGAACAAAGAAAAAGAACCTAAATTTGTAAAGAGAGATGACTATAATTTGTACGAAATTTTTCCGAACGGGCACACTCATGCGAATAAAGTTATTGGTCGACGAAAATTACATTTTAAAAATTTAGCAATCATAGCCCTCCCCTTTTGCGATGATGGTACTGTTGACATATATGACTCCGAATTTGCATCCTCGGAAGACGGTGGTTTAATGTTTTTGCGTGTAGGCAAGAGAAGCAAAACTTTTTATCCAGTACCAGCTCTACCAGGAAGAGCTAGAAAGACTTGTAAATCTCTCGGTAGGTTTATATCTAAAACGAGTAATCATTATAAAGAAGACGAGGCTGACGTAGCCGAAGCTAGAAAACGTTTTAGGCAATTTATAATTAATGTTAATTCGAATAGAAATGAACTTCAAAAAATCGGAGATATGACTATTCGCTATTACATTGATAGCGGTCAATATAAAAAAGATCGGCAAAATTTCGACACAAAAAGAAACAAAAGGCAACATGTCAGCGATATAACTCTCAATTCTCTAAGAACCCAATTTGAACCATGGTTAGATTTCAAATTAAATCAAATAGATAAATATTGGGCTGAGGAAATGCAAGAGCATTGGGCTAAACCTAGATTCAACAATGCCAATGGAAAGCGTTACCCAAACGGTATCTCTCAAGACACTATGAGAAGGTATTTTACTCAATTCAATGCGTTAGTTAATACTTGTGTTAAAGCTAAATACATCGATTACAACCGCATCGAAGATGAAATATCAAGGTTTCCTAAAGCTAAGCAGGGTAAAATAATAACTTATGACATGAATTATGATGATCTAATTATTTTTATTTTTGAGCAGACTCGAGGTTCCCTTGCGGGTAAGTTAATTGTTGCAACAATGGTATTAACAGGTGCCAGGAATGCAGAAGTTTATAAAAATTTTATAGACAATTGGGACTTCAAAAATCGCTCAATATTCATTCCTTCTAAGATATCTAAGAATAAAGATGTGGGTGAACGATATGTATATCCCGAAAATGACAAATATTGGCAAATGATGCATATACATGCTGAATCTATTGACAGAAATAAATTTGGCCACATGTTCCCTTCTAATATAAATCCGGGGAAGTACCTTAGTGCAACAGTTTATAGAGACGTATGGAAGGACATAAAGTTGTATTATGGGCTTAAAAATGACGCCCGCCTATATTCGTTTCGCTCAACTTTTGGAACACGTATAGCTGAAACTGAAAATCCTAATGTTGCCGCGAAAGTTCTCGGAGATAGGGAAACAACTGCTAATCAATATTACATTCATATTGAAGAACGGCGAATCGAAGCGGCCTCTAGAAAGGCAGGCTCTACAGATCCGAAATTGCTAGCAGACAATCTTGAAAATAAAAGTACCACCAAAAGTAATACTTCAATGACTGATTATACAATACCGGTCCCTGAAGCAATGCCTCTAAAAGTTCTAAAGCTATGGTCTATGTTCAAAGCTCGCAGGTTAAAGCTTGATGGTACAATTAAAAATGACGATTATTCCGCATTTGTATTAAAAGTCCAAAAGCAATTTGAAGATAACAAAATATCTGGACCTGATATCGAAGAATGGTTAGATTTTCAATAAAATTGCCTCTTTTATCAACTATAGTTCAGGGGCGATGTTGATCAGATCATTGCTGGAGGCGCAACTGTCCCAAGAAATTAACGTATCTAAGCAGTTTGCTCCCGAATCAGCATATCCAGTCTTATGACTTTGTCCATCGCTTTTACATCAGCCAACGCTTCGCCTACTTGCGCATTATAGCCTCGCAAGCTGAGTTTCGGGCTAATCAGTTGCTTATATCGATACATAGCGGCCTCTGACGATAATCTAAGATGATAGCTATTTTCTTGTTTCCACTGCGCAAATATCCCCTTATTTAAGGCTATTATGACCTTGTTGCGTGGATGATTATCCTTCCAGAGCCAGCGTTGCTTCTTGGTGAAATGGTCGCTTTGCATACTTTGCGCTGAAGCATCGAATGAGAAGCCCTAGTGCCGTGCGCCATCGGCTGAAACCTGCGCTATGCCTCTTCACAACGGGTTGAGTAAGGTCGGCAACAAATCGTTGTCCGCCAAGCTTAGAAAGGATAAAGCTACAGCCACGATTTCATGGGTATTGGAATCTACCGCAAGGTATAGTTTGCGCCAAACACGGCGTTTTCCTTCCCGTTTTTTCGCATTTTCCATTCACCTTCACTGTAGATTATGAGGTCTTGAATCAATGGCAACAGCAGAAAAGACAAGACCACAACCTCGACGAACATGATGTTCGGTGCAACACCAAGATGTGATGGCTTGTTCGTCAATCCAGAACTTCAACAAACCCCGTTTAACTAATGCTTTATGTGGTGTGATCCATTGTTGATTTTAAGCGTAGATTTGCCCATTGTGTTACTTTCCCAAAGTAAGATAGGGAGATCTGATCACTCTAAGCTAAAAAGGTTCATTCGATTTAGGAAACAAAATCTCATTAAACTACTGCAAGCAGCTTCTCTGAATTAATTGAGATCTTCGCTTCGCTACTTGAAAACTAATATAATACTTTAAAGTTAGGTTCCATATTCCCGAGTTCTCTCATTCTCCTAGTTTTATCAGTTTCTCCGTAAGTTTTGATAACTTGCTCAAGTTGATCGTTGAGGATTGCAGCTGCACCGAAATAATCACCTGGGTTAAACTGTAAATATGTAGTCACAGACAAGTGACGCATCGCATGTATATTAACTCCTTCTATTTGTCCTTCGAGATTCGGTAAAACTTCAGTGAAGGCGTCACAGGTCATTGATTTAAATGACTCACCAAATTTCGCGGGAGGGCTAACAAAACAGCGTCTCATTACCCTTCCATTGATCCAGGCTGACCTTTCTGTTAAATGCGGAGTTTTGGTCTCTGAGAGTCTGTAACTAGCGTGAGCAAAAAGTATCTCAACTTTTTCCGGCGAAAAAGAATTGAATGCTTGTAGGTCAAGGTTCGCCTGTTCACGTAATAAATTATCTTCTTCGGTAAATGTTTTAGAATCTAACTTATCTATATAATTTGAAAGCTTACTAAGGGCTGTTTCAACTTGAAGCGGAATGTGGGTCTTAATATATAATTTTCGCACATCAAGTACTTTGTTTATTAATGGGGTTAAATACTCAGGTAAAAATAATTTGATTGGAACCGCGTCATGAGAGTCACTATTTTTCAATAGCCTTACGTAGTCATTCTCATAAGCAATATCATAACCAAATTTAGGGACATCAATCTCGTAACGGTTATTATCGATATGGTAGGTTAACGATGGGACACCTGGGGTCTTCTGCTTTGGTGATGGAAAAAAGCGTAAAATGGTCCAAGTTGAAGCTCTAGGCGCTACTACAAAACTTGCTTCTAAAACCAATGCTGCTGAAATTCTTTTGAATGCTTTATTGGCATAAAAAGCAGACTTTCTGATTCTTCTACGTTTATATTTTTCTGTTCGTTGTTCCTTAGACTGCTTCAACTCTCTTAGCGACTCCTCCATAAAAGCATCTGACTGCTCAATGAGTTTGATTGATGCTGCATGACAAATCGTTCTTCTTTCGCTTTTGTTCATATCAAGAAGAAATTGTATATTTTGTTTACCTTTTTGATTTGCATTACCTCTACGTATTGCTTCTGATGCAGTTTTTAATAGTTTTGGTAACTCATCCTTGATGTACTCTAAGTCGTCAAAAAAATCCTCTTTACTTCGACCCCCTAGATCTCCGCATAATTTCAGGTAACCGAATTTCTGTATGCCCAAAGATATAAAACTCAAAACTCTCTCAGCACTAGAACCGTGCTTATTATTAAACTTCACATATTCAGTCATGCGAAATAACAAATCGATATCAGTCATTTGAGATGAACACACTTTATCCTCAGGGATATTTTCAATTTGAACGCAGTAATTATAGAAAAATATCAAATTCCTGAAAAATATATCAGCAGAAGGAACATGACCAAACCCATTAACAGTCCAACCTTTCTCACTCCTACGTGTTGATTCACTGACTTTTAGACGATTTCTAAGACGTGGGTTAGCAAAGATTTCACTTGAAATATTAACTACTTTAGGTTGAATACCTTTAACTTTGAAATTTTTATAATCGTTAAATAAACTGTTAAGTGGTTCATTCAAATTTTTAAGCTTTAGAATACTCCCGTATCTCTCATGGCAATTTTCCATCTTGTTGCGCGCGGTACTTCTGCGCTTTTTTTTCATTGCACTATTTGCTGCTAATTTTTGTTTTCTGATAATTTTAGAAAGCAAAGCTCCTTTAGGTAAACCTAAATACTCCTCTATGTAAAGAATCCGCTCGGATGGGACACGCTCCGAAGGGACTGAATCACCAGTAAAGTAATCTCTCAGAACTTTAGAAGCACTTGCAATGCTTTGCCTAGTTTTCAAGTCAACTTTGGGCCACATCGCTGGATTTTTTTTTACTCCTGTGACGACAATGTCTGTAGCCAATTGACGGATAGTCATATGCTGATTTGCAATAAGTTGTTGGGTTTTAGGCGTGATTTCTGCAGTATACAATTTTTCGCCAAACATACGTTTTGCTGCTTGAGTTAACATGTCAGAAACAGGTGTTCGATATACTTCTATATCTGTCAAAGACAGATATAGATCTCGAAGCTTTCGCAATCTTGTTTGAGGGCTTCGAACATCAGATCTCTTACTAGAGATCAAAACTAACTTGTAGCTATCAAGTAATTCTTCAAATTTATCGTGAAAATATATTGAAATAAGCTCTTCTTTAACTAACCCATATTTCTTAACGATAGCGTTTAAGGCGCTTTTATGGTGCCGATAGTTTCCAAGAGAGGTCTTGTCTCCTTTCTTAACTAACGAAACGATTTGCGTATCAATGTACTGCAATAGGGTTTGGTAATTCATATATAACCTTTTACAACTAATTAAGAACCAACATTATAGTTAAAACATCTTACTATTAAATAATGCCGAAACAGAAATCACCGAAAATATTAGCAAAAACTAATAATTTACCTATCATAAACAACAACTTAAGATTGTTGTAAATTTTATTAATGATTGATAATTCTAAAAATAAAAATTGACATTATTCAAAAAAATAATCTTTAACAACACTTTTCGCAGCCGCACAAATTATTGTTTTTGAAATTCAATAAATTACTTTAAAAACATAACCTTAAGCTAGGAGGGAGATTTTGAATTTGGAAAAACAGAAGTTGTAATGGAGTTTGTTATTGTAAATATCTTAAAAAAACATGTGTTAATTGAAATGTGTTGTTAAAAATAAAAATGTTAATATTCAGAACCTTACAGAAATACAACTTGGATATAGATGTGTTTTTACAACAAAATAAATAGAGAAACTCACTTAAATGGCCCCTGTAAAACAGGAGAGCCAGCCTACTTTACTGTCCGGAAATAGTCGACCAATACAATTATGTTTCTTATTTCAAAAAACGCTGATATCATTTAAAAGTTATCACGCGCCGTGTAAGTGATAACACCGATAGATAAACCTCATTATAAATACAAATTTTCTGGATGCTAAACCAACGGCTAGCGTCACTCTAAGGATTTTGTATGCAAAAAATTTTATTTAGTCGTTCTAATGTAATAAAAATCAAGTCTGACGTTCAAAGTGTTTGTTTTTTATACAATCAGATAAAAGACAGCGATTTAAAAAATATTATTATTCTAGATGCAGTTTCTGTAGTTTTCGGTTACAAAAATTGGGCACAGTTAGTTGCGGTTAATAAGGAGAACAGACCTTATTTATCATTTAGTTTCAGTGTTAGTAGCCATGTTAGAACTATCATTTCAAACTTATCTAAGTTAATCACTATAGATTCTACAAGCTTGATGATTGCTGTTTCACTTGTTGAACTTCAAATAAAATCTTTAGATCACATGTATCTAATCGACTGTAGAGCTAAATCTGCCACTCATCTGATTTCAGCTAATTTTAAGCAGACCAATTGTAATAATAATTTGATATGGTTTACAGACAATATATCAGAACCTGAGCGACATTTAGCCATCGATCCCTTAGCCTCTTTGATTTATAGAAACGGTCTCACGCTTCTTGATTTAACAACAATTTTCCCTGAGTTTGGCAGATGGTTAAAATCGAGTTTTTCTTTAAGTGATGAATTTGTTTTGATGTTTAATCACCCCGTCTGGTGGGATTACAATGACGTTTTTTCTGAAGACGTGACTCCAACTTCGCTACTCGAGATACACGTGCGTCATAAAGAGCAAATCAGTGTTTGTTATCATCCTATATACTTGGACGATGGCGCTGATTTTTATGAAGAAGTATCAGCAACTTTTGAACAGGGTGTTGCTTATTGTCAAGCCGTTGAACATGAGCCAGAAAAGCACTCATATTTTGAACACGTGAACTACAGTTTAAAGTTCTTAGGCGATCAAAAACATATTGTAAGTATAAAATTTTTAATTCCTGAGTCATCCCACGACTCTCATATCCATAAGATTATTACGCATTATGACCAGGTTAGGATAACCGACTTTACTGCTGAAATTGGCTCGTGGGAACCAAGATATAAGTTTTATAACAGTGATAGAATTATTGAATCAGAGTTTTGGATTTATATTCCGGATATAGAAAAGATTAAAGAAGTTAATAAACGTGTTTATGAGAATTTACAAAGTATCACTGGTACCCTGCAGTACGAATGGATAATGAAGTCAGTGATGCCTTTGTATTTAAAAGCGAAGTATTCTTTTAAATATTAATAGTCTGAGAATATCAGTATTTTTCATTTATATTTACATCGTTGAAAAAGCTGATCAACGAGCTATGATCCTTATTCTCCTGGTTAAATGGCACAGGACACTCTAATAAGAGACAATTATCCGTCAAATATTAAGGTGTGAACATGACACAGAAACGCAGTTATAAGCAGTACCCATAGGAATTCAAAGAAGAGGCAATTGCGCTGGTATTAGAGCAAGGGTATTCCGCCACTGAAGCGGCTAAATCATTGGATATAGTCGCTAACATGCTCTACTGCTGGAAAGAGCTTCATGAGCAGCCAATTTAGTGCAAAGTACTTGTTGAAGATGAGCAGGAAGACTTAAAACGCCTACGCAAAGAAAATAAATAATTGCGCATGTAGAAAGAGATTTTAAAATAGCCAGTGTAGATTCAAGTGATTCTCGCGACACTCTTTTCAATCATGTATGATGGCGTTTTATATTTCAATGTCTTCCGTGGCCTTTGGTTTAATTGAGTCGCTACCTCGTTTAGCCTTTATTGAGAATGGGGTGATAAATCTGTCTTTTGGGGAAGTACTGCCGAATAAGGCTGCTGATGTCCTCATTGGAGCCTCTCTGCAATGGGCGATGTGGATAACAAAAGTAAACGAGTGAGCCAATTTCTTTTGTTAAATTAGCATGTTTTACCATTTCCATTCCTCTGCCCCAAGTGAAGGATTTCCGATATTTCCTAGATATTTGATAAAGCATAAGCTGTCAATCTGGCTGTGTCACATCTGCTATTCAGCGTGACATTTAAAAACATATACTACTGACATTAGCATTACTTGGCAAAAAACCAACAAAAAGTAAATTTAGCTAGTAAGTTTTAGATGACAAGCACCCGTTGCGCTGTTTCTAACCTAAATTTTGGACGAAATGTTGTACGAACTTATTTGTCATCATTGAATCTAATGCTGTTATGAAAATAGTCATCACATCTCTTATTAGGAGACCAAATTAACTATGCCCCTTCAGCTGCACAGAATAAAATACTGAAGCCATCATTTTTTAAGTTTATTGCTATTTCATTTGTTATGTAATTCAGAGATGTACTAAATTATTTTAAAGCTTTACTAACGTTGTCTATATAATGAGCAGTTATTGTGCGACCAATATCATCACCATCGATTGCAAAGGCACCTCGTTAAAAGTTTTGATAGTAATTATAAAGGTGGTGTCCCCTACTGGAATCGAACCAGTATTTAAGACTTAGGAGGTCTTCGTTTTATCCATTAAACTAAGGGGGCCAGGTAAGAAATACAAATTTTCGGCACTATACTACATTTTTTTATTTGAGTATATTGAGGGTGTTCAAAGAAAAGTTTTTTTGAAATATTATTCCTTAATTAAATTAATCTCACCGGCAGGGTTATCTCCACTTTTCCATCAGCGATTTGTCTAATAAACACCTTTCAATTTCATGGTTTTATATCGGTCACTCTAAGTTTAGCAGGCCGACATTCTTGGCGTAAGCGTCCGGCGATCCCACTTAGCTTAACTCAACATTCCATGGCAGCAGTGATTCAATATTTGGCTCAGGCTTACTCAGTTCTGTTAGCAAGTGCATGACATAGTTGAACGGTGTCAGTCCATTCGCTTTGGCGGTTTCGATGATGAAATAAAGTACGGCACTGGCATGTGCGCCGTTGGCTGTCTGGCTGAACAGCCAAGCTTTTTTGCCGATGACAAAGGGTTTAATCGCGCGTTCAGCGCGGTTATTGTCAATGCTTAAGTGTCCATCCAGGGTGTAGCGTTGTAATTTTACCCACTGATTTAAGCAATATTGAATCGCTTCACCTAGCTTGGTTTTGGGCAGTACATCTTGTTCAGATTTGATGAGCCAAGCTACAAACTGTTTTAGCAGGGGAAGGCTTTTTTTTCTTGTCTTATTTTGTGTCGCTCATCCGCTGTTTTTTTCATTTGGATTTCAATGCGGTACAGCTTTTGTATATGATTCAATGCCCATTCGACTTTACCGCTTTTGTGTTTGCCCATGGCTGTTTTAGCATCGGTAAACTTACGTCTTGCATGTGCCCAGCAGCCTACCAGTGTGGCTTGAGTTTTGTGATAGCCCGCATAGCCATCTACTTGCAGATAACCTGGATATCCATCTAAATAATCCACTGCACATTGGCCTGCGCGGCTAGCGTGATAGTCGAACAGCACAATATGGGGGACGTCGGTACCGGTGAGTTTTCCTTCAGGCGAATCTGCGCCTGTGGCATACAACCACATGTAAGATTTAGACTTATTATCTCCCACCACTTTAATGGTGGTTTCATCTGCATAAATTACTGTCTGTTTCAGTAGGTGTTGCCTAAGTTTGTCGTACAGTATTTGCAGGATGTCGGCGCTTTTCATCATCCAATCTGCGCTAGTTTTACGACTTAGTTCAATGCCGTATTGTTTGAATATGGCTTCTTAGCGATACAACGGCAAGCCGTATTGGTATTTGCTGGTGTTGATTTGGCTAAGTAAACTGGGTGTGGCATAGCCCTTAGGGATAACTGAGGGTGGAGCTGGAGCCTGTTTGACTTGGTTACAGGTACCATTTTGTTCGCAAGCCTTGCAGCTATACTTAGGACGTACATGCTCAATCACTTTGACTTGTGGGAATAAACTCGAGCTTTTCAGATGTATCTTCACCTATTTTGTGCAACTCACCTCGGCAGCCATCACAGATTTTATCTTCCTGTGCAATATCATGGACTATCACTTCACGCGGTAAGTGCTTAGGTAATGGTTTACGCTTAGGCCTGTTACGTGTGTAGCTGATGTCTTGCTGTTCAGACTCACCTTGCGCTACTTCAACTATTTCTTCGGCTTCATTAAATAACTCACCGTGACCAGGATGGCCTTCACTACTCGCACCAAAACGTTGTTGTTGAGCAAGGCGGAATTGTTCTTCTAGGTACATTAAACGCGCGGCTTTCATAGCGGTTAATTCACGCTCAGCTATTAATTGACGCTTTAGCTCTACAAGATCATCTGGCAAGGAATCGATATCAGTCATGTACTGATTTTAACCGCTAATAGACTGATTTAGTTGATTTTATCTAGACTAATTGGTGATCGTTAATTGCTGCTTATGATCTAACGTCATAAGCCCAACGCACTGTAGCGAAGCGGGGGGTGACCAATGACATCAAAGCCACCTAGTAACCAATTAAGCTGTTGTTCGCTTAATTTCAGGTGTTTGAAGTCGTCTACTTTAGGCCATTTAAAGCGCTGTTTTTGCAGTACCTTGTTCCACAGCGCAAAGCCTGTTTTATCCCAATAGACGACTTTAAGCTTGTCTTGTTTTTTGTTGCAGAAGATAAATATAGCATCACTAAAGGGCGATAGTTCAAGCTAATTTTCAATTATGACCAACAAGCCATTAATGGACTTTCTGAAATCCACAAAACCGCTGTGCAGATAGATGTCGTTAGGCTCAGCAAACATTCTCATGATGTTAAAGCCTTCATGAGATTGGCTAACCATTTGGCTTCAACGGTTTGACCTACATTCAATGTCACACCACGATAGACAACTGTTAACGGAGGTGTCATTAGTAGAGGTTGCGTCTGGGGCAGGCTGACTTTAATCAACTTACCAGTTTGCTGTGCTGCCCTTTTATTCATCTCGCATCTGCGTGCGTAAAAGGTTTGAAGATGAATACTGTTCTTCACACAATATTCAGATGGGGCTAAACCGCTCGATTGCTGGGCAGTAAAAATGTGCTGCCACTGTGCTTTTGTTCTTCGTTGTCGGCGCATAATATCCTCGAGTCACTATCAAAGATATTATTGTGCGCTGCCTAGTTGATATTTATAAGACGGCCTTTGCTAGACGCTTACTTCTTGGCAGCTTTGATGATGCGATTAACTTCATCAGGTAGAAGGTATTAGTGTAGTGGCACAGTTAATTTGGCCACCTATTAATAGATGTTATGATT
>TARA_R110002167_G_scaffold352988_3_pt1 | contig 11056 bp, 3 predicted proteins | sample TARA_R110002167 | Tara Oceans TARA_R110002167 (sample SAMEA4398238) | marine metagenome | biome: Polar Biome; feature: [MES] marine water layer (ENVO:01000295) within the mesopelagic zone...; material: water (ENVO:00002006), including particulate matter (ENVO:01000060) such as...... | reverse complement strand
CCCCCCCTTGATTAATCCAAGTCTGAATATTTTCTACTCCAGCGGTACCAAGCGTTTGCGTATAATTACCAGAAGGTAAAATAAGCACTTGGTAAGCACCCAAATCAGCACTCGCTAATTGATTTGAGCGGATCGCCGTCACCGGATAATTAAACTGACGTTCGATAACAAAACGTGTATTCCCGGCACTTAATGAACTGGTGGGTTCATCCCACGCCATGGCAATATTAGGCGCACTCATATTGACAGTATAGCCACTGCCAAAACTGGGGCCATCGGTAACCCAACTGGTATCTACGCCTACCACTTTAGCGCCAGTTTGCTCAGCTAATTTAATAACTGTAGCGGCCAGTTTGTCATCATTCGCTTTCACTTCAATAATTAAAGTGCCTGCTGTAAAAGCCGTGGTATTGTCTAAGACAAAGGCCTTATCAGCACTTTTGATTGTTAAACCCGCCTGCAAGGCTGCGCTTAGAAAACGGCCTGCGGCCATATCGCCCCAAGGCACCAAGTAGGCAACTTTGGCCTGAGTATTGCTCACCTCACCCTTCAATGGTGTGTCTGCACTTACTGGGTCAGACGCCACATCTATTGCTTTACCACAGCTATTAGTATCAATGTTAAACATCAAGGGTAACGACCATCCCGTCACATCATAAATTTCGTCGTTTAATTTACGTGCACGACGACGCTCTTGCTCTTTAATAAAATCAGACGACATATCAACTTGTTGAGTAAAGGTGGTTTTAACAAAACGGCCCCTTGGCTGAGCGGTATCAATAAAGTAGGCGCCAGCAGCGTAGCTTGTTCCACACGCTTTAAAGGCTTCAGTTGCTTGTTTAACTTCAACGCCGTGCTGTGCCATTAAAGTGGCAAGTCGATGCGTACCCGCTTTATCACGCACATTAGGTAAGATGAATACGCGCTCGTTTTTATCATTTTTACCATCGATAATGGCGTTTTCTTGATAACGATAAAAATCACGCAGAATCTTTTCACGATGCTCTGCCACAGCTTCAGCCGTTGCGATTGAGGCGACAAAGTGGCGTTTTATAGTATCAAGATAGGTCAAGGTTTTACCATTAGCCGTTTGAAACACTTCACCACGACTTGAGGCGACCTCATAGGTGGCAGCAGAGGCGCCATAAAATGTTGGCCAGCTATCACCATACCCAGGATAAAAAGCATCAAAGATTTCACGGGTAAAATAGTCGAAACCAAAGTTGTCAAAGTTAGCCCCGATATTCCGCCCTATCAATGCGGTATTCTCTAGTTGGGCTTTGCTCATGTGCGGATTTAAGGGCTGAGCCGCAGGCGGGAAAAAATAGCTCTGATCACCACCCATTTCATGTAAATCAATCACCACTGTAGGTTTATAATAATTGAGAATGTTCACTCTACCAGCAGTTTCAGGCTGAGTAATAGCCAACCAATCACGGTTCATGTCAAACAAATAGTGATTACTGCGGCCATTGGGCCAAGGTTCGTTTTGCTCTGCACTTAAACGGTCGCCACTATGCAGCATACCGACTGTTGCATAATAACGGCTGGTAAAACGGGTTCTGCCATCCGGGTTTTGCAAGGGGTCAATAAAAACTAGGGTGTTAGCTAAGATCTTTTTGTTAGTCGCTTCATTTGGTGCAGCCAATAAATGATAAGCCGTCATCATAGCAGCATCGGTACTGCTGATTTCATTGCCATGCACACCATGCTCTAACCAAACAGAGGCGGGCAAAGTATCGATTAGTTGCTTCGCTGCTTTTTCGCTGGTAATACGAGGATCAGCCAGTTTTTGCATACTGGCGGCAAGCTCATCTAGTTTAGCAATATTTTCTGGCGAGCCAATAACCGCATAAATGAGCTTGCGCCCTTCCCAAGAGCGAGCATATTCAAATACTTTAATCCGCGTTGGTGCGGCTTTTTCAAGAGCATCAAAAAAGCGCAACATATCAGCATGGTTAGTAATACGCTCACCCACTTTATAACCCAGTATTTGTGTATGGGTGGGTATTGTTTTTTCGTATTGAGTATTAGGCCATAAATTAGGCTCTTGAGTGGCCGAGGCTAGACTACTTACTGTAAGGAGACTTACAAGCATGCACAAAAATAAAGTAGGTTTAAATCCCATAGATAATCCTGATAAAGACTAAAAAATATAATGTAGATACTATCAAGGAGATAGCTTTTTATTCAAAGTTAATTCATCCCATCCCTGCAGCATCTCAACTGATATGACTCATTTTTTAAATTAAAAAATACTGCAGCAATACTATTTTCAACTCTCTTGGAAAAGAGAGCTAGGCGAGTTTAGCTGTGCAAACAAGCATTTTGTTGCTTGATAAGGCAAAATCCACGGGATCTTATTGCTCTGCACAAGCCCCCGATAATGGCAGTTGCGAAGCAAACTCTGATTAATATTCTCATGCTTTTTAAGGCCGCCATCTTCTGGTTTATAAAGTAACTCTGTGATAAATCTAGTTGCGCAATAAAGCGGCCTCGCGCTCAAAAGATATGGCCTCCCAGAGATATCAACATAGTTTACTAATTTGAGTATTAATTAGAAGTTAAATCATCTACTTAGACTTTTGAATTCAAGCAAAAAAGTGATAGAGTCGAGCAACAAATAGTGCTCCTAGCTAGATGGTATAAACGTCACTATAAAAAGTCGACATCACAATATGGCTATGAACCTTATTTTTGCTCAAATCCGACAATTCAGTATGTCACTAGGGTTAAGCGTTTACACAGGTATTGCAAGAGTTCAGAATGGTTTACTTGATAAATGGGATGAATAGTTGAACAGCAATAAGGTAGACGATAAGCAGTTTTTTGAGTTGTTGGAAAAGGTCAAATATACCAAACCACAAACCCTCAAAAAACTAATGCAAACTGAAGGCCTCTTTAGTAGCCTGCCTACGCCTATTGTACAAAAATTAGTCCGTGAAGTTGAGCACCTTTGGAATAAATGTGATCGTCCCATCGATTTGCGCTACAAAGAAGATAACTTAACGATTGAACGTTTTGATTTTTTGGGTGTAACCCATTTTCTTGAAGATAATTCTAAACGTTTATTGTTGGATGAAATAAAGCGCTTTGGCGAATCCTACACCATAGGGGTTTATGAAAACGTTAAGGCTTATTTTGAAAAAAATAAATCAGACCTAGCCCTATCTCAGCGACTCAACGAACGTGATATCAATATCGTTAGGTTTAATGAAACGGAATATCGCAGCGAAGAACGCATGAACTTGGCGATTTCTGCAAGCCTTTACACACTGCCAGACACAGAGTTAAGTCCTGATTTTGCCCCCAAAGCGAATATGTTGAAGGATGCTTTTCAGGTCACTACGTCTAATATCAGTCAACATGGCTTAAAAATAAAAGCGAAAACAAAATTTAAACGTGGACAACTTGTCATTATTACCTTTGATGACATGGAAAAAGAGTTGGTCTTTAAACAAAACCTCATTATTTATAAGGTGATGGTGTGTAAGCACAATACTAAAGGTGATGTATACGACTCGATGTTAAAGTTGGAGAGCATTGCAGCCAACGACGAGTTTAGCCACTATGTAAAAAACCTTATTTTTAGTCATAAACATAAATATAAAGTCGATCTAGATACAATTTATACCTCAGCTCAAGGTAAAGGCTATGAGCAGTATTACATCGACTTAACTGATGCCTTGGCACTTTATATTAATGATGAAAATGCTATCACATATGTATTAAGTGATATTAAGCGCCAAACTATTCAGCCTTTTATTTTTGCAGAAATTAATTTTTTAAGCGCCTTGTTTAATAAAGACAAAGTGGTCGAGCATTTAATCGAACATCAAGAATGCTTTTATTTTGTTGTTCGCCTTAAACAAAAACAAAGTCAGAAAGTGGTTTTTTTCAGCACCATTATCAACAACGAAATTGAAGTACAGACCTTACTCCAACATTTTAAAGGCAGTATCAGCGCTCGTGTATTTAAACTGCGACTAGATGATGTAGAAAGTGAACGGGCTTTACTAAATTCGACGATACCCGAAGAAGCACAAGCTAATTATGGCACTCAGCGTATTCATCGTTACTCTCAACAAACTGAAAATATTGTTGCCCAGTTTGAGCGTTTAATCTCTATTATTCCTGTTTCTAATGGAATTTTGGCTAACATGCACTTTAGCGAAGAGGCCTATAAACCCAGAGCTAAAGACGTATTAAAACCACTCAGTCATTTGGCTTCTACCTTTAATACTATCATGCCTGAAACGAATGATGGGCGCACGGAAGATAGGTTTTATTATCAAACCGCATTGACCTTGACTCATTTGAAGTCAACTTGTACCGCCGTATCTGAAACGATTTCCTCGTTAGGATTAAGCTGCCATATTGAAGGTGATTCACATTTTAATGTAGGCACCATCATCACGGTTAGTTTTGATGATTTTGCAGAACGCAGCACCAAATATGCTCTGGGAATTTGTAAATATACCGTAGTCGGTTTTAAAGACGGAATGTTACGGGCGTCAAATCAAGCTTTTAGCAATCACGATGGCCGTGCTTTTTGGCTGGCATTCATACTAGATAAATTAGATCAGCTAAAAGTCCAAGGGCGCGAACAGCAGGCCTATGGTCTAAGCCGTGCGATGCGTAATTTGGCAGCAAGTAATACCCCAACAGTGAATCTTTTTTATAGCTCATTCAAGGCACGCTTGGTATTAAGTAGTATTGCCGTACCCAAGACTTGGGCCGCAATTCAAGAAGATAATAAACGGGCGACTAACTTAAAATCAACAGTGCGAGCTTGGTTCTATAATCAAGATATACGTATAGAGTTGCAACATATGGCTCGTGATGCGGCGGCCGAAAAAACCACTCAACAAGCTGTACTTATTCTTTCAACCAGTTTCCAAAATAATATTGAAACCGTGCACAAGGTGTCACTATTTCGTTTAAATACACTCAATACTGAGTTACTTGCTCGTACCGTAAAATTTGCGCAATTTAAAGGTCGAAAGGTCAGAGTATACGAACTCAAACTTAACCCCACTCGCAAAGAATTTAATCGCTACTATCATGACGAACTTAATTACATTAAAAGCTTTGCCACTCATCGTTACAAAACTTTAACGGAAGAAATTGGCAATATTAAAGGCATGATCCAAGCGTTGGACATTACCGCTTTATTGCCAAGCAGTATGTTAAATCAAAAATAATTGAATATTTAGCCTTGAACACTGGGCTGCAAAGGCAAACAAGGCTGCCGCAGTTCACCAACTACATTAGCCGTTTTTAAACTCACTTCGATTTATAATTTAGTTTTGGCACCTGTGATAATAAAGGGCACATTGGTATAACTGCAGTGGTCTGTGGATGGCGCATAATAAAACTCGGTTAGATCAGATACGGCCAGTTCATAGTCATTATCAAATAACGACCACTTGATACTTTCATTAGCGCCGCAATGTTTCCTTACTTGATTTCGCCAGATGCCTCTACCAACTTCTTGCAACTTAGTTGTATTAATTGTTTTTGCACCCGCAACGCTAAAGCTTAATTTACCCGTATCGCGGTCGAACTCAGCTCGACTACCGTCGTTTAAGTAATGACTCATGCCCGTCACTATAGACTGCCTCGCTGTCCATCCGGGTGCAACACCCTGGAAATAGTAGCCAAACTTGCGGTCAACAATAAACACTCCATTTTGTCCGAGCACTGCAAATTGCAATTTATTAGTGCTGTTGTGGCTGCTCACTAGCAGTGCAGTGGTCTCATCAACACCAAAAGCGAAACGTTGTTTAGTTTCAGCGGCAAAAATAGCCAGGCGAGTTTCTCTATCACGTTCAGAAAAATGGGTATCAAGTAAGCCCAGTTCAAACAATCCTATTCCTCCATCGGCCCTGAAGCTTAGGTCATTTGACAATAATTTTTGCTTACATAAGCCACTGTTCGAGCAGCGTTCGCTGGGAGGGTTATTGGCAAAGGCCCCCCGTTTCATTGCATGTTCAGGATCACCATTAGTAATCATCGGAACTGGCATCTGTTCAAACACACCACCCGCTTGCACTGCTGTACCGGCGCTCGTACCACCAACAATCAATTGCCCTGCTTGTATGCGCTGCTTAATCAAGCGTAATTCAATACTGTCACTGCCGTCTGGGTTAAGCAACGCAGCCAAAGTCAAACTTTGATCGCCGCCATTAATAAATAGTCCTTGAGCCCCAATTAATGCCGCAGTCATTTTCTCTGGTTGTTGACAATACTGGCTTTGCAAGGCAGTTCGATTGGGATAAATATCCTCTCGATAAAAGCTATTATTGTTGGCGCGTAATTGCCTTAACTGTGCACATCCAGCTTCACTATTTCGCTCTAAAGCGCGCGCTTGCTGATAGGTTTTGTCTAAAGGTAGCCACGTAGTTTCTGCCCCAGCCTCAGAAAAAACTGATACGTAAAAGTCAGCTACTTCAAAAGGGTCCCTAGAGGATGCAGTAATCACCACAATATGAGGTACTTGTTGCTCTTTGGGCATACGTAGCGCGGCTTGCTCTACAAAAGCTTGGTATATTTTTACCGAACTGGTGTTTTTATTGTGTTGTAAACGTGTTACTTCACGCTTGCGCTGACCCTTTGCGTCCATCTGACGGTACTCAAAACTATCTAACAAAGCATAATAAGCGGCATCGTTTAAAGAGCGGTACAAAGGCAAACCACGGTACTTTTCAAACAACTCGCGCAGCCCTTGGCGGCTTACTACTTCGTTAGGATATTTTGCATATATATTCAAGATAACATCATTAATTTGCAGCTTATCCGTCGCAGATAAAGTTAAATAACCATGGGTCTGTGATAATTTTTTTAGGTTTTCTTGACTAATTTGATACAAATCTTCGGTTTTCATCTCACTATCAAATACTTTTGTTGTGCAATTTTCAGCCGCCATACTTGAGCAGGTTTGCAGTCCTCCACCGGCCAAAAGCAGCTCATAACGAGGTTTATTCTCAGCAGCATAACCAACTGAAATTGAACAAGAAAAAATAAAAAAACAACTGATTTTTAGCAAGCTTCGTTTGGGCTTTTTACTATTTAGTGAAAACAAATGACGCATTAAATATGACCTAATTTGGTTATTGACTTTTGCAAACCCTAGTGTTAAATCTTGGTCACTGTCAATGCACAGCACTAAATTGAAATCACAACGGTATTTGCATAAAAAACACAAATTACGATGATTAAAAAAGCCGCCAATCTTGGCACCTACCACTATAAAAGTTTTTATTTGTCGGAGTGGTTCGACGAATAAAATCTCCTCTCACAGACTTGTTTAGCTAAGTCAGTGCATCCTTGCTTGTCGCAAATGTTGTTTGTGGCCACAGCAAAACCCAAAAACTAAATAATAAAAATTTAAAACTAGAAATTTTGCTGCGCTCACACGTGGCTTTTGAAGGAGTTCATCATGAAACTGAATCGAATTGCGTCTGCAATGACGTCTGCGGCTGCCTTGTGTTTTGCAAGCACGGTTTTACACGTTCAAGCTCAAGAAACGGAAACCGCTGATGTTGAAGTAATCAACGTTACGGGCTCATACATTAAAGGTGTTGATTTACAAGGTGCACAACCGCTAACAATTATCGACTCTGAGGCGATTCAACGTTCTGGCGCGTCTAGCATTGCCGAATTAATGAATACCTTTGGCCAAACTCGAGGGGGTGAAGGTTCGTTTTCTACCGCCCAAAGCGGTGCAACATCAACCTCGACTCCAGGTGGTCAAGCCGCAGCCTCATTGCGTGGTTTAGGTCCAGCTTCAACGTTAACCCTCATCAATGGTCGGCGAATTGCCGCTAGTTCTTTTGCCGCGGGCACGCAAAACTTTGTGGATATCAATAGTATACCCTTAGCTGCGATAGACAGAATTGAAGTCTTGGCTACTGGTGCTTCCGCTACCTATGGCGCTGATGCAGTGGCAGGTGTTATTAACTATATCTTAAAGAAAAACTATGTCGGAGCCGAAATTAATGCCTCTTATGGCAATAGTACAGCAAGCAGTGATGAGGGTAAGAGCAATCTTAATTTCGCCTATGGCACCGATATTGGCGGTGGTAATTTAACCGTTTTTGCAGACTTTTTTGAGCGTAATGCGTTTAAAGCATCCGACCGAGCAGAAACCCGCCAACCGCTGTTAGCTAACAGCTATTCTTATTTACCTAAGGGCACACCAAATATTTACTATAACTCGGCGCGAGATGGCAATGAAATTGGCAGCCCTGATTGTGCTACGCCATTAGTCACCACAGAGTTTGGTGAGCAGATTTGTGCGTATTATGGTAATGAAGATGATTATTTAGACACCCCATTTGAGAGTTTCTCCAGCGGTTTTATGTTCAATAAAGACATTGGTGAGCTAAATTGGAGTACTGACTTTTTCTATTCCCGCACCCAATCAACGGCCTATTCTAGTCCCTCGCCAATCAACCAACTTGATGATTCCGAAGGTCCATTCGTCGACGAAACAGCTTTGAATATATACCCCGATGCCATACGCGATAGTTTGCTCGATAACCTCTACATCGATCCCTTTGATACTCAGGCTGGCCAAGAGCTTTATGGTTTTCAGTTTGATGGGCGCTTTGCTACGCCGCGTACCATTGATATCGAAAGTAATGCCTTTCGGTTAGTCTCGGCCTTATCCGGTAGTTATGATGATTGGGATTGGGAATCGGCCATTACTTTGTCCCAGTCTAAATCAGAGCAAGTAGGCGTGGCGGGTATCTACAACCGTTACAAATACCATGCATCTCTTGCAGGAGAACTCTGCACAGATGGTAGTTTAGCTAGCTACGATGGTAATGCACTAAACTGTGCGGGCGGCAGCTTAGCTGGTATGTATAACCCCTTTTTACAAAACGATGCGACCAACGAAGCCATACTCAGCTTGAGTCAAGCCCAACCGACCCGAGACGGCAAAAGTACGGTTTATGCTTGGGATTTTCGTGCCACGGGCGATTTGTTTGAGTTTAACCAGGACGTAATTAAAGGCGCATTTGGCCTTGAAGCACGTAAAGAAAAAATAACTGATGTGCCATCAGAAAACTCTCGTGCACGTTTTAGTAATGAGTATTTGGTTGACGTATTAGGTTTTGGCTCGAGTTTGTCTGAGGCTTCACGCAGTCAATGGGGGGCATTTGCTGAATTATATGTACCGTTAAGCGAGCAAGTACAAATGCAACTGGCGGGACGTTATGATCACTATAATGATTTTGGTGGCACCTTTAATCCCAAAGTGGCATTGACTTATAGACCGACGGATGACTTGGTACTACGGGCTTCTTGGGCCACATCGTTTCGTGCTCCCTCTCTCACTCAAGCAGGGGTAAAATTACGCACTACAACGGCAGCGTTTGATTGTTCAGCTAACCAGGGGGTAGCGACACTCTACTGCGAAGGTGAAAGCTCGGTGCGCAGTAATAATGTATTAGAACTGGGGAATCCACAGCTTAAGGCAGAGGAATCAGAATCTATTAGTGCTGGCTTTAGTTATAGCCCCACTAAAAACACTAATCTTACCGTTGATTATTGGTATTTTGATCATCAAGATATTGTTGATACCGATATGACAGCCTTGTTAGACCGCGCAATGAGCGATGCCTCTGTGCGTTTTTGTGGCTTAGTGCCAGAAGGGCAAGTGGGCGTTTCTTATGATCCTGATCTATGTTTGGTAACAGACCTAGCCGGTTTAACCATCGAAGAGCAAGGTGCCAATTTAAGTGAAATTCTCACTGAATGGGATGCTTTTGACCAACCCCGTTTTGTCGAGCTACCTTTGTATCGTGATCATGTGCTGCAGTTACAAAACACCGGCAGTCAAGAAGTCAGTGGAGTAGACTTAGCGTTTGATCATAAATTTGATTTCGATACAGCCAGTTTGACGTTTGCCATAAACGCTACTCACTATCTTGATTTTGATCGCAACAAACCGGGCTCGGATGAAATTGAATCGTTAATCGGCACATGGCGTTATCCAGCAGACATCGCCAATTTGAGTGTATTTTGGGATGAAGAAAAGTATTATCTTGGTTTGACGGCCTATTACACCAGCAGCTACGAAGATGATATTGAACGTTTGCGTGGGCGAGAAATTGATGAGTTATTCGATCTTGGAGCCATTGATGACAGTGAACAGCGCGATGTCAGTGCTTGGACCACCGTGCGAGCCAGTGCAGGATATTATTTTGAGAATGCGACATTGAAACTCACCATCGATAACTTATTTGATCGTGCCGCGCCCATTGCTTATGGTTCGAGTCGTGGTTTTGATTCTTATAATCACAATGCTTACGGTACCACTTATAATCTGTCCTTGAGTTACTTTTTCTAAACTAAGGTCATAGCGGGCAAGGTGTAAGGCCTTACCCGCTTTTTTATAAGCGGCACTACTTCTCTGTTGTAAGGTACCATTTACTATGCAAACCCATGCTCCCTTTTCGCCCCCAAAAACGATGTTCAAAGCGATGCCTGATGCTTTTGTCATTCTGTTTTTTGTGATCTTATTAGCGGGAGCATTGACCTACATGCTGCCAGCGGGGCAATTTGAAACGGAACAAATTGAAACACACACCAACGGACAGACTGATACTCGTACCCAACTCAAAGCGGGTAGTTTTAAGGTTGTTGAAACCAGTGAGAAACAGGTAAGTTGGTTTGCGTCTGGCGGTGACATTGGCATCATGAATTATGCTTTTGAAGGCTTAGTTTCTGGTGATAAATGGGGCTCAGCAGTGGGTGTTATTGCCTTTATTCTTATCGTTGGTGGTGCTTTTGGCATCATCATGGAGTCGGGTGCGATCAACAACGGGATACTAGCCTTGATTCAAAACAGTCGCAAAGCGAAGTCCGTCATCATACCTTTAATGTTTGTGCTGTTCTCCCTGGCCGGCGCCATTTTTGGTATGGGCGAAGAAGCCATTGCTTTTTGTATTGTGCTAGTCCCGTTGATGATTGCCTTGGGCTATGACGCCATTACGGCGGTCTTAATTACCTATGTCGCCACACAACTGGGCTTTGCCACTTCGTG
>TARA_R110002167_G_scaffold37267_1_pt1 | contig 11063 bp, 3 predicted proteins | sample TARA_R110002167 | Tara Oceans TARA_R110002167 (sample SAMEA4398238) | marine metagenome | biome: Polar Biome; feature: [MES] marine water layer (ENVO:01000295) within the mesopelagic zone...; material: water (ENVO:00002006), including particulate matter (ENVO:01000060) such as...... | reverse complement strand
GCGACGATCTTTTCTGAAGGCGGGGCGTACCGGGGCACCATCCTGCCGCTGAAGGCCTCGGGCCACACCTTCAACGAGGAAGTCGATACCCAGCCGGTCAACTGGCAGCAGATCGAACTTCGCATCGACGCCGTCACGCACGGCAAGGCCGACACGCTGAAGCTGGGCGTCGACGTCGGCGACATCGTCGCCATCGATCCGCAGCCGGAATTCACCGAGACCGGCTTCATCGTCTCGCGCCATCTGGACGACAAGGCGGGGGTGGCGACCCTGTTGGCCGCGCTGGAGACGATGGTGCGGGAAGAACGGACCCCGACCGTCGACACCTGGTGGCTGTTCACCATCGCCGAGGAGGTGGGGCTGGGAGCCTCGTCCGTGCTCGTCCCCGACGTGGCCGCCATGGTCACGGTCGACAACGGCACCACCGCGCCGGGCCAGAACTCATCCGAATTCGGCGTGACCATCGCCATGGCCGATCAGACCGGCCCGTTCGACTGGCATCTGACCCGCAAGCTGCTGCATCTGGCGCGAGAGCACGAGATCCCGCACCAGAAGGATGTGTTCCGCTACTACCGGTCGGATTCGGCGTCGGCCCTGGCGTCCGGGGCCGACATCCGGACGGCCCTGGTCACCTTTGGCATAGACGCCAGCCATGGCTATGAGCGTATCCACCAGAGCGCGCTGGAAGACCTGACGCGGTTGCTGATCGCCTATGCCGAGAGCGAGGTCGAGATCGACCGGGACGCCAAGCCCATCAGCGGGGTCAAGGGCTTCACTCACCAGCCGATCGACGACGAGCGTGGCTGACCGGCCGCCGGTCGCGCCCACGCGAATCCGGTGTCGAAACCTGACATTAGATGCTAGGCTTCGTCCGTCGGCCAGAACGCCGAACAGCTGAGGTTTGGCTTTCGCTCCGCGAGCCTCCTCACGCGGGAAGGGCCGACCATGGCTCCCGATCCATTATCCGGTGATGTGGGCACGACGCTCGCGCTCGCCGTGATCGCTGCCTCACAGGCCCCCTTGCTGCTGCTGGACAGTGACTGGAACGTCATCGCCGCCAGTGACTCCTTCCTGACGGCCTTCGATTTCGATGCTGCTGACGTGCGGGGGCGCTCGCTCTTCAAGCTCGGGTCCGGCGAATGGGACCTGCCGCGCCTGCGCTCGCTGTTGTCGGCGGTCGGGTCGGGCGACGCCCTGGTCGACTCCTACGAAATCGACATGACCGGGCCGGACGACCGGCACCGGAGCCTGGTCCTGAACGCGCGGCGTCTGGACTTCACGGTCGGGTCCTCGATCCGGGTCATGCTGACCGTCGTGGATGCGACCCAGGCCCGCGCGGCCCAGAAGCTTCAGGCCGAGCTGATCCGCGACAAGGATGTGCTGCTGAAAGAGGTGCAGCACCGTGTGGCCAACAGCCTTCAGATCATCGCCAGCGTCCTGCTTCACAACGCCCGGAAGGTCACGTCGGAGGAGAGCCGTCTGCACCTTCGGGACGCGCACAACCGGGTGATATCGGTCGCGGCGGTGCAGCAACAGCTGGCCGCGTCCAGCCTGCGTGACGTCATCCTCAAGCCCTATCTGACCCAGCTGTGCCAGAGCATCGGGGCCTCGATGATCAAGGACCATGACCTGGTCACCATCAAGGTCGACGGCGACGGCAGCACGACCAGCGGCGAGGTGTCCGTGAGCCTGGGCCTGATCGTGACCGAACTGGTCATCAATGCGCTGAAACACGCCTTTCCCGAGGACCGGAAAGGTCTGGTCACCGTGGACTACCGGTCCGAATATCAGGGCTGGACCCTGTCGGTTAGCGATGACGGGATCGGCATGCAGTCCGCGAACGACGGCGCCAAGGCGGGCCTGGGGTCAGCTATCGTGGAGGCGCTCGCCACCCAGCTGGCGGCCACCATCACGGTCACCAACCTGAACCCCGGCACCGGCGTTTCCGTTGTTCACCACAGACCTCACGGCCTGGAGAAAGAGGCCGACAGCACAGAGCTGCGCGCCGTCTGACCGGCAGTCGAGGTCTGGCCGCCCGTTCATGCGGAAGCGCTTCACATCCGTCACGGTGCAGGCTAGACCGGCGTGCGCTCGTGAACCGGTCCGGTTCCGGGCCCATGCGGCCGTAGTTCAGAGGTAGAACGTCAGCTTCCCAAGCTGAATGTCGCGGGTTCGATTCCCGCCGGCCGCTCCAGTCCTCCCCGTTTTCAGGCAGATGCGGCAGCCGTTTTTCCGGCGTCTGGTCCCGGCGTCCGGCCGTCAGGCGTTGGCGACCGGTTCCGTGGCCGCGACGGCCGGCATCCCGGTCGGGGCGACCAGTTCGACGCGTTCAGCAGTTGTGCGCGTCCGGCGCGGACGGACCGTAATGACCAGGGTCCGGCCGCCGTTGATGAGGCGGGCCCCGCCGGGCGTCGCCTGCGGTGCCAGGGTCGCCGCGGCCATCGCCTGCCCCGGCAGGACCACCTGTCCGCCGGTCAGGGTATAGAGGGTCCGGTAGCGACCCGAGAGCGCCTGCCAGTCCATCATCTTGCCGCGCTTGTTGTCGAGGACGCGAACCCGGGTGCCGGTGCGAACCAGCAGCACCGCATGCTGCTCGCGGTCGACGGCGTCCCAGACCACGGCGATGCTGAGGGCCTCATCGGCAAACCCCAGACGACGCAGCGCCTGGTATTTGGTCAAGGCGAACCCTTCGCAATCGCCGCCGTGATCGAACATCTCGCGCGGGGTTTCCCAATAGTCGGCCTGCCCCCAGTTGGCGGCGTCGGACCGGTAAGGAAGGGCGTTGATCGTCTTGTTGACCGCAGCCAGCTGCGTTTCGGTGGACTGGACGCGCAGTTTGACGAGTTGACGTTCCCAGACCGCAAGGGCGCAGCCGGAGGTGGTCGGCTTGCAGGGCCCGACAGGCGGCGCGACGTCGCGGGCTGTGCGGGTGACAACGGCATCCCACCGCTCTGACGGCGTCATCATCACAGGACCCGAAAGGCGAAAACCGTTGTCCGGAACCCGGCCGGCGTCGTGCGCCTGTGCCTGTCCCGCACAGATGGTGACACCAAAAATGGTGACGGCGGCAAGGCGGAAGATCGTCTGCATTGGAGGCTGACCTCAGGTCGTTTTCGAACCGTGAGGGTGCCAGAGCGGAATAAAATCCCGATCAACAAGTCTAGTTAAAGAAACGTTAAACCATGTATTATGCGTTTGTTGAGGAATTAGGTTAACGTTATCTGATTAACATCCATGAATATAAAACAGTGATGTCTTTCTCTTCTTTAGATAATCGAAAATCGCTACTTAAAAATAGGTAATTGTGCGCGCTCTCTAGGTGCGAAGATATTGCAGCCGCGAAGAACATCGTCGTTAATGCGCGAAAAATTAGCTTTCCAAACTCGATCTCCAACGTTAGTTGTGACCCTCGGTCATCGAACGACGATTTCACAGTCGGCTTCCCGGGGGGGGTTATGAGCTTCAGACGCGACCTGTTCGCCAGCACCGCGGCGACGATCGTCATCGGCTTGGGCACCACGGCCCACGCCCAGCAGACGCCTGTCGATCCGGGCCGGATCGACGAACGCCTGCGCGAGCGCCCTGCGCTTCCCACCGTCACCCCGGTCGAGATTCCGCTCCTGCCTGACCAGGAGGCCGGTCCCGACAGCGCGCTGTCGGTGACACTCACCTCGGTTGTATTCGAGGGGGCCAATGCTGTGCCCGTCGAGGTGCTGAACGGGATCGCGGCCCCCTATCTGGGTCGCACCATGCCGCTGAGCGGCGTCTTCCAGCTGGCCGGCGACATCACGGCGGAATATCGCCGGCGGGGCTATGTCCTGTCCCGCGCGGTCGTCGGACCGCAGCGGCTTGAGAACGGCGTCGTCACCATCCAGATCCTGGAAGGCTATATCGACAGCGCCCGCATCGAAGGCGATGCCGGCGGCTACCGCCCCTATCTGGAACGCTATCTCGCCCCGGTCACCCGGTCCCGTCCGACCGATGGGGCCGTACTGTCGCGCGCCCTGCTGCTGGCCCGCGACCTCAACGGACTGGATGTCCGGTCGGTGATCACCCCATCGGCGACCCAGGCGGCCGCGGCCGACCTGAGCCTGGTCGTCGATCCCGATCCGTACTCGGCCTATATCGCCGTCGACAACCGGGCCTCGCGCTGGCTGGGACCGGTCCAGGTCTATGCCGGGGTCAGCCTCAACGATGCCCTCGGTCTGGGCGAGCGGATTTCGGCCAGTGTGGTCGCCGCGCCGGATGACCATGAACTGGGTTTCGTGGCGCTGGACTACCGGCAGCCGCTGGGCGGGTCCGGCCTGCGCATGAACGCCTTTACCAGCTACGCCAAGACCGAGCCGGGCGACGAGCTGCGCGTACTGGGTGTCGAGGGCAAGAGCTTCACGGGCGGCGTGGGCCTGGAGTATCCGTTCATTCGCAGTCGCGATGCGAACCTGATCGGGCGGACCACCTTCATCGGGCGCAATGCCGAGTCCAGCAACGACCTGGTCGACCCGATCTTCAAGGACCGGCTCCGCACGCTTTCGGTCGAATTCGTCGGCAACTATGCCGACCCCATGGGTGGCCTGACCAGCGCCCGCATCGGCGTGACCCGGGGCCTCGACGGTTTCGGCTCCACCGAAGACAGTGATCCGGACAAGTCACGGGCGACCGGCAGCGCGCAGTTCACCCGGGTGAATTTCGAGATGTCCCGCGTCCAGCCGCTGGTCGGCGACGTCTATATCCAGGTCGCCTTCGAGGGTCAGGCGTCGTCGGACAGCCTGCTGGCGTCCGAGGAATTCGGCCTGGGGGGATCCGGCTACGGCCGGGCCTTTGACCCGTCGGAAATCACCGGCGACCGCGGCCTGGCCGGCAAGATCGAACTGTTCCGGACGGCCCGGGTCGGGGAGCTCTCCTCGGTCGAACCCTACGTCTATTACGAAGCCGGCTTTGTCCGTCAGGAGAACCCGCTGCCGGGGGAATCCCCGCGCGACAATCTGGCCTCGGCCGGCATCGGCGTGCGGGCGGCCATCAATCCCGCCGTCACCGCCTCGGTCGAATTCGCCAAGCCCCTCGAACGCGATGTCGCGTCGCGCGGCAACCGCGAGGGACGGCTGTTCTTCTCGCTGTCCGCGACCTTCTGAAGACCGAAACAACACCTACGCCCACCCCAGGCGCAATGGGGATCTGGAGACGATCATGAGCACGCGTAACGCATTCCGCCTCGCTGCCACCGCCGCCCCGCTCGCCCGCAAGCGGGCGGCCCTTATGGTATCGGCCGCGGCGGTCGCCCTGCTGGCCCTGCCGACGGCGGCCCTCGCCCAGTCCCAGGGTCCGGGCGCGCCGGGGCCGAACGTTCTGCCGCAGGACCCGACCGTGGTCGCCGGTGGCGCGGGCTTCAACACCTCCGGGTCGAACCTGAACGTGAACCAGAGCACGGATCGGGTCGTCATCGACTGGCGCAGCTTCGACATCGGCTCCGGGGCCGGCGTCAATTTCTACCAGCCCGACAGCAGCTCCATCGCGGTCAACCGCGTGTCCGGCGGCGGCATGCCCAGCCAGATCAACGGAGCCCTGACCGCCAACGGGGTGGTCGTCATCCTGAACCCGAACGGTGTGCTGTTCTCGGCATCCTCGCGCGTGGATGTCGGCGGACTGGTCGCCTCGACCGGCCAGATGAACATCGACCGCTTCATGGCGGGGGATACCCGGCTGGAGTTCACGGGCGCGACCTCGGGCGCGATCGTGACGGCCGGCCAGATCAACATCTCCGGTGCCGGCCTCGGGGCCTTCGTGGCCCCCAGCGTGCGCAATGACGGCGTCATCAATGCCCGTATGGGGCGCGTGGCGCTGGCCGCCGGTGAAACCTTTACCCTCGACCTCGCCGGTGACCGGCTGATCGAGCTGGGCCTGGGCGCGAATACGCCCCTGGTCGAGAACTATGGCTCGATCCTGGCCGACGGCGGCCGGGTCCAGCTGAGCGCCCTGGCGGCCGGCGTGGTCGTGGACCAGGTCATCAATGCCGGCGGCCACATCTCGGTCTCGTCGGCCCACCAGGACGGCGGCACGATCGTGCTGGAGGGCGACACCGTCACCGTCTCGGGCACGCTGGACGCCTCGGGCGCGACCGGCGGCGGCGACATCCGCGCCCTGGCCGACCATCTGACCGTGACCGGCGACGCCAGCCTGACGGCGGCGGCCACCGTGGCGGGCGACGGCGGCTTCATCGAAACCAGCGGCTACCAGACGGTGAGCATCGCCGACGGCGCGGCCGTCAATGCCGCGGGCGCGGGCGGCGCGGCCGGCACCTGGCTGATCGATCCGCTGAACCTGACCATCACCGCGGGCGCCAACAACGGCGTCGTCTCGGGCTCGACCGTCACGGCCGGGACCATCGAGACCGCGCTGGGCGGCGGCACCAATGTGTCACTGACCACCAACCAGGCGGGTGCCGAAGACGGGGACCTGACGGTCGCCGGCTCGGTCAATGCCACCTCCACGGGCGGGGCCAGCCTGATCCTGACCGGCCGACACATCCTGGCGACCGGCGGCTCGACCATCTCGATCGCCGGCGGCGACCTGACGATGAACGTCAATGCGGTTGGGAACGTGGCGGACACCACCGGCAGCGGAAACTGGATCCAGGACGCGCTGAACGTGATCGGCACGGTCAGTGGTGACGTTACGATCAATCTGGGTGCCGGGATCTACCGGGCCGGCGCGATCATCAGCGACAGTCATGTGACCCTGGACGGCCAGGGGGTCGCGCGGATCGATGCGACGCACGACGGCGACAACGGGATCAACATCACCGGCGACTACAATACCGTCCAGAATCTGGAAATCTTCGGCGCGGCCGACCAGAACTACATCACCTATGGCTGGCCGACGATCACGCGCGGTATCTTCGCCTACAACGGCGCGGAAAACACGACCATCACCGGCAACAACATCCACGATGTTCGGACCGGGATTATTTTTGACGGCCGGAACGCAGGTAGCAGCGCCACCAACAATCTGATCGAGAACACCAAGGGCGCCATCTCCGTTCAGTACACGGATGGATCAAACCTGATCCTGACCGGTAACCGGGAGGGCCAGTTCGGCAATGAGTGGGGCATCAACGTCCACCTCAACGGCATCCTGCAGTCCAACGGCAGCATCACGCCCTCGGGCGGCGCGCTGGGGGCCAATACCAGCCTGGCCGAACAGCAGCGGCTGCTGGATCTGCGCGACGCCAACAACGGCATGTCGGTCCAGAACCAGGCCTGGTCGGCGTCCAACCGCACCCATGCCTATGTCTCGACGACCGGTGGTGCCTCGAACCAGGGCAGCGCGCGCAGCACGATCAATACGGTCCAGGGCGGCGTCAATGCCGTGGTCAACGGCGGCACGGTCTATGTCGCCGACGGCACCTACAACTGGGGCTCCAGCGCCCTGTTGATCAACAAGTCGCTGACCCTGCTGGGTCAGTCGGAGAGCGGCACGATCTTCGACGGTCGTGGCGTCGGTTCGGGCCTCGGCACGATGCAGGTCCAGGCCGACAACGTCACGCTCAGCAATTTCACCCTCTACGGGGCCGACAGCGGCGCGAACAACTACGGCATCAAGGTCCAGCCGATCGCCTCGGGCTACAACGTCAACCAACGCCTGCTGAACTTCGCCATCAGCGACGTCACCGTGCGTGGTTCGACGCGCGCCGAACTGGACCTGAACGGCGTCGTCGGGGCCACCATCACCAACTTCACGGCCGACGGTCGTCGCGTCACGGACGACAGCTACGAAAGCGGCGGCGCGGGCGTTCAGATCACCGACAGCTCGGACATCACCCTGAGCGGCGTCCACACCCGGGGCAACGCCTGGGGCGGCGTCGCCCTGTACCAGTCCAACCGGGCCGGGGCCTATAACGGCCAGACGACGAACATCAACATCGATGCCGGCGACAACCAGTTCGAGGAAGGCCTGGGTCTGTTCACCCAGCTGGAATCCGCCACCCAGACCTTTGGTCAGCTGAACCTGACGGGCTTCAACTATGCGGTGCGCAACACCGGCCATCGTTCGGGCGGTGACCAGTTCACCTTCTTCCGGACCAGCCTGGCCGATGCCACGGACTTCGCCCTGGCCCTGAGCGCACCGACGACCGGTTCGATCGAAGGCTATACCGGCACCGACTTCAGCAATGTCTTCACCGTCGTCGACGGCCTGGCCATCGGCTCGGCCGTGCGCGACGCGCGCAGTGGCGGGACGATCAATGTCCAGGACGGCACCTACGCCGGGTTCGCCACAGACTTCAGCGGGCCGGCAAACCTCACCGTTCAGGCGACCGGAAGCGGGGCCGTGATCGACGGCAGCGGCGGAACGACGGCCGGCCGGATCGTGGACCTGCGCGCGGACGGGGCGACATTCAGCGGCTTCACCATCCAGAGCGACGGCGCGGGCGTCGGGGTATCGGTCTCGGGCCAGGGCGTGACGGTGAGTGGAAACACGATCCGCGACGTGCTGACCGGGGTCCAGACCACCACCCAGTATGCCGCGGGCAATGCGGTTATCACCGGCAACACCATCGCCGCCGACTATGGCGTGAGCCTGCAGAACACCGGAAACACGGTGACGGACAATACCGTCAACGCCGCCGTCGAGGGCGTGGGTCTGCTGCAGGGAGCCAACAGCTTCAGCGGCAATGCCTTCACCATCGCGACCGATGCCAACGCGCTGAATTTCTACGGAACGGCCTCGGCGACGAACCTGCTCTCGTCGGACAACACCGTCTCGATCGACGGCGGCGGCCTGCAAGGCGCCGTCGACCTGGCCGGTCGCCAGGGCACCGTCAATATGGGGGCCCGGACCTACAACGAAACCGTCACGATCCGCGGGGGCCTGACCCTGTCCGGCTCGGGCATGGATAGCACGGCCATCACCGGTGGCATCAGCCTGAGCAATACGGCCTTCTCGGACCTGACGCTCCAGGACTTCACCCTCAGCGGCAACGGCGGGGGCAACAGCCTTGTCCGCAACGGTCGCGTCACCAACCTCACGGTTGACGGGGTCCGCTTCGACGGTGAGGGCGTCGCCGGCCGGCACGGCTTTGCCGGCGGTCAGTTCGGCGGGGACATCTCGATCACCAACTCGGAATTCGTGAACATCCGCGGCTGGTCGGCCTTCGATACCAGCACGGGCGGAACCGCCACGGCCATCACCGGCGTCGTGTTCTCGAACAACCTGCTGGACAATACGGTCGGCCACATCACCTTCCGCCAGGCCACGCCGACAGCCGATGTGCTGATCAGCGGCAACACCGTCCGCAACGTGGGCGACACCACCGACCTGTCCAGCGGGATCTTCAAGGTGTTCGGCGCGGCGACGGTCGACTTCACCGGCAACGACATCAGCGGCATCGGCGCCAGCCCGACCCGGTTCACCATGGGGGTCGCCGACGGCGCGGCCCTGATCGTGCGCGACGTCAACACGCTGAACCTCACCGACAACACCTTCACCGACAACCGCCAGGCCCTGCTGGTCGGGTCCGGGAATGCGCTGCCGGCGGTGATGACCATCACCGGCAACACCTTCGACAACAACGCCTACAGCCTCTTCCTGCCGGCCAGCACGGGCGGCACGGTCACCTTCGGAGCCGGGAACAATTTCATCTCCGGCGCGGCGACCCAGCAGCATATCGTGCGGACGGCAGCCGGCGGCATGGACCTGACGAACGTCCGGTTCGACGGCGCGCTGGGCTCCGAGATGGACATGGCGACCCTGTTCGCGACCGAAGACCTGATCACCCACGGCGTCGATGTCGCGGGGGCCGGCCTGGCCCGTGTGGTGGACGGACAGCTGTATGTCACCACGGCCTCGGGCACCGATTCGGCCCTGCGCGCCGTTGCCCTGGCCGCGAGCGGCGACACGCTCAACCTCTCGGCCGGTACCCATACGCTGACCAACACCCTGTTCCTGGGGACCAGCATCAATGTCGTCGGCCAGGGTGCCGGAGCCACCATCCTCGACGCCTCCGGCCACAGCGCCTACGGCATCCGCGTCCACGGCGACAATGTTTCCCTGAGCGACTTCACGCTGAACGGCTCCGCCGCGGTCAGCAACGCCACCTACGGGATCAAGGTTGAGGTCGGCAGCGGCGACGCCAACGGCCTGAACGACAATTTCTCGATCCGCAACGTCGCCATCAGCGGCTCGCGCAAGACCGGACTGGACCTGAACACGACGGTCGGGGCCGTGATCGACGGCGTCACCGTCACCGGCGTGACCAACGGCAATGGCATCGCCATCACCGACAGCGCCGACGTCATCGTCCGCAACAGCACCACCTCGGGTAATGCCTGGGGCGGTCTGGCCCTCTACCAGTCCAACAACGTCAGCGGGGGCGGCAGCACCCGGCAACTGACCAATGTCACGGTCGAGGCGAACAACGCCTTCGGCGAAGCCAACGGCGTCTACCTGCAGGACTCGTCGACGCTGCAGTCGGCGGGGACCCTGAACATTCTGGGTCATGACTTCGTGGTCCGGAACGCCGGCCACCGTGCGGACGGCAGTGAGTTCACCTTCTTCCAGACGTCGCTTCCCGCGGCCCTGGATTTCGCGGCCAACCTCGGCGCGGCCGACACGAGTATCGTGCGCGGCTGGGACACCAGCGCGATCGACACCAACGTCTATGTCGGCTTCGGTAATCTGGCCGGTGGCGGGACCCTGGGTCTGTCGCTCCAGACGGCGTTCGACCTCTCGTCCGCGGGCGATACGATCAATGTCGCTTCGGGCGACTATGGCCAGAGCGCCACGCTCGGCGGGGTTCGCGACCTCGACCTCGGGGACGTGACCCTTGAGAGCCTGACCCTCACCGCAGGCGCGGCCGGCAGCACGCTCGGCGGCAACCTGACCGCCAGCGGGTCTGGCCTGACCTTCTCGGACGGCCTGATCCTGAGCCGCGATACGGTATTGAGCGGCGGCGATATCACGCTCGGCTCGGTCAGCGGGGCCCACGCCCTGACCGTCGACGGCGATATCATTGCCATCGGTGCCGCCGATCTGGCCAGCCTGACCGCCACGGGCGCGACCATCGGCACCGC